>Ga0070735_10001883_pt1 | contig 19559 bp, 17 predicted proteins | sample Coa_R1_FD_66443 | JGI IMG/M metagenome (GOLD analysis project Ga0070735, IMG submission 66443) | Surface soil microbial communities from Centralia Pennsylvania, which are recovering from an underground coalmine fire - Coalmine... | ecosystem: Environmental > Terrestrial > Soil > Unclassified ... | reverse complement strand
GCGTTCGTCTTCGAAAGCATTCAATCGCAGATGAGCGGCCGGTCGTTTCCGATGAACCTGAATGAATGGATCATCCGGCCACTGCTTTCGAACCTGACGGTGGTCAACCTATTTTTCATTCCGCTAATCACGATGCGGCTTTTTGCGGAAGAGAAACGCACCGGAACCATCGAACTCCTGGCGACGTCTCCGGTTCGCGACATCGAAATCATACTGGGCAAGTGGCTGGCTGCCGTTTTGCTTTATGCGTGCCTGCTTCTGTTCACAGCAGTGAATTTCGCATTCCTCTTCAAATACGGCAACCCCGATTGGAAACCCCTTCTCGTGGGCTATCTCGGAGTCTTCCTCCTGGCTGGCGCGCTGCTTGCCATTGGGACATTCATTTCCAGTCTCACCAAAAATCAAATTATCGCCGGTGCCGTTACATTCGGAGTTTGTCTGTTGTTGTATGTGTTTGGCTGGGTGAGCGGATACGAAACCGCAGCCTGGGCGAGGGTGCTCTCATATCTGTCCGTGGCTACGCATATCGAGTCCTTTGAGAAGGGCGTGCTCGATTCGAAGGACGCCATCTTTTATGTCACCGTGATTTTCCTGGGACTTTTTCTCACCGCGCGTTCCATGGAATCACTACGCTGGAGGTCCTGATTTCAGGAGATCATGATGGCAAGTCAATGGTTAAAGGCTCGGCAAACCCGGTACGCTACCTACGCGGCCACTTACGTTTTGATTGTCATTGCTGCTGTGGTCGTGGCAAATGTTCTCGCTGACCGCTACAACAAGTCCTACGACGCAACCGCGAACAAGCGCTACAGTCTCTCGGAGCAGACCGCGAAAATCGTCAAGGGTCTGAAGCAGAATGCGACCATCACATACTTCAACCAGAGCACCCATTTCCGTGAGGGCAAAGACATCCTCGATCAATACGCCAATCTTTCGCCGAAGGTGCAGGTGAAGTACGTGGATCCGGATAAAGATCCGGAAGTCGCTCGCGAAGCGGGCATCCGCAACTTTGGCACAGCCATCGTGCAGATTGGCGACAAGAAAGACGAAGCCAAGAGCATGACCGAGGAAGGCATCACCGGTGCCTTCATTCGTGATCTGAAGAGCAATACCCGCACCGTGTGCTTTACCAGCGGCAGCGGCGAGCACCAACTCGATGACAGCAATCGCGAGGGTCTTTCGCGCTTCAAAGACCTTCTTGCCAAGGACGACTACGAAACAAAATCCGTCGACCTGCTCTCGAAGGCCGAGGTTCCCAGCGATTGCACGACTCTCGTCATCGCCGGCCCAACCAAGAGTTACGAGCAGCCCGAAGTCGATGCCATTAAGAAATACGTGGAAAATGGCGGGCGCGCCTTCTTTATGCTCGATCCGCCACTCAAACTCGGTCACGACGAGATTGCCGACAACGATGCGCTCACGAATCTTTTGCAGAGCTGGGGCGTAACTCTCAACAAAGATCTGATCGTCGACCTGAATCCGCTTGGTCAGATTGCCGGGTTGGGTCCACAAGTGGCGCTGGTTACCAGCTATGCCTCCCAGCCCATCGTGGACCAAATGCGCGGGACGGCGACTGGATTTCCCTTGGCACGCTCGCTTGAGATTAAGAACACCGACAAAACCAGCGTCCAAAAGCTTTTCGACAGTTCCAGCACAAGTCTGGCGACCACTAATCTGAGTTCGCCCGCGTTCAATGTCAAAGATCCGAAGAATAAGAAGGGGCCGCTGACCTTGGCCGCGGCCGGAACCTACAACACGGGTGATAAGAATTCGCAAGGACGCTTCGTGGTCATCGGCGACTCAACCTGGGCGGCGAACCGCTTTATCGATTTCAACGGCAACAATGATCTCGCTTCCAACGCCATCAACTGGCTCTCTTCGGACGAGGATCTGATTTCCATTCGCCCAAAACCGCAGGAAGACCGTCGAATTACGATGACGGGCCGGCAACTCGCATGGGTGCGAGCCGTCAGCCAGTTTGCATTACCGTTTGCAGTGGTTTTGATCGGCGTGTCGGTGTGGTGGAGGAGGCGATAACGCCGAACCGCACTCGAGGATTCGCTAAAGCATGAGAATTCGTGGCCTGCTCGTCGCAACCGTTGTATTCGCCGCACTCGCGGGTCTGCTTTATTGGTCCGATCACCGTAAATCCAGCGCCGAGGCCGCTAAGCCCGACGCCGACGCCGACGCCGCCCCGCAAATCCTGAAGCTCGACGAGAATTCCATCACGCAATTCGAGCTGAAGAAGAAAGATGCACCAGCTATCCTTCTGACCAAGAGCGGCTCGGACTGGAAGATTACCGCGCCGAAGCCCTACGCTGCGGATCAGGCCAGCGTGTCAAATATCGTTTCGAGGCTCGCTTCACTGGATTCGGAGCGTTTGGTCGATAGCAAAGCTACCGATCTACAGCGTTATGGGCTCGAGCATCCATCTCTCGAACTGGATGTCACGGAGAAAAACAATAAAACTCAACACCTGCTCATGGGCGATGACACGCCTACCGGCAACGCGGTTTATGCCGCTCTGGCTGGGGATCCGCGTGTCTTCACCATCGCGACTTACAACAAGACCACGCTCGACAGGAGTTTGAACGACCTCCGCGACAAGCGGCTACTGACGATCAGCCCTGACAAGGTCAGCCGCCTTGAAATTGACGGAAAGAATGGAGATATCGAGTTCGGGCGCGATCGATCTGGCCACAACGAAGACGCGTGGCAAATCCTGCAGCCGAAACCGATGCGCGCCAACTCCGATGCGGTCAGCGGACTTCTCAGCAAGCTCACCGATGCTCGCATGGATCTTGGCAGTTCCGATAAAGCCGCGATCGAGTCGGATTCCGCGTTCGTTCATGGAACTCCGGTGGCCACCGTGAAAATTACAGCCGATTCCGGCACCCAGCAGCTTCAGATTCGCAAAAGCAAAGACGTGTACTACGCCAAGTCAGACGTGGTGGAAGGCGCATACAAAGTCGGCTCTGACCTGGGCGACTCCGTCGACAAGAACCTCGACGATTTCCGCAATAAAAAGCTGTTTGATTTCGGATATTCCGAACCCAGCAAGCTCGAGATTCACAGCGGCGCCAAAACTTACTCGCTCATGCGCGGTGGCCAGGATTGGTGGGATAACGGCAAGAAGATGGATGCAGATAGCATTCAATCTCTGATCTCGAATCTGCGCGACCTGTCCGCGGACAAGTTCGCAGATTCGGGCTTCACCACTCCGTCGATTGAGGCGACCGTCACCGATTCCGACGGAAAACGAGTGGAAAAGATCTCGATCTCGCCATCCGGCTCGAACTACATTGCCAAGCGCGACAGCGATCCCACCCGATATCAGCTCCCTGCCAACTCCGTCGACGACCTCAAGAAGTCGCTGGACAAGCTCACGGTCGCGCCTCCTCCTAACAAATCGAGAAAGTGAGGGACATCGCGCGGGCGTTTAAGATCGATACGGCATGTCCGAGTCGCAGAAGTCGCTGCTGAGCAGCGTGCAACCTCTGTCTCGCGCGTTCTTCGCGCGTGATCCGCGGCGCGTCGCGCGGCAATTGCTGGGAAAGGTCCTGGTTCGGGAGGGCAGCGCTTCTTCTGTGCCGCTCACCGCCCGGATTGTCGAAGTAGAAGCTTATCTCGGCGAAGAGGATCCCGCTGCTCACGCTGCCTCCGGACGCACTCTGCGCAACTCAGTTCTCTTCGGACCGCCCGGTCACGCTTATATCTATTTCATCTACGGAAATCACTATTGCTTGAATGTCTCCTGCGAGCCGGAGGGCGAGGCCGGAGGCGTCCTCTTCCGCGCGCTTGAACCGCTCTCCGGAACGGACGAGATGGCGAAAGGACGGGGGATCGAGGTAGACGGCCCAAGAAACTGGCCCAAACTAACCAGCGGGCCAGGGCGCCTCTGCGAGGCCTTCGGTATCACACGCGCTCGCGATAACGGCTGCGATCTCACGAACTCCGCAGGCAGTCTCTGGATCGGTGACGACGCATATCGTGCGCGCGACATCGTTACCACTCCTCGCATCGGCATCACGAAAGCGGCCGACATGCCGCTACGCTATTTGCTGGGCGGGAATCCCTTCGTGTCGGGACCGAAAATTCGGACCAAATGAGCCGATTCGCCGCACCGGCGAAATCATTCCTTAGTTCTTTACTTCATCCCTTGACACGAGGTGTAGACTGGTCGCCGGGGTTCGAGGGGCGAAAGACCGCGCCAGTCAAGGCTTTCCGTTTTTCCTTGCAACAATAACGCGACTGCCGCTAGGTGACCTAGATCAGAGTTATTTTTCGGCATCCCCTTGCCATTTCCCGTCATCCTTATGGATGAGGAGCTCCGCGTGGTTCGGCTCGCTGGGTCTCATACTCGTCTCGCAATCCTTCTCCTCCTCGGGGCACCTGTGCTTATGGCCTCGTCCGCTCCTGTCGGCGTCGTGCCCCGGGAGAAAGTCTCCTACATCCTTGTCGGGTTTGTCGGTGGATTCGTCCGCCACACGAATCCGCACCATGGCCCGGTAGTGGTCGCGGAACGCATCCGTCAGTTCGCCCCCAAGGGATCGCACATTGATGTGTATGAAAACCGCCACCGAAAAACGGCGTATCGAAACATCATTCGCCTGCTCGACTCCGACGGTGACGGCGTACTGAGCGCGTCGGAAAAGGCCGGGGCAAGGATCATCCTGTTTGGCCAAAGCTGGGGAGCTTCGGCTGCCGTCCTCTTGGCACGTGATCTGGACCGCGTTGGAGTCCCCGTTATGCTGACGGTGCAAGTCGATAGCGTCGCCAAGCCTTGGCAGCATGACGCTCTCATCCCCGAAAACGTGGCTGCTGCTGCGAACTTTTATCAGCCTCACGGGCTCTTGCACGGGCGCCCACAAATATGGGCTGTCGACGATACGAAGACGCAGATCTTGGGGAATTACCGTTTTGACTACAAACAGGCTCCGGTCAAGTGTGAAGGCATGGCGTGGATCGACCGGGCTTTCACGCCTGATCACATGCAAAGCGAGTGCGACCCACATCTTTGGTCGCAGGTCGAGAATCTGATGCGGCAGCGGTTGGCGCCCGAGCCTGAAAATCTGGCTCTTGTTCCAGCCCCTTAGTGGCTTTTTGCCCTACCGGCAATCGTGTCAATTTAGTGATTGCACGCAACTTTCAGTCCCAATTGGGGTTCTATATAGTTAGAAGGTTTGGGCGGTTCTACGCCCGGCCTATCCGATCCAAAGCTGGTGGAGGGCCCCGACCATGAATAAATCCACCGTTTCAAACGCATTCCTGGCTGGAATCGCATCGTTAGCCCTGATCTGCATGCCAACTCCCTCTCTTGCCCAGCATGGCGGGGGCGGTCACGCCGGTGGAGGCGGAGGTGGTGGCCACATGGGTGGTGGCGGGGGAGGCTTTCACGGGGGCGGAGGCGGCTATGGTGGTGGGTACCATGGCGGTGCCGGCGGGTATCACGGAGGCGGTGCCTATGGTGGCCGCGGCTACAACGGCGGCAGATATGGCGGCCGCGGATACGGTGGTGCTTCCCGTGGTGCAGCTTCATCGAGGCCTTGGTCATGGGAAGGCCATAGCGCCGGACGGGCTGGCAGTTCCGCCGGAAACTTCACATCTCACGCAGCAGCCGCCGATGGAAATTGGCACTCTTTTGGTGGCGCCCGCGGTTCAAACTTAGCCTCCAACCACGCTGCAACAACTACGTCCTTCTCGCATACCAACTTCGTTGCCGGCGGGACCGCTTGGCACGGTGGTGCCTGGGCCGGCGGTTGGCATAACGGTTGGGGCGGTGGCTGGCATGGCGGGTGGGGATGGGGATGGGGTTGGGGTCATCCGGGCTGGAACTGGGGCTGGGGTGCCGGTTGGGGCTGGGGCTGGGGTGGTTGGGGCGTCGGTTTCGGCTGGGGAGGGGGAGGTTGGGGCTGGGGCGGTTGGGGTTGGGGCGTCGGTTGGAGCCCGTTCTGGGCTTGGCCGTCGTATTACTACAATCCGTGGCTCTATTCGTACAGCGCTCCGCCAGACGTGGTTTACCCGTACCCGTCGTCGGATGACCCGGGTTTCTAACCTATGTGGGAATGGGCTTGAACATGATGTTGTCGATCAATCGAGTCGTTCCCACGTAAGCGGCTACCGCAACTAGTGCTCCCCGGGAAATATCGCCGACCGCATCCAGCGTATCGGGGTTCACTACCTCAAAATAATCGAGCCGAACCCTAGGTTCTTGTGCGAACGCCTCTTGCCCCGCGCTGATTAACTTACCTGCGTCCCGCTCACCCGCCTCCCCGATCTGCTGGACGAGCATCAGCGACCGGTGCAGCACCAGCGCCTGCCTTCTTTGTTCGGGATCAAGATACGCGTTTCGCGAACTCATCGCGAGTCCGTCCGCCTCTCGCATGATCGGACACACCACAATCTCAACCGGCAAATCCAGGTCCCGCACCATGCGCCGGATAATCGCCACCTGTGCCGCATCTTTCTGTCCAAAGAATGCGCGATCGGGCTCGACAATATGAAATAGTTTCGAGACCACAGTTGTCACGCCGCGAAAGTGTCCGGGACGCGAGCGTCCGTCCAACCGCTCGCTCATTTCTTCCACCGTCACCCATGTCACCGTCCCAGTGGGATACATCTCCTCTACCGACGGCGCAAATACGAATTCCACGCCCTCGCGTTCGAGCATCTGGCAATCGCGCTCAAACGATCGCGGATATTTCGCCAGATCTTCATTCGGACCAAACTGTGTCGGATTCACGAAGATGGAAACACCGACATCGGCAGCACTCGAGCGCGCCGCCCGCACAAGCGATAAGTGCCCTTCATGCAGAGCACCCATGGTCGGAACGAATCCCAGACGCTTTCCCGCACGTCGCAGCGCGCCAGAGCCAGCCCGCATCGCATCGATCGTTGTAAAGATTTTCAAGGAAAGCTTTGAACTCGGCTGGACTTCTGCTCTTTTACGCTGCCGGTACCCACTTTACTGCTATGTGCGCACCTTCCAGCAGTCCGCCCACGATACCCTTGTTGCGCCGGATGGCCACGCCATCCTGTTCCGATGTGCGAACCGTATTTTCCGTGGCCGCAACAACACGCCCGTACGGCCAATTCGAAGAAGGCAATTTGGCGAGCGCCGGCAAAAGCTCGTCCGGCTTCAAGATGATCTCGGCGCTGTCGGCCGTATCGTAAAGCGCCACACCATCGCTGCGCACGATCAGATAGGGATTCCGCCAGGTTCTCATGTCGCGGAGGTGGTCGTATCGGGAAGTATCGGCCGCGGGAATCGCCTGCAGAACTGCCTGCGGATCCGGTTCCTTTGGCGCAGGCTGCTTCGAGCATCCGGCCAGAGCTGCCAACACAATTAGAGTCCAGTGCGCGCGCTTCAGATTCAAGGGCCGACTTACCTCACCACCACGGGCGCATCATGTTTCGCTGCCCAGATCAATGCCACAACCCAACCTATGATGCTCCATCCCAGAAACAGGTTCAGCAAAAAAATCGCCAGTATATCGCGCTTGCTGCGCGCCAGCGCGATGATCGACGGCAGGAAGTACATCACAAATCCGAAGCCGAAGAACGGGAAGAAGAGGAATGTCGAGAGAATCATGGCTGCCTCCCTTTGCATAGCCTAGCACCGACGAAGGCGGAGAGTGAATCGCCTACCGGGTGCCAAATAAAAACCCCACATCAGAGTATACGAGCCGCAACCAGAGTCGGTTCCGTTGTGCCTAAACTCTGGTTGTCCCCGATTCTGGGTTGCCCCGCGCAGCACACTGGGGACGGTTTTAGGTGACGCAGAGTTTCAGTGCTGCGATAAAGCTAGCTGTTTATCTCCCCATGGCCCGCTTGCGTGCCAGAACCGTATCCAAAGCCGCTTTTGTCTCTTTCGGCAGATGATATGACTCCTCATCCGACGGATACTGATGGGATCGCACATCCGCCCGGAATGCCTGTACGGCCTGCGTGATCAGCGCGGCTGCATCTCCGTAGCGCCGCACGAACTTTGCCGGAGGCCCGAACGTCAGACCCAGAATGTCGTGGAACACCAGCACTTGCCCGTCGCATTCCGGGCCGGCTCCGATCCCGATCGTTGGCGTGCTAACTTCATTCGTAATCATCGCCGCGACCTCGCGCGGAATGCCTTCCAGGTACAAACAGGAAACGCCGGCCCGATCCAGCGCCACAGCGTCGCGCATGAGCTGCTCGATGCCTCCCAGATTTTTTCCCTGCACCTTGTACCCACCCATCACGTTGACCGACTGGGGTGTCAGCCCTATGTGCCCGGCGACGGGAATCTCGGCGTCAATGAGGCGGTGGATCAGGTCGGCACGGCGCTCGCCGCCTTCGAGTTTCACCACCTCCGCGCCGCCTTCCTTCACAAAACGGGCGGCATTCACAATGGCATCTTTCGGGTCCACCTGGTACGACCCGTAGGGCATGTCAGCAATCAGCAGCGCGTTTTTTACGCCGCGGCGTACGGCTTTGACGTGATGCAGCATCTCGTCCATCGTGACCGAGAGCGTGTTCTCGTAGCCAAGCATGGTTTGGGCGAGGGAATCTCCCACCAGCACCATGTCGATGCCGGCCTCATCCACCAGACGCGCTGAGGCGTAGTCATAGGCGGTGAGGCAGGTGATGGGATTGTGTTGGAGTTTCTGCTCGCGGAGGGAAGCGGTCGTGGTCTTACGGCCGGAGCCGTCAAAAAGACGGCCCCCGATTGGGGTCAAGCTCATGATGTCCTCCAGTGCCCCTCCGCCTCTGGCGGATAGAGCCTGTGCACGCATCGTGGCGTCCTACATCCTTGGATGACGCTTACTGCTATTTTAGCTACAAGGATGCATTCGCGTCGACAACTGGATCAACCAATGTTTTCAACGAATTGAGGGGCTAGCAACCAGACAACCCAAGGCATTTCCTACGCGCTCGCCGCTTCCTGTCCACCCAGCGGCAAGAAATACTGTGTGCCCTTGATCGGCTCCGTCACCTTGCGCAGCAATTCCTGCAAGTCCTCGTTGCGATCGACGAAATCAATATCTGACGTATTGACGATCAGTAGGTCCGACGAGGTGTAATGAAAAAAGAAATGCTCGTAAGCCTTCACCACTTCTTCCAAATACTCGTCGCTGACCGCTTTCTCCCCTGGCACGTTTTTCTTTTTTAGACGCTTCTTCAGGACCTCTGGCGTGGCCTGCAGATAAATCACCAGGTCCGGCGTAGGCAATTGCTCGCGAAAATGGTTGTAGTAGCGGTTGTATGTATCGAGTTCTTGATCCGTGAGGTTCAGGCAGGCAAACAGCTTGTCTTTCTCGAAGATAAAATCTGCGATGACGGTTTTCTGCGACCGTGCAGCCAGATCGAGAGCCTGCAGTTGTTCGAATCGCCGCACCAGAAATGCGAATTGCGCCTGAAACGCCGCGCCCCGCTCGCCCTCGTAGAATGCTCCCAGAAACGGGTTCGCTTCCGGTTCCATCACGCGTTGTGCATTGAGCCGCTCGGCCAGGATGCGCGCCAGCGTGCTCTTGCCGACTCGAATGGGACCTTCCACAGCAATGTAACGGGGAAGCTCGAAAAGATTCGCCATGGGCTCGGAGTTGTACTCGGAAGAGGCAGGATATCTCGTATGCGTCGTACTGGCAATTGCGCGATGAGTTAACAGGCATTGAAGGATTGATTTATTCAGTGAACGAAAGGCGCCACATGTTCTCAATTCAATCACTCAAGGGCTCAGTAGCTTAGTGGTTCAATGACTAAATGACTCAATGTCTTAATGACTCAATGGTCTAGAATTCCTCCATGCTTGCTCCTCTGCTCGCTGGAGCCACAGCGGCCGCCACTGCCGTCGCCGCTGGATATCAGTCGATGGCTCCCACCGGACAGTGGTATGGGCGCACCTTCACCGGCCTCGCGCGCGGCGCGAAGCAACTCGCCCTCACCTATGACGACGGCCCTAATGATCCGCACACCCAGCGATTGCTGGAAGTTTTGGCGAAGCACAACGTGCCCGCAACCTTTTTTCTCATCGGACGCTGCGCTCAGCAACGTCCTGACATTGTTCGCGAAATCGCCCGGGCTGGTCATGTCATCGGCAACCACACCTTCACCCATCCGCTGCTGACTCTAAAAAGCGCCGCAGGCATTCGCCAAGAACTTTCCGGCTGCACCGCTGCACTGGTCGACGCGCTCGGCGTGCCCCCAAGTCTCTTTCGTCCTCCCTTCGGCGGACGTCGTCCAGCTGTTCTCCGCATTGCACGCGAACTCGGCTTGGAACCGATCATGTGGAATGTCACCGGCCACGACTGGACCGCCCCACCGGCCGCGGAAATCGAAAAGAAAGTCGAGCAGCAGACTCGCGGCGGAGACGTGATCCTGCTCCACGATGGCGGACACAAACAGATGGGCGCGGACCGAAGCCAGACCGTCCTCGCCACCGATCACCTGATCACGCGCTACAAATCCGAGGGATACGAATTCGTAACCGTCACCCAGATGATGACCAATCCAAAGACCGCTGTGTGACCCTGTGGCCTCTGTGGTGACCTGAATCTAGGAACGCCCTCTTCTGGTGGGTGTCCCGGATTTAGGGATTTTCTAAAAAAGGAGCAATCTGAATGAAGCGGGCAATTCTCTTCCTTCTTTCCATAACGCTCGTCGCATCCGCTCAACCCAAAGCTCTCTTCTACATGATCGAAACGCCGAACTCGGTAAAGTCCTTCATCGAGCACGCGGACAAAATCGACATCATCGTTCCGGCATGGTACTCGGTCGACGGCAACGGCTTGGTTTGGGGAGGCCCCAATCCCGAAGTGCTGAAAGCCGCCGCTGAGCATCACGTCCCCGTCATGCCCATTGTCGCGCTCATGACGCAAGCCGATCTCCACAAGTTGTTCGTCACCGACACGGCAAAGGCAGCCTTCATCACCGCCCTGCTCAGCGAATGCAAGAAAAACGGATACAGCGGCTTCCAGATCGATTTTGAGAATGTAAACTGGATCGATCGCGATCTGCTCTCCGCATTGGTTGCCGATACAGCTTCTGCCCTCCACAAGGAGCACCTCCAGCTTACGATTGCGACCGTCCCCAACGCTCCCGGATATCCTGGCAAGAGCCCCTACTCGCATTGGCTCTACGCCAACTGGCGTGGATCCTTCGACCTCAAAGCTCTCGCGCAATCCGCGGATTTGATCTGCCTCATGACCTACGACCAGAACACACGCTGGACCATGCCCGGCCCGGTCGCCGGATATCCCTGGACCGTAGACAACGTTGAGTACGCAGTGCGGTTCGTGCCCAAGGAGAAACTGTCGATGGGAATTCCCGTGTACGGATATCACTGGTTTGCCGGCGATCCCGGCAAAGAAGAGAAGCCTAATCCAACGGCGGAGTACATCGGCCAGCAGGAGATCGACGGCTATGTCGCTGCCTACCACCCAAAAGTCGAGTGGGACGCGCTCGATCGCGTCTCCTGGTTTTACTTCTATCGTGACGACATGCGCGACTGGGTCTTCTATACCGACAAACGCGGATTTCAGGAACGTCTGAACCTGGTCCGCGAGCGCGGCCTCGAAGGTTTTTGTTCGTGGGTGTTGGGAGCAGAAGATCCGGAGATCTGGTCGACCCTACCGTCCCACAAGTGAGGTGCTTCCATAGCCCGGACGCCCCTGTCTGGGCTCGCGCGCAAAAAGCGCAATGATTGCTGGCTTAAGATTTTGTCATTCCGACCGCAGGGAGGAATCTGCTGTCTCGGACAACGCAGAAAGACAGATTCCTCCGCACTCGGAATGACAATGAATAGACAAGATGCATCGCACATCTGTGGAAGAGCGGCGCTTCAGCGCCGCGTTAAGCATCTAGAGAAACAGGGCGCCCCGCTGCTATCCCTTCATCCCCGCGAAGGCTTGCTTCGCCGCGGCAATGGTCCTCTGCACGTCTTCTTCGCTGTGCGTCGCGCCCAGGAATGCTGCTTCGTACTGCGACGGCGGCAGGTACACTCCCGCATCCAGCATCGTCCGAAAGAATTTTCCAAACGATTCTGTCTTCGATTTCGACGCCGAATCCCAATCCGTTACTGGACCCTTCTGGAAGAACCATGTAAACATCGACCCCACACGATTGGCGCAGAGCGAAACTCCGGCACCCCTCGCCGCTTCCATCACGCCGTCCACCAACTGTCCGCTCAGCTTGTCGATCCGCGGATAAATTTCTCCCTTGCGCTCGCGCAACTGCTTCAGCATCGCGCATCCTGCCGCCATCGCCAGTGGATTTCCCGATAACGTCCCTGCCTGATACATGGGTCCCAGCGGCGCGACCAGATCCATGATTTCTTTCGGACCGCCATAGGCGCCCACCGGCAGTCCTCCGCCAATGATCTTTCCCATTGTCGTCAGATCGGGCTTGATGTTGTAGAGTTCCTGCGCTCCGCCGAACGCCACGCGGAACCCGGTCATCACTTCATCGAAAATCAGCACCGACCGCTCGCGTTCGGTGACCAGCCGCAACCCAACCAGATAATCGTCTGCTGCCGGTACGCATCCCATATTTCCGACCACTGGCTCGACGATTACGCATGCAATCTGATGTTTAAATTTATGGAACGCGTGCTCGACGGCCGAGAGATTATTGAACGGCAGTGCGATCGTGAACATCGTGAACTCTTCCGGAACCCCCGCCGATCCCGGAATACCCAGCGTCGCCACGCCCGAACCCGCCTTCACCAGCAACGCGTCTGCGTGCCCGTGATAGCAGCCTTCAAACTTCACAATGTATTTGCGTTTTGTATATGCCCGTGCCAGCCGGATCGCTGACATCGTCGCCTCGGTGCCCGAACTGACGAAGCGCACTTTCTGCATGCTCGGGAATGCACCTAACAACAACTCTGCCAGATCCGCCTCCGATGGCGTCGACGCTCCAAAGCTCGTTCCGTTGCAAGCTGCCGCTACGATCGCATCGAGCACGTTGGCTTCGGCGTGCCCGAGGATCAGCGGTCCCCACGAGCCGATGTAATCGATGTACTCGTTTTCGTCCGCATCCCAGATGTGCGATCCCTTGCCGCGGACAATGAATGGCGGATCTCCGCCGACCGAGCCAAACGCTCGCACCGGCGAATTCACGCCTCCGGGAATCATGCTTTCGGCCCGCTTCTGCAGGCTTCGTGATTGTTCGGTCTTGCGCAAGGTTGTGGAAGGCATCAATTCCTGTCGACACGGAGAAAACAGATGTCAATAAAATCGCGGGCGTAACCGAATACTATAGCAGCGCCTGCCGGACCGAATTAACCAGATATTCATCATTCTGCAATGCCTTTGCAACATCTCCGCAGTACCGTAGGGTCATCAAGTTGCCCTTCTAACCGGGAGGGTTTAGAGGGACAGTCTCGGGGGCTCCGGACTGTCCTTTTTGTTTTGCTCTTCACCCCTTGGTTTTGTCATTCCGAAGCGGAGCGAGGAATCTGTTGTTTGTTACACCGATAGCAGGTTTCGCCATCGCGTCGCTGCGTTTGGCGCGCGCAAGCGCCGTAGGTTTTTAGTTGTCATCCTGAGGTGCCCTTTGTTTGTGCCGAAAAGCTGATCAGACTATGTCATCCGGAGGTGCCTTCCTTTGGCACCGAAGGACCTAGGCGATCCGCGCGACGCGCCGCGTTCTTTGCGGCGCAATAACGCGCGCTTGGATCGCTTCCTAATGGTCACGACAACATTGGCACCCACAACAGCCGAACATTAACCTCAATTAACTCCCCATCGTATAATCGCCTCAATGATCACCGTCTCCAAGGAGGATTATCTCAAGTCCATCCTCGAAGCTGAGACTGAAGGCGAAACGGTCATCTCCGCGCGTCTCGCCCATTTGTTGAAAGTCTCGCCGCCGGCCGTCACCATGGCGTTGCGTCGCCTCAAGAAGGACGGATTAGTTCGCGTCGCCGCCAGTGGTGAAGTCTCTCTCACTGCTACTGGGCGCAGCATCGCTCGCAAACTCACGCTCCGCCATCACCTGATTGAACGCATGCTTTCCGAAATGTTTGGCATGGAATGGTGGAAGGTGCACGATGAAGCCGAGCGGCTGGAGCATGCCGTCTCGCCGGATTTCGAAGCCAAGCTATTGGCGAAATTAGGGTCGGGCGGTGCCTGCCCTCACGGCAACCTCAGCGAAATCGAGAGTTCAGCCAGCCGCCGTCGCCGTGGGCTGGTCCTGCTCGCCGATGCCGAACTCGATACGCACTACACCGTGAGTGGAATTTACGAGCGTGACCGCGGGCTGCTTGAGTTCCTCGAACATCGCGGAATCCATCCCGGTGCCCGTTTGCGCGTGCTGGAGCGTAACTACGATCAAACGCTCACTCTCACGACGCCACACGGAAAAGTGTCTCTCGGTCCTGCCGCATCCGAGCGTGTCTGGCTTTCTCCGGCATCGCGCCTAAAACACTCCAACTGAACCGGGCCCTGCCGCTTTGGCCCGGTTGTGGCCGCATCTACCGCTGCCGTTCGCGCCAGAAGTGGGCGTTCTTCTGACCGCCTTGCTCGGCGCCACGAGAAGGTCCCAACATTGACTGGTCTGCCGAACCATAATCAAAATAGCTCGCGAGTATATTAACTATGGTTTACTTCCTGTTATATACTTACGCTAACTCGTAATTCTGGGGGCTGCGCTGCCAACCGCGTCTGAATGATCGATCCGAAGACACTGCCGAAGCCGCGTGGAGGCGTACCTTCCGACCTCGTACCGCGTGCTACCGAGATCGTCCTCACTCACGAAGACATTGACCGCGCTCATGACCGCGAGCGCGTATGGGAAACTCGTGCCGAACGTGGTTTATGGTCCCGTGCCCGCCTGTTGTGGCTGCTCATCGGCCCCGGCATTCTGGTTATGCTCGGCGAGAACGATGGCCCCAGCATGCTCTCGTACGCTGCCACCGGAGCACGCTTCGGCATCGGTTTTTTTCTTCCATTCGTCGTACTCACTTTCCTCATGGCGTGCGTCGTTCAGGAAATGACGGTTCGCCTCGGCGCTGCTACCCATCGCGGCCACGCCGAATTGATCTTCGATCGCTACGGCCCTTTCTGGGGATGGTTTTCCATGGCCGACTTGATGCTCGGAAACTTCCTCACCCTGATCACTGAGTTCATCGCCATTCGCGCCGGCCTCGGATACTTCGGAGTTCCGCCATTTGTCGCCGTCTCTGCTGCTTGGCTGGTGCTTTTCGCTGCGCTCATGGCCCACCGTTACTGGACATGGGAGCGAGTTACCCTGGTTGCCGCTTTGTGCAATCTGATCTTTGTGCCCGTCGCCCTTCTCAGCCATCCGCATTGGGGTGCGATCGGTACTGCGATGTTTACGTGGAAGCCTTTGCCCGGCGGCCTCACCCAGGACACAGTACTCATTCTCCTCGCCGACATCGGAGCCACCGTGACTCCCTGGATGCTTTTCTTCCAGCAGAGTGCTATCGCTGACAAGGGTCTTACCACGCACGACATCCGCTTCGGTCGCATCGATACCGTTCTGGGTGGAGCTTTAGCCGCACTTGCGGCTCTCGCGACGATCATTGCCGCAGCGCCGTTGTTTACTCACGGCATGAGTGCCGGAAACTTTGAAGCCGCCGAATTTGCCCAGGCCTTACGGCCTTTCGTTGGAAAATGGGGCTCCGCTTTGTTTGCCTTAGGGATGTTCGAAGCTGGCATGGTCGCTGCTGTCACAATCTCGACTTCCTCGGCCTACGCCTTCGGCGAAGTGGCGCATCGTCCGCATAGCCTGAATCTCCCTTTCCAGCAGGGCAAGTCGTTCTACCTCGTTCTTATCCTTGAAGCGGCTGCCGCTGCGGGACTTGTCCTGATTCCCGGCATCCCGCTTGTCTACATTGTTCTTCTCGTGAATGTCATCGCCGTGCTCGCGATGCCGCCTGCATTATTGTTCCTTTACATGCTGGTCAACGACCATGAGATTATGGGCGATCTCGTCAGCCCCTTGTGGGCTAACATCCTCGCTCTCGGAGTCGTTGTCCTCCTGGTTGCGGCCGGCATTCTATTCGGAGTCAGCGTGATTTCTCCCCACGCCCTTGCGCTCATAGGAGGCAAATAGATGGAAGATCCCAACATCACCGAATTGAAACGCGACGATCTCGCGTACATCGTCGCCGCTCTGGAACCCGATCAACTCATTTCTACCAAGCAACAACAGCATTGTCCCCGGCGCAACCTGACCGCGCTGGAAAAGACCCTCTTCTGGCTTCTTCGTGCTTACCTCATATTCATGTTTGGAGTGGTGATCTACCAGATCGCCCTGACTGTGAAGTAGTTCCCGTGACATCCTCGATGCAGCCTGTGGGCAGTTTGCTTGTCATCCTGAGCTAGCGCTCGCTGCGGAGCGAAGGGCTTGGGCGCTCCGCGCGATGCGTCGCGCGTTTCGCGACGCAATATTCGTGCGTTTGGATCGCGTACTTTCAAACCGACCCCTATCCATCTGTGTTGAGAGTTTCGTATGCCACCGCAAAGCATTAAACTGGTAAGTTCAGTTCAAAGCAGACCGTGCGGATCTCATCCTTCTAGGGAAGGCTTACATGTCTTTAAACAGCTTCAACTCTCGTTCCACTCTCAAAGTCGGGAACAAAGAATACGAAATCTACCGCCTCGACGCGATCGATAAGGCCGGCATCTCGACGAAGCACTTGCCGTTCTCGCTCCGCATCTTGCTGGAGAACCTGCTGCGCACCGAGGATGGCCGCAACGTGACCAAGGAAGAAGTGCGGGCGCTCGCGAACTGGAACAGCCAGTCGAAACCCGAGAAAGAAATTGCCTTCACTCCCAGTCGCGTCCTCTTGCAAGACTTCACCGGCGTCCCCTGTGTGGTCGATTTGGCCGCCATGCGTGACGCGATGAAGCAACTCGGAGGAGATCCCTCGCTGATCAATCCGCTGCAGCCCGTCGAGTTAGTGATCGATCACTCTGTGCAAGTCGACGAATTCGGCTCGGCCAACGCTTTCGACATGAATGCCCTGCTCGAATTCCAGCGCAACAAAGAACGCTACTCCTTTCTCCGCTGGGGCCAAACTGGATTCCGTAATCTCGCCATCGTCCCTCCCGACACCGGCATCGTTCACCAGGTCAACCTCGAATACCTCGCACGCGTCGTATTCGTTCACGAATCCCCGGGAAAACGCGTCGCTTACCCCGACACCCTCGTGGGCACCGACAGCCACACCACCATGGTGAATGGGTTGGGGGTTTTGGGGTGGGGTGTGGGTGGAATTGAAGCTGAAGCCGCGATGCTCGGGCAGCCTGTGTCGATGCTGATTCCGCTGGTGGTGGGAGTGAAACTCAGCGGGAGATTGCGCGAAGGCGCGACTGCCACGGATCTCGTCCTGACGGTGACGGAGATGTTGCGCAAGCACGGCGTAGTTGGAAAGTTTGTCGAGTACTTCGGGCCCGGGTTGCGGGATCTGCCTTTGGCGGATCGCGCGACCATTGCGAACATGTCTCCTGAGTATGGAGCGACGTGCGGAATTTTCCCGATCGACAAAGAGACTTTGAAGTATCTCCGGCTTACTGGACGCAGTGAAGAACAGATTGCGCTGGTCGAAGCTTACGGTCGCGAACAGGGATTGTTTCACGACGAGAAGACCCCAGAGGCGCAGTACTCGGAACTGCTCTCGCTCGATCTCGCGACGGTCGAGCCGTCGCTGGCCGGGCCGAAGCGTCCGCAGGATCGTGTTGTTCTCTCGCAGGCAGGAGAGTCTTTCAACAAGGCTCTGCCTTCGTTGATCAAACCGAAGACCGCGGCGAAGACTGGTTCTCCTGCGCCTGTCGCGAAGGAGCGTTGGGAGCAGGAAGGCGGAAGCCCTGCTGCAGTTGGAGTGGAAGATCCCAACGTGCATGAGCATGTTCCCGCTTCGGTGAAAGATTCGTTGAAGCACGGCAGCGTGGTCATCGCGGCCATTACGTCGTGCACAAACACTTCGAATCCATCCGTGCTGATCGGTGCGGGCTTGCTTGCGAAGAAAGCCGTCGAAAAAGGATTGACTGTTCCGGCGTGGGTCAAGACTTCGCTGGCTCCGGGCTCCAAGGTTGTGCGCGATTATCTCGAGCATGCTGGATTGATGCCTTATCTCGAGAAGCTGAAGTTTCATCTTGTCGGCTACGGGTGCACGACCTGCATCGGCAACTCCGGTCCGTTGCCGGACGAGGTTTCGAAAGCGATTGACGATAAAGAACTGGTTGTCGCTTCGGTGCTCTCGGGCAATCGCAACTTCGAAGGCCGCATCAATTCGGAAGTGCGCGCGAATTATCTGATGTCGCCCCCGCTGGTCGTCGCGTTTGCGCTGGCTGGACGCATCGATGTCGACATGCGCAAAGACTCTCTCGGCAAGGGAAAGGATGGACAACCGGTGTATCTGGCCGACATCTGGCCGACCTCGCGCGAAATAGAGGAGGCGATGCAGCATTCGATTACGTCTGAGATGTTCGCGAAATCCTACGCAGAGGTTTTTCAGGGAGACGAGCGCTGGCGCGGGCTGTCGGTGCCCAAAGGGCAGACGTACACATGGGAGCAAGATTCGACCTACATCCGGCGGGCGCCATACTTCGACGAAATGGCAGTGAAGCCTTCGCCGGTGCAGGAGATCAAAAAAGCTCGCGTTCTGGCTCTGCTGGGCGACAGCGTCACCACCGACCATATTTCTCCGGCGGGGTCGATCAAGAAAGACGGTCCGGCAGGAAAATATTTGCAGGAGCATGGCGTAAAGCCGGCGGATTTCAATTCCTACGGATCGCGGCGCGGCAATCACGAAGTGATGGTGCGCGGCACGTTTGCCAATGTGCGGCTGCGAAACAAGCTGGTCCAGACCGAAGGCGGATTTACGCGACATCTGCCGTCAAACACCGAGATGTCGATCTTCGATGCGTCGGAAAGATATCGCGCCGATGGAACGCCGCTGGTGATTCTTGCGGGCAAAGAGTACGGTTCGGGATCGTCGCGCGACTGGGCGGCGAAAGGCCCGGCGTTGTTGGGCGTGCGCGCGGTCATCGCGGAAAGCTACGAACGTATTCATCGATCGAACCTCGTGGGCATGGGCATTCTTCCGCTGCAGTTTCCTGCCGGCGAAAACGCCGAATCCCTCAAGCTGACAGGAGAAGAAGTGTTCGAGATCACCGGAGTCCGGAACGTGGTCGAGAACTTTGCGGCTGGAAGCCGGGTGAACGTGAAAGCCAAAGCAAAGGGCGGAGAGCCCATCGAGTTCGAAGCGCTGGTGCGCATCGATACTCCGCAGGAAGCTTTGTACTACGCTAACGGCGGTATATTGCAGTACGTATTAAGGCAGTTGTTGGCGACGAAGGCGGAGCCGGTGGGAGCGTGATCTAAAACGTAAGGCGCTTGAATGTTGCCGCTGGGCCGGCTAGCGCGTCCGAGTGGGCAAGCGGAGGTGCTCAAGGAACGCTGGGGCTAAAGCCCGGTCCCATTCGAAACTCCTTAATGCGGCCCTAAAGGGCCGCTCTTCCACGGGGCGCTCAGGTTCATCGCGGAGGGACACCCTTCCACGCTTTCGTAGATGTCTTCGAGTCGTTTGATTACAAATCGGTCGGCTTCAATCCGGT
>Ga0070735_10001881_pt1 | contig 19566 bp, 19 predicted proteins | sample Coa_R1_FD_66443 | JGI IMG/M metagenome (GOLD analysis project Ga0070735, IMG submission 66443) | Surface soil microbial communities from Centralia Pennsylvania, which are recovering from an underground coalmine fire - Coalmine... | ecosystem: Environmental > Terrestrial > Soil > Unclassified ... | reverse complement strand
CCGCGTCCGCCGCAAACGCCAGCGGCTTCCTCCTAGTCTCCTTATCGAAAACGCCTCGCGTCGAGTTCTGCTTCAGCCTCGAAGTGTCCGACCGAGGCGTTTCCGATCAAGGCTAGCGACCATCCGGGAGTCATTCCTGTGAAGTAGCTTCGGTTACGTGATCACCTCGCCTTCTGAACTTCTTTGAACCATTGAACTCCCCTTGTTTCATTGGCCGCGCGGGCCTAGAATCTGCCCAAGTTATGCTAGGGGGCGTTCGTGAACGGTATCGCGATTTCAGCGTTATTCCTCGCTTGCCTATCCGCAAAAGCAATCGTCGCTCAAACAGAGACGGTACCGCCAAAAGAGGAGTCCAAGGCAAGGAAGATTGCGCATGCAATCTCCGCAGCGCCCGCCAACATCGCAAAGGCAGCCAAGGTGGTCGATCTCGATGACAAGGGAAACGAGATAGTGCTGCGGGATGGCACGAACGGATTCACCTGCTATCCAGGACATCCAGGAATGGTCGGGGGCCAGCCGTATTGTGCCGACGAGGCAGCGGTGCAATGGGAACGAGATCTGGCTGCGCGCAAACTCAAACCCACGAACTCCGAGCCAGGAATTGAGTACATGCTGCTGGGTGGGACAGATTGGAGCGGCAGTGATCCCAGCGCTACTTCTGGTACGCCGATCAAAGAACCCCCGCATTGGATGATCATGTGGCCATTCGATCCGAAGACGACAGGGTTGTCGGTCCACGCGAAGCAGACCGGAACATGGATCATGTGGGCCGGTACACCCTACGCCCACCTAATGATCAACCAGAATCCCTAGTCCAAACCAGGCTAAGACCACTCGCCTCAAGCAGGCGAAAGCCGGACCGTACCCCGAAGTCACATGGTATCCAGTCACGGGCGATCCTGAAGTAATCCCAAAGTAAGGCTTGCCGACATTGCAGCCAGAATCTTCTTGCCTTTTGATAGCGGATCAGATCGGATCGGTGCACTTGGTGTGTGTCCCGCCGGATCCCACCAGGTTTCCCGCCCTTCAGCGCCGGAGATATCGTTATGCATTCACACACCTGGGCTTGACATTCGATACAATGCCCGGTTCGGGCATTTGCTACACGAAAACCCAGCGAGAAGTATGGAAGTCATCGCCCTGTTCTCGGTCCTACTCTACGGAACGCCGCTCGTAGTGTTGTTCTTCGGCATTATCATCGCTGCACTCCGTGGATATCCCCGTTCCTCCGGCCGGCGGAAGTATCTGGCGGCCACACTCTTTGGCGGCCTCACAACGATTGGCTTGTACGAGTATTTGAGAACTCACTTCGACGCCAGCGGTATAGTTGCGGTCGTGCTTCCGTGGGCTAGTATGGTCGTCTCGGCGACCACGGCCTTCGCGTGTCTACTTGCGACTGCCTGCTATCGTCCAAAATCGTAGAAGCCTTGGCGGGCGACACAGAAGGGCCCACGTGCCACCGGCCGTTTGCCGCGACATTGCGACAAATAGTAATCGTCCTTGCAGAACGCGAATCGCTGTGACAATTGATCGATGACGTGGAGGCCATCGATCATGAAGCAACGACCAACTCACAGAAGCCGCGGACGACAAGATCCGTGCTGCGCCTCTAGATCTCGAACACGCTAAAAGCTCTTGAATAGCCTCACCTTTGTCGGACGCATTGCGCGGTTATCGTCATGCGATCGATGAATTCGTTGATTGGTATTGCTCAGAACCTTGCGGGGCGTTCAACAGGGTAGTCGTCCCCGGAACTGTGGACGGCCCTGGCATCTTGGTAAACGCTGATTTGCAGCCTCCCGCATGGAATTCCGATAAGTCGGCGTGTGGAAAGCTGTAGTTCTGGACTCTGGACGGATAACGCTAGTGCTTTTTCGAACGCGACGCCTCACACCTTTTTCAGCGTTGAGCATTTATCCCGGCGTCGCGTCCGAAAAAGCACTAGCGTTATCCGCCCACAGGCAGGTTTTGGGGAGTCGGGCTCGAAATTTAGGGTGAGACAGATTTCAACAAAAGTGGATTCTGAATTCGGCGAGCCAGATCAGGGAACAGGTCCACGTTGGACGAATATGGCTTGACGCCCGCCGCGATTAGACTCACAATGTAGTTCTAATCATGATGGGCGAATTCGAATATCTATTGATCACCACCGCAGCCGGACTTGGCGACGGCGCTTATGGCGCATCCATTCGGAAAGAGCTTGCCGTGGCGACCGGACGAAGATGCTCCCTTGGCGCGCTTTATACCACCATCGATCGCTTGGAAAAAAAAGGCCTGCTTCAAACGCGGATGGGCGACGCCACGCCCCAACGGGGAGGACGCGCGAAGCGTATGGTTCGCGTGACAGCCAAGGGCGTGCGGGCGGCAAAGGACTTCTACGACACAGTGACCCGCGTCAGCCGCAGCGTGTCGTGGACAGTGAACAGAACTGGGAGAACCTCATGACGAGCGTGGGTTCGTCCTTAGTAGAGGTTGCTGCCCAACTACTGCAGCGGGACGAACGCGAGGCAGTGTTGGGAGATCTGGTGGAAGCCGGCGAAAGTGCATGGCAAGCGCTGCTTGATGTTCTTAGCTTAGTCCTGCTTCGACGGGCGATCCTTTGGAAGAGTTGGCGGCCTTGGCTCGCGGCATTCGGACTGACGGTGCCAGGCAGCTTCCTTCTCATGGGGACCTCCGTTTCTGTCAGCCAGATGTTTCTGCAGATGTCCGGGCACAACATTCTCAACGGCGACCGGCTGAAGACGTTCCATGGTCTCGTGTACCTCCTGTGCGAGGTTTTCCTGTTGCTTGCTTGCTCTTGGGCGGGTGGTTTTGTAACGGCGTTGGTGTCGCGGCGGACGCTTTGGGTGAGTGCAGCTTTGTGTGGGTTGGCGTGCCTTTTTTGTTTGGCTAGCTTTCGGATCGAATCTCTATCCAGGATTTCGCTGCTTCTTTTCTTGGTACCCGCGATCCTGGGAGTCCGCCGAGGTCTCGGAATCACGCGGATCAAGCTGATTTCAGCGATCATTCTGGCCCTGGCGATAACCATATTAATGGTTCCCATCCTAAGGGGCGGACGCTCGCGGGCCCTGAGTTGGACGCTCGTATGGCCGGCATGGGCCCCAGTGGGATATCGTACGTTTTCTTGCCAAGGCGGTGCCTTGGCCATACCCTCCTGACGGAGCTTTGACTTACTACCGCGACACTGCACTTCCAGCCATGGAACGAGGCGATGCCTGGCACTGGATGCTGCGGTTGAAAACAAATTCCAGACCAACTGATCGGCGCCATTTCGCTCATACGGTCCGAGGACGAGAATCGCGGATTCTGGCTCAGTCTTCCGTGGCAGCGTCAAGGTCTCATGAGCGAGGCTTGCGAAACCGTCACGGACTTCTGGTTCAACGCCTTAGGCTTTTCTGTTCTGCGCGTGCCCAAGGCTGTGTCGAACGTAGCTTCACGACGTATTTCTGAAAAGCAAGGCATGCGCGTGATTGCGACCGTAGAGCGCGATTATGTCGCGGGACGGTTTCCAGCAGAAATATGGGAGATCACAAAAGAAGAATGGAATGGCCGAAAGCAAGCGCAGGCGTCATGCAGGACTGTCTGAGATCAGTTCCGAGAGAGGCAACCTTGGCGGTGATTCCGATTTACGTCAAAAATGTTCTGTGATAAGACAGTGACCGTGACCTTGCCACCTTTCACCAAGAGAGAGTTGGGGATCCTGCTTGCACTGCTATTCCTTCTGGCGAACCTGCCGGCGCAAGAACGAAAGGTCGATCCGACATGGTTGCATCGCTACGTGCCAAGCCTCAGTAGTGCGACAGTAGCCTGGTCCTCTGAGACGTGCCACGACAAGCCCATTTTTGGGGAGGGCGATGCGGAGAATCGCAGGTTCCAGAGCGTCACTCGTTTCAGCGTAGTCACGATCGATGCTCACGGAAGTTGTCGGAGCATTTCTTACGATCGCGAAGAAGAAATCTACTTTATTCTGGCGGGTGACGCCCAGCTTCACCACGGTGAACATACCTATGCGATGCGCACCAACGATTTCACCTACCTTGCGCCAGGGGTAAATCATTCGATCGAGAACAGCGCCAATCAACCCCTGCGAGTTTTAGTGATGGGTTTCAAGATTCCTTCCAACATTTCCATTGGCGCATCGAGTGCAAGGCCGAAGATCGTGAACATGGATGAGGTGAAAGAGGAGACGGTTGACGGACATCCTAACTCGGTGCTCTATAAGCTGCTCGCAGGACCGCTGACCGGCAAACGCGACGCCATTGACCAGGCGTACGTAGTCGTCAGTTTCTTCTGGATGGATTTTGCTTCCGGCGGCACGAACTTTCCTCATCATCACGAAGCTGCGGAGGAAATCTATCTCGTCATGGATGGAGAAGGTGAGATGGTGGCCGGCGGAGGAACCGACGGAATCGAAGGACGGCATCCGGCGAAGGCAGGGGATGCCTACTACTTCCGGCCGAATTGCACGGTCGGTTTTTACAACCAGAACAAGCCAGGAGCGAAGGCGCACATTCTGGCGATACGATCGCGCATCCGGCTGCCTGAGGATCAAGATTAGACGGGGAAGCACGCCATGGATGCGGTGGGCCAGCCTATCCGACGATTGAACGAGAGTAGAATTTCCTCCGGGTTACAAGACGGCCTTTAACAGGAGGCTATCAAGTCTTGGGAGGAACAAAATGCAAGCCGTAAAACAAGGTGATTTGAGCTTGCTGCAGCATCCCGCTTCGCAAGAACTTTTGCGCTCGAAGATTCCAGCGCGATTGGCGTATGTCTGGACGGATGGAACTCCTCGGGTGATCCCAATCTGGTTTCATTGGAACGGGCGCGACATTGTGATGGCGAGCCCGCCGAAGGCGCCGAAGTTGAAGGCTCTGGCGAAGAATCCAAAGGTTTCGCTGACCATTGACGATAATATCTTTCCGCACAAGGTTCTGCTTATTCGCGGAACGGCGCGTCTGGAGCCGGTACAGGGAATCGTGCCGGAATATGAAGCGGCCGCCGCGCGCTACTTCGACGCGGCGACGGCGAAGGCCTGGCTCACCCAACTTCGCAGCCTGGTTTCATCGATGGTACGAATTACCATCACTCCCGAATGGGTCGGATTGCTTGATTTCCAAACCCGGTTCCCAAGTGCTCTAGCCAGCTAAAATCCGATCGCGGGGCTTTCCTCGCGTTGTTCATTTCCAGAATCTTTCGGGACGGCGTGCTTGCGCTTTTGCCCTTCGGCCTAAGATACTGAATTGAACCCATCTTTTCCTGCATTCACAATATGAAAACGACAATTGTTACTTCCACTCCATCTCAAGTCGAAACCGAAGCGCTGGTCGCGGTTGTGCTGGATCATGCGAACGCCGGATCGAACGAAAAAGACAAAAAGCCAGAACTGAAAGTCGCGAGTTCCGATTCAGCCGTGCAGGCTGCGGCTGCCGATTTGCTCGCTAGCGGCGAAGTTACAGGCAAGCCACTCGAGACCAACTTGCTGCATAAGCCAGCGAACCTGAAGGGGAAGCGTCTGCTGCTGGTTTCCGGCGGAAGCGCCAAGAAATTTGCAGCCTACGATTTGCGGCGAGTTGCTGGCACGGCTGCGCGCGCGTTGAAGTCACGAGGAATCCGCAGCTTCGCGTTCGTGGCTCCGCAGGGAATGGCTGAAGACGAAGCTGTGCGGGCGATCGTCGAGGGCGTACTCGTAGGAAATTTTGATCCGGACTACTATCGGAGCGATCGCAAAGATCAGAAGATCGATGCAGTTACCGTCGTGGCCAGTGGCGACAAAGCTGCGCTCGAGAAATTAGCGAACGAAGCGCAGATTATCGGCGAATCGCAGAACTTTACGCGCGATCTGGTAAATGAGCCGTCGAATCGGATGACGCCGACGATCCTGGCGGAGCGCGCGAAGAAGATGTCCGCCGAAGTGGGTTTGAAGTGCGAGGTCTACGGCGCTGACAAAATCAAGGAACTGAAGATGGGTGCTTTCTGGAGCGTGGCGCAGGGATCCGATGAACCGCCCGCGCTGATCGTGATGACCTACGAACCGGCCGGAGCTCCCGCGAAACCTGTGCTGGGGCTCGTGGGGAAGGGAATTACATTCGACACGGGCGGCATTTCGATAAAGCCCGCCGACGGCATGGAGAAGATGAAGTACGACATGGCGGGTGGCGCGACCATGATTGGCGCCATGCGAGCGATCGCGCTGCTGAAGCCGAGGGTCAAAGTGATCGGGATCGTGTGCGCGACGGAGAACATGCCGTCCGGAAAAGCGCAGAAGCCGGGCGACGTGCAGATTGCGATGTCAGGCAAGTCGATTGAGATCATCAATACTGATGCGGAAGGGCGCCTGGTGTTGGCAGATGGACTTCATTATGCCAAGCAACTGGGATGCACCCATCTAGTCGACGCGGCGACTTTGACTGGCGCGGTCGTGGTCGCGCTCGGTTTCACGAACGTAGGCATATTCACGAATGACGATGACATGTACAACCGTTTTAAGGCAGCCAACAGAAAAGCGGGCGAGAAGATGTGGCGGCTGCCGCTCGACGATGAATATAAGGAGCAGATTCGGTCGTCGATCGCTGACATTATGAACTCAGGCGGGCGCTGGGGCGGCGCGGTCACAGCGGCAATGTTTCTGAAGGAGTTTGCGGAAGACACTCCGTGGATCCACCTCGATATCGCAGGCACCGCGTGGATGGAAGATCAGAAACCTTGGATTGCGAAAGGACCGTCGGGGATCGCTCTGCGGAGTTTGGTCGAGTTCGTGAAAGGGTTCGCCGCCTAGTTTCCTTCACATTTCCAGCAGCCTTTTCTGGGCAAAGCGCGTCTTAGTCAAGCCGGGCGCGCTCGCGCGCGGTTGTGTCTGCAACTACAAATTCGGAGAGGCCAAATATGAAGGCGCTCGCAGTGATCGGAGTTATTGTTCTGATAGTGGGAGTTCTCTCTTTTGTAGTTCCGTTTCCCAGCTACCACCATCACGGAGTGAAGGTAGGAGATTCCAGCATCGGAGTGACGACCGAACATGATGAGAAGCTACCGCCTGCGGCCGGGATCGTGTTGCTTGTGGTAGGCGGGGGCTTGATTCTCGCCGGCCGGAAATCATAAGTACAAAGTGACGCTGGGGGCCTGGAAATCCGGCGCCTGCATTTCGGCTGCGGGTATCGCAGTCGATCGTCGGGGTGGAACTGACGATCAAATGCAGACACGTTGAGCGATTTCTTTGCCGTTGCTATAATCGAGTGCGTTCCACACGCTTTCCGTTTGGGCTTCAGTCGTTCGTCCCGCCAAAATCGGGCTGAAGCGGAGAGTTCTCACAGGCCGCCGACAGCGGCACTGGAAACGTGGCCAGGTAGCTCAGGTGGTAGAGCGCAGCCCTGAAAAGGCTGGCGTCGGCGGTTCAACTCCGTCCCTGGCCACCATGATTCCAAAGAGCTTAGCAGAATTCTGACGATCCAGAGCACGGAAAATCACCCACGGTTGATCACCCACGCCTACTGAATGAGGCGTTGTGCAGTTTCCTCGTTTAGACCCATGGCTTCGATCATCTTTGCCTGAGCCCTCCATGCGCTTGTCCATTCGCGAGTGCGCGTAGACTTTGAGCAGGATTGAAGGGTCCGCCCAACGCAGCATGTCCTGAATAGTTTTCGAGTCGGTTCCGATCTCTACCAGGAACGACGTCCACGGATGCCGAAGGTTGTGAAAGCCGAAACGATGGCATTTGAAATCTCGAAGACCTGCTTGGCCGCTGGTCCGAGATGATCTTCCACCAGCATATTCGGCACACGCGGTGCTTTGCCTTTGAGCCGGGAGGAGGCGAAGATGAAATCCTCGTTCCCGGCATACACTGTGAGATGTGGCCGACCCGTTTGAAGGCGAGGTGGCGACAGCGTGTCTGGCAGTTGCCGTTCGCGGGGGGAGGCGAAGGCCGTTGCTAAACTGGTACCTGAAGTTCGCGTGGTGTTGAACGCAACTGGAAAGATGTGAGGAGCGAACGCTTGCCGACTTGTTTCTTCGCCACAGATCTGCACGGGCATCCTGACCGATACGACAAACTCCTCGCGTCGATCATCAGGCATCGTCCCAGTGCAGTGTTCCTTGGCGGAGACTTGCTTCCTCGCTCGGCATTCTTAGCCATCCAATCCGGACAGACTGATTTTGTTCATGAGTATCTCGTCCCGACTTTCTTGAGAGCTCGCGACGCCTTAGGTGCGCACTATCCCGACATCTTCCTCATCCTCGGTAACGACGATCCACGTCGCTGTGAGAAAGACTTCGTCGAGGCGGCAGGCGATGGCCTCTGGCACTACGTCCACGCACAGAAGAGTCTCTTGGGGGATTTCGCAATTTATGGCCTTGCCTACGTTCCGCCGACACCATTTGTGCTGAAGGACTGGGAACATTACGACGTTTCTCGATATGTCCCGGCTGGCTGCGTCTCTCCGGAGGAGGGCAGTAGAACCGTGCCAACCGAAGAGAGCGAGACAAAATGGGCCACGATCCACAAAGATCTTGCTTCCCTTGTGGGGGAAGACCCTCTCGATCACGCGGTACTTCTCCTCCACACACCACCGTGCGATACACCCTTGGACCGAGCGGCACTCGATGGGAAGACTTACGAGCACGTTCCACTGGATGTGCACGTAGGCAGCATCGCAGTGAAGCGGTTTATCGAGGAGCGGCAACCTTTGCTAACTTTGCACGGTCACGTACACGAATCTGCAAGGTTGAGCGGAGAATGGAAAATCCGGATCGGGCGAACCGTCTGCATAAACGGTGCGCACGATGGCCCTGAGTTGGCGCTGGTGCGTTTTGACCTGGAATCACCCGAGTCTGCGACGCGGGATTTGCTTTAAGTTAGGGTCTCCGAATCTTTCATGGGCAGTTTACGCGCGGGATCTGTGATGGCATCGATCTTCACGGCGAAGCTCGAACGTTCGGCGATGTCTTTGTCGGTCACCCAGTGTACGTCGAGAAGGCCGTCTGAGCGATAGCCAGTCCGGAGGAAGTTGATTTCCGCGAGGCAGCGGCTCCAACCTTCGAGCCATAGCGTCAGTTCTTTCCTCTGTTCTTCGCTCCCTCGAACATGCAAAAGGATGTCGATGTCGCTGGCGGGCCCTGCGGTGGCGTTCTTAGTGCTACCGATTAGGTAAAAGGCGTTCACACCGAATTTCTGCGGATCGAGATCCGCTGCGATCCTCTGTGCCATACGAAAACGCCAGCGCCAGTGTTCATTGGTTCCCCGATCAATGGACTCAGCCTCCGGTTCGACGGACCCGATCTTTTGCTGCGGGGATGCCAGGAACCCAACTGCTTGGTCCAAATCGGCATTCATCAGCACGCGCAGGATGAGTCCTCCCGTTTCGAGCGCTACGTCAGTTACCCGAAGCGTCTCCGAAAGGTATAAGAATTCCGGGAGCACCTCCTCAAGTACATTGCGGGATCGTCGAAAGAACAGTTCGTTAAACACTGTCGTTGGATCGTCCGGGTAGAGCGGCAAGTAACGGATCGAGGCCTCTACAAGGTCTTGAAAAAAGTGGGTTCCGAATGACAACTCTGGCAGGTAATTTCCTCTCTGGCGCGCTACTTCGATCAACATTGCCGCGTTGTTAATATCCGAGTAGGTCACTGGAACGCCGAGTTTGATGTCTCCGCGGCTGCCCCAACGTCCGGGCCCGACCAGAATAAACTGACGTTTCGGCAACAGCTTATTGAGTCTGCCGACCGCACGGCCGACATCGCGCATGGCTGCTTCATCAGGAAGTTGGCTATAGCCCTCGAGATCGACATACACAATGTGAGTGATTTCCGGTACCTTCCCGTTCGAAACAAAATGTGCAGCCGAAAAAATGACTTTGTCCGATGGCAGGTTCTGCGGGATCGCGACGGGAACCGTGTCAGCGCCATAGCTCTGGGGCCGGCACTGTAGCAAGTAGAAATCCTTCCCATCGTAGGCGAATTCCATATCAACTGGGGTTCCGAGCTTGGATTGCAGCAGGTGCAGCAACTCGCGGATGCAGCTTACGAAGGGAGTTTTCTGAATCAGTCCTTCAAAAGTGAAGACTGCATCCTGAGAACTGAAATCCGGCATCGGTCCAATGATTGGCTCGATCCGGTCATGGCTCACGACCGATACCAGATTGCGAATCTGGGGATATGTGGCGCCAGAATTGCGCAGGAGTTCCGCGACGTCGACGGTTTCGAAAGCATTGGTTTCCAGATTGATAAGATCGATGCGCTTGGGCGAATACCGGAACACTTCGTCTGCCGTGACATTGACACGCAAACTCGGCTGGCCAGGAGCGATTAGCACGGGGTAGTCGTCGGCAACGCGATCTACAGCACGCGTTCCAAGCCCAGGGACCAGCCTTATGAGTCCATCCTCACGCTTGATGCGGGCAGACCATCGGAACTCATTGTTGCTGAATGCAACTCCAGAGCACGCCGGCAAGAAGTACTTGCCGACGGTTTGTCCGACGACCTCCTGAATCATGATCCCCATCTCTTCGTGGACATCCAGAAGACCTCTCTCGGCTCGGTATTCGGTGGGATCTGGTCCGAAGATCGAGGCGTACACCTCGGCGATCGCGTCCATCAATGCGGCTAGCCTCTCGTCCTTGGTTCCGCGGTTACCCAGAAATAGGCTTTTGTATTTGCCGGAGAAAGCGGATCCAGGGCGGTCCTCCAGCAAACTGGAGCTGCGGACGATCACCGGAACATCGCCAAGATCATCCAGTGCGAGTGCCAGCCCCTTGGCAAATTCTGAGGGGAAAGACGATCTCTTAAACAAGGCCACAAGGTGCGGGTACTCCTGCCGAACCTGGTCGATCTCCATGTATTTCCGGTTGAGAACGTCCTCCAGATCGTTATGGTGCACGAAGTCCTGAATCCAATCGGAGGTGAGATACCAAGTTCTGGGCACTTTCACTTCGCGCAGAAGTGCGCTCGCTTCAGGGGCTTTGTCGATGATCTTCTTGGCCAGGAACAAACCGGCACTCTTACCGCCGAGCTTCCCATGGCAGGCAGGCGGGTAGATGACCTTACCCAAGAGATCATAGAAATCCTTAACGTCGATGAACTTCTTGGCGACGTTGATGAAGTCGAGACTTTCAGAAAAGAAGCGACGAATGAGTGAGACTCGTAAACCCTGCTGGGTATAGAGGGAAAGTTCGCCCTCCTCGACACCGATGTGCCGATAACGCTCGACACACTCCATGACCTCTCCGAGAGAAGTGTCCTGGTTTTCCAGCGCTCGCACCAGAAAGCTGGCCTTGTCCTCTTTGATCCATCGAGTCACACAATTAAGGATTTCGGCCTCGCTCAAATGCTCGCTGGCGATCCGGAGTGCCTGGCTTGTCAAGTCAGCGGAATGGCCGGTAGCGTCATGAGGAAGAGGCCGGTTTTCATCGGTGGCAACGCTCGGTTCGCTCGGCGAGATCGCCCCTCCGCTCCGAAGCAACTCCCTAGCCTCCTCGACTCCGCTCCAACTCAGGTGATTGATCAATTTGCGCGAAATCCGCTTCAACAGGGCGGGGTCCGTTTCGCGCAGGAACTCCAGCACAACACGCCACTCCCCATGAGCCGATACGGCATCGGCTGCCGACCAGCCCTCGAATGCTGCTCTTAGTCGACGTTGCGTGACCGCGCTTGCGATTCGCTCTGCGATCGTCCCAATCAGCTTGCGCTCCTCCTTCAGGAACGGGCCTTCGTCGGATCGCGGCAGCTCCCTTCGGTAAGAGACCTCGACTGCTCCAACGGTCTCACCCTGCACGACGATGTCGGCCTTTTGGACCCATCGCGTTTCTTGGAAGTCCGGCGGCTGAATTGCCAGGTTCTCAAAGAGGATTCGAGCCTGACAGTCATGTGGATATTGCCACCCTGGCGGCAGGACTTCGATAATGTCACGAAAAATCTCCTCAAGAGGCCGGGCTGACTGGCTCAGGAGTTCGCCCACCTGATACAGACAGTTCAATTCTTTGGCCCGCTCTTGCAGAGCGTGCAGCATAGTACCGAATTGGTTCTCGTCCGTTTTCACTTTTTCTCTTGGCTTGTATTGTTTCGAAAGTGCGACAAGATCACTCCCCGCGCTGTCCGCCCGTCGACAAGCACCGAGAGCCGATCCGACGGCCGCACGTGGCGGATAAGCTCCGTCTCGTGCACAACGGGCTGCCGGTTTAGCCAGTCCCAGTTGATCCCGAAGGGGCGCCCGTGTTGCACCATGAAGTAGCTTGCGCGAAAGCTCGACAGGTTGTGAAAGAAGTGCGAACCCTGGCTCAATTCCACATTCATCTCTGGCAGCGTCGCCTCCACGATCGCTCGCGCCCCTGAGATCTGGCTCCAGTCAACCGGTATCCCCAGCGACGAATGAGAACTACCCCAGCGGCCGAAACCAATCAGCAGGAAAGGCCTCTTCTGATCCCGGAGTTCACGGTTGATCGATTCCAACTCTTCTGCGATAGCAGGCGTGTGCATTGGGGAAAACCTGTCGGGCCGCACGAAGACAATATCCTGTATGTCATCCTCGGTACCATTGCCCATCACCATGTCTGACGCAACTATGGCGTACGGATCGGAGAGGTCCTCGACCATGACATCTACCACCTGATCGGAAACAACCATGGAGCGAACCTGTAGGAACCCCAGACGTACCCGAGGACGTTCCCCGAGCCGCCCTTGCAATGTGATCGCGAACTCGATCTCGATCTTGGCGCCGACGGCCTTCTCGGCGGCAATGAGGAGGGCCCTCACGAGGCCGTTCAGGGGAAACTGCTCTTGTACGAGAAGTGGAGCGAAATTCAAGACCCGCGGTCCCCGAGATCCAATTCCAGGGATAACGCGGTCGCGTTCCGGATCGTAGGTTGAGGCGAGCAAATACAAGGCATCGTCAGCTTCGGCATCGGCTAGACTCGCGCGCACCATGTGTTCAGTTTCGCTGATTGGATTGTAAGCGGGGGGCTTGCCCATATTGACTGCCCAAAACTCGGTTTGGGTGCCCTTCAGCAGCTCTCCTACGGAATCGAAAGGCGGTGGCTTCTTCGGATAGGCGGGTGAAAACGTCCAGGCTATGCCGCCGTCCACGATGGTCTTTCCTAACCCGAGTGCCAGAGTGACTATACCCTCTTCAGGACGGGCGGGTGCAAAAGCGTAGAAGTTGTAGGAACGCGCCACACCCGAAATGTCAGGATAGAACCGGTCCCCACGGCGTTGACCGACGACTTCCTGGATAATCACCGCCATCTTCTCTTCGCCTGGATTTGTCCCAGTAGTACGAAGGTAGTCTCGCGCCTCGCGAAAATAGGTCGACGCGTACACAAATTTGATGGCCTCCACCAGCCGACGAAATCGTGCATCCGGATCGGGCTGGTTGTTGGGGATCATTTTGGTGGCGTAGACGCCGGCAAAGGGACGCTCCAACGCGTCCTCCAGTAAGCTCGACGACCGAATCGCGAGAGGGCTCTTGACCTGAACAATCAGCGCGCGGAGATCGCCGAGCAATTCAAACGGAAGATCACTCTTCTGAAAGGCATGGGCGATGCGGTCGTCGGATATTTCGTCGAAGCGCAGTTCGCCAAGATTGTTTTGCGCTATGAACTCATCGAAACAGTCCGTCGCGATGACCGCCATGGCTGGAACATTGATCTCAACGTCAGGGAAGGAAGTGGGGTCGATCTGCTTTGCCAGGAGATCCTTCACAAATACCAATCCGCTGGCTTTGCCACCGATTGCCCCTAAGCCGATCTGGGTGCAGCGAAAGGTGCCGTCCCAGAACTTGCGGTCGAAGACCGGCAACTCAGCAACGAGAGGCTTCAGGCTGCTCATCGACACCTCCCACCGCATCGCAGCGGATGCTGACGTTTCACCGCGCGGGCTAGGCTGGCCCTTCTATCGTGAAGCTGGCGACTGCCCTTTACACCCAGCCGCGTTCGTGACACGCTTTGGCCACGCGACCGATCGCGATGGCGTAAGCAGCATCTCTCATGTACAACTTCTCCCGACGAGCCAGGTCGGAGACTGCAAAGTACGCAGAGGTCATCTTAACGTCGAGCTTTCCGAGGACCTCATCTTTCTCCCAGAAGTAGTTCATGTTGCTCTGCACTTGCTCAAAATAGCTGCAGGTCACGCCGCCCGCGTTCGCCAGAAAGTCGGGGATCAGCAAGATTCCGCGTTTCTGAATCTGAGCGTCGGCTTCCGGTGTCGTCGGACCGTTTGCGCCTTCAGCGATGATGTGCACGCGGGGACTAATCCGGCCAACGTTATCGCCGGTGATCTGGTTTTCCATCGCCGCGGGAATGAGAATGTCGACATCTTGCTCTATCCATGCCTCTCCCGGTAGCACTTCGTAGCCCAGTTCCTTGGCTTTCACTTTACTGATCCCGCCGAAGTGGTCTGTGATCGTCAATAAATGACCGAGATTGATTCCCTCACTCTTCCGGTAGGTGTAGGCACACTGGTCTGCTTGATCCCAGCAGCAAACAGAGATCACTTTTCCTCCGAGCCGCTGGTAGAGTTCGATCGCGTAGTGGGCCACGTTGCCAAAGCCTTGCACGCTTGCCTGGGTATTCTCGGGGCGCATGCCCAATTCTTGGAGCGCCTCGCGCAGCGTAATCACGACACCATAGCCCGTAGCCTCGGTTCGGCCAAGCGAGCCACCCATGCCGACGGGCTTCCCGGTAATGAAGCCTGGGAACCGGCCGCCGTGGATCTTCTCAAACTCATCGAGCATCCAGAGCATGTGTTGCGCATCTGTCATCACATCCGGGGCCGGTACGTCGCTCACCGGTCCGACATCCTTTGCCACTTGGCGCACCCATCCACGGCAAATCTGCTCCTGTTCCCGGGCGCTTAGATTATGCGGATCACAGATCACCCCACCTTTCGCCCCGCCGAGCGGAATATCCACCACAGCACATTTCCACGTCATCCACATGGATAAGGCGCGTACTGTGTCGATCGTTTCTTGCGGATGGAAGCGGATGCCACCCTTGCCCGGTCCGCGGGCGTCATTGTGCTGCACTCGGAAACCGCGGAAGACCTTCACCATGCCGTCGTCCATGCGCACTGGAATAGCAAACTGGTATTCCCGTAAGGGATAGCGCAGAAGATCTTTTGTAGCCGAGTCAAGCCCAAGGTATTCGGCTACTTTATCGAACTGCGCTTGTGCGATCTGAAATGAATTGAACGCCTTGGAGGACCTTCTGGCAGGCGAGCCAGGAGCCACTTTCGAAGCTTGCTTGTCGACGCTGATCGGTTCCGTCAGTACGCTCTCCGACATGGTTTTTCTCCCGTGGTTCTTTTTAGCACACTATCCAATTATCACCCCTGAAACAGGTGCATCAAATGTGATCGGACGCACAACACCGGGTGACAGACGCACGACGTGGGCCAAGGGCAAGAACAATGGGAAGAAACAGGTTTTCCTGTCCCCCCGGGTTAGTGGTGCAAGCTGCACTTGTGGAATCGTGTAGGCTTCGCTTTTGGCGGAGTGTGCAGACTGCTGCCACAGTTCCATCCCGGCACAATTGGGTCATATCGGTGCGTTTTCCATTCTGACAGGGAAGGTCGCAGGACGAATGAAATTACCCACTACGGTCACCCATAGTTCTTTCGTTTTTCTCGTATTTTCCAGTGTTTAGCAGCCCCACGGCAACCGTTGAAGTTGATCACCAGGTCGAAACTGACGTTTGATCGGGCACGAAATGCGTCGAATCGGAGTGCCGAACCTGTCACGCAGCAGACATCCCCGCGGATGCCGCGTCGTGACATTAACTCGGCTACTTAGACTTTGCCCGTTTGATAGCACGGATCTGCGCTGTCGTGAACTCGCCTCCGCAAACGCTGCAACGCCAGGCAGGAGATGCAACGTGTGGGATGACTGGCACTCCTTGCTGATCGGCTCGCCTAGCTCTTATTAGCTCGCTACTGCACTGTGGACACGGTCGTTGAATCATCGGCTCCTGCGGAGAAAACGGCTGCTTGCTCGGAACTAGTTGCTAGGACGGATCGTCCGAGCTTCCTCAACGGTAAGTCGTGAAGGATCGCAATAGCCGTACCCCTTCAGGCAAGCCGTGTAGTTGCGTTTGTGCTCGGCGTCAGCCAGCGTTTTAGCCTCCGAGAGAGTCAATGCGGTGTAGTCGCAGGTTTCCTGCCCATTCTTGCACGCCGCAAGATTGCGCTGGTGTTCTGAGTAGGCTGCCTGTCTGGCTTGCAACGGAGTGAGCTTGGAGCGGTCGCACTCGTCCCATCCGTTCTCGCAATTCTGCGCGTTGCGCTGATTTTCTGCGGCAGTGGCGTCCCTGGTTTGCGAGGGGGATAACTGGGCGTGATCGCATTGCCCAGAACCGTTCTCACAATCAGATGCGTTAAGCTGGCGCCGGGCGATGTTCACTTGCGCACTCTCTGACGCCGTCAGTTTGGAGGGATCGCAAATGCCGGTCGCATCTTCACAAGCATCAAGATTCCGCTGTTTCTCCGCTGCCGCCACCTCACGGGACTCAGAAGGGGTGAGTTTAGAGAGGTTGCAAGACTGCATTCCCTCGTTGCAGTCGGTCACATTGTTCTGGTGGTCGGCCACCGCCAACGCAATCGTTTCCGGCTCAGAGAGCTTCGAGCGATCACAGGAATCGTAACCATTTCTGCAGTTTGCGACGTTGCGCGCATGAGCGGCAAGGGCTGAATCCGCCGCCTGCGCGGCGCTCAACTTTGATTGATCACAGGATTCACGTCCCGTCTTGCAAGCATCCAGATTTTGCGCGACGTCAGACGACTGAGCAAGAGCCGGAATCGGCGAGAGACAGAGACCAAGACAGGCTACTTGCGCCCAAAGACGTTTCCGGAGACTCGTGTTCATATTCTCCACCCTCTGAAGCTTTGTTCCATCAGTCACGAGAAACCAAATCTGTGTGTTTGTTGATCTGGCCGGACCCGCATGCGCTCCGGCCAGTCACAAATCCGTCCTGTCGACACTTTCTTATTAAAGCTACTTCGTGTTTTCTTTTGCTTCGGCAATCTTGGCCTGTTGTCCTGCATCTGAAACGGCTTTCAGGAAGGCATCTGCACTTCGCGGAGTTGCCGCTTTTCCTGAAAGAATGCTGCTGAACATCATGTGCTTGCCGTAGATGGCTCGAGTAGAGTCGTTGTCCTGCTCTACTACCGCGCCTTCCAGCGTCAGGCCGGCGAACACGCCCTTGGAGCGCGAGTAAGTCAGCATTTCGGTGTTCATCTTCCAGTCAGTTCCGGCGGACGCGTGGCGACCGACTGGTCCCGCGGCGACTGATCCCTCACCCGTGAGTTCAAACTTGCTGGACAGCAGATGCTGCAGACCCTGGTCATTCATGACCAGCATGACCAGATCTACGTCTTCGATTCCGATCTGCAATCCCCAACTTCCTCCGCCAACTGAGACGAAAGCTGGAGCGCTCCAGCCTTCCGCTGTGCGGCACGTGGCCACACCGCGCCCGTGCTTACCACCAAAAACGAAGCCGCCCTTTATCAGGTCAGGCACCACGAGGATGCACTTTGCATTGCTCAGCACTTCTTCCGGGATGCCTTTGTCCGGGGTGGCCATGATCGCATGCAGAACCGTTACGGACCGCTGCAGGCGGTCCACTGAATCTTCGCGTGCCGATCCAGCAAACGCGTATGTTCCAACCATGGCCATGACGCTTATCAACAGCAGTGACATTGTTTGTTTCATGAAAGTTTTCCTTTTAGGACTTCAGAACTAAGAGGAGAAAGCTTCAGATAGCTGACTTAGTTCAGAGGACCTGAAAGAGAGAGAAGAAGTGCTCGTCTCTGCAATGATGATCGCTCAGGCAGAAAGCGATAGCTGGTCTGAATTGCTCAGTTCTCAAACAGCGCAGATCGACGCTCCGCAATGCCGGACTGAAGAATCAGAGTGAATGTGAGCAATCCTGCACAGAATCACGGGCTTTGCCCTGTCATCGTTGTAATTGTCGGGGTTCGCGAAATCAGCGGAGAACCCCGCAAAAGGTGAAATCGAATGGAACCGTATCGTCCGTCTCTGGGTCGGCGTCTCTCTTCAGCACGAAAATTCCTTGGAACGTTGCTGGCGATGTTTAAGACGCAGAGGGAGGAAGTTCGATCACAAAGGATGTGTCCGTTTTGCGGGCTGATCACGCCACGAGCCAAGCGAGTTTGCCTGGAATGCGGGAAGTCGCTCAGCGCCGTTTCTCTTGAGAAGGCAGCAGTAAAACCAGGATAGACAAAGGAGATGATCTGATAAGAGACAGCCTCCGATCGAGAGTGATTCTCCGCACTCTTGGAGAAATGCCGCTCCGATCCTGTGGCGCAGTGGGCTACCACCTACGCACTGCGTGTTCGGGACGACGATGCCGTGTCGGCACTTGCGCACTCAGCGTTGCTCGCTCGCGTGGGTTGGACTTCACATTCAAGATAAAGTGAACAGTAGCCCATAGAAAGTGGGCGCCGTCGGCCTTGGTCACAAGGGCATCGACAGAGTTGAGCGCGCCATCAGGTAATTCCAGGTGGTCGGCAAGCATGACGATTGGGATCTGCGGCTTGGCTTTCTTGATCTCCGTTGCGACGACTGCCCCATCCAGTAGGCCCAGATGGTACTCGATCACAATTGCATCCACAGGGCGCGTCATCAAAAGCCGCAAGCCCTCCGAGCCGTTGCTTGCGGTGACCAGTTCGTAACCGTTTTCTTGCAACAGTCTCAATTGAGCCGGATCCCGGTGGATACAAAGCAAAGTGCCGTTGTCAGCCATGTGAGTCAGGTGTAACGCACCAGTCTCAGCAATTCTGCCCACAATTGCTCACCTCGCACTCAACTCCTCGACTGCAGCGCCAGAGCAATTGTGACCAGACAACGTAACCGTAAGGGCCTAGCATTGGGCATTCACTCTTCATCTCCGAGGGACCAACAATGAGGAAACAGTACCTTCACCTCTCCGCATACCCGTGCGAGGCTTGCGCCGGCCCAGTCATCGCTGGCTCGCTGGGTGTGCGCGAGAACGAAATATCGAAAGAGACTGATATCCGGCAAGTGGGAGCGATCTGTCTCTCGTGCGGTCATCGGCAATGTGCACCGACCGAGCCAGCGCGCGCCCGTCACTTGATGCCGATGGAGTGGGCGCCTGCAGATGCAGTCCAAGCTTCTCGCCTGACAAGCGCCTTCGTGGAAGCGCTCAATCTCGCAGAACTGCAGGGAAGCAGTCTGCGAAAACGGCAAATTCGAACTGAGCTATCTTGCTCAGACCTTGACCCTTAGAAGGTGAGAAGGTCTATATCAGAATCACTCGCGAACGAGACAGTGTTCCCAAGAGGTCTCGGCCCGGAAAATCATCTCATTCCATCGGCAATGCCCGCAGCAAAGCATCACCGGGCACGAAAAGCCGCGGTAATGGAAGACCTCCAGACGCGACAATTCAGAGGACAGCTATGAATGTGAATCCAAGCACCATCCTGAGTGGAACTGTACAAAAAATCATCAGATCCTGTGTTTCGAGCGAACCTGAAAGAGCGCAGATTGTCGTCGAGGGAGCGGACCACCTCTACAGGGAACTTCGCATCGAAAACGCACTAACCGACGCCGCC
>Ga0070735_10001880_pt1 | contig 19580 bp, 17 predicted proteins | sample Coa_R1_FD_66443 | JGI IMG/M metagenome (GOLD analysis project Ga0070735, IMG submission 66443) | Surface soil microbial communities from Centralia Pennsylvania, which are recovering from an underground coalmine fire - Coalmine... | ecosystem: Environmental > Terrestrial > Soil > Unclassified ... | reverse complement strand
GAGGCCGCGAGGGCGGATGTGGCAACGGCCGCTGATTCATCCGCCGTCTCTCCCGGCACCACCACCACCGCTCACGAGAAAGAGCAGCGCCTCGTCGCCTGGCTCGCCGCGCAGCCGTCCGTCATCCTCGGCTTCAGCGGCGGCGTCGACTCGGCGTATCTCGCGTGCGTGGCGCTCGACGTGCTCGGCACCGCGCGATTCCTGGCGGTGATCGGCCGCTCCCCGTCGTATCCGGACGCGCAATGGGATGCGGCCCGCGCCCTCGCCGCGCAGTTCGGCATACCCGTGCTCGAGGTCGACACGCACGAGATGCTCGACGCGCGCTACGTCGCGAATCCGTCCAATCGCTGCTACTTCTGCAAGACCGAGCTCTGGAGCGTGCTCCGCGCCGTGGCCGACGAACGCGGCTTCCACACGATCGTGGACGGAAGCAACGCCGACGACACCCACGACTGGCGGCCCGGCCGGCAAGCCGCACACGAACACGCCGTGGCATCACCGCTCGCGGAGCTCGGTTTTACAAAAGCGGAGATCCGCGCGCTGTCGCGGACGCGCGGACTGCCGACGTGGTCGCAGCCGTCGTCGCCGTGTTTGTCGTCACGCCTGCCCTACGGCAGCGCGGTGACCATCGAGCGGCTCGAGCAGGTGGAGCGGGCCGAAACCGCGCTGCGCGCGCTGGGGGTCGCGGGCGACCTTCGCGTTAGGCATCACGGCGACCTGGCGCGCGTCGAGCTCGCGGCAGAAACCCTCGACATCTGGCTCGCCGCGCCGAATCTGCGCGCACTCGTGCGCGCCGTGCGCGACGCCGGCTTCGCGCGGGTGTCGGTGGACCTCAAGGGGTTCCGATCCGGTTCGCTCAACGTGTTGAGCACCGCCGGCGCGTGAGCGCGCCCTCGTTCGCCGCCGCGCTCGCGGCGCACGGTGTCGTGGCGCGCGTCGAAGCGCGCGACGCGCTCGCCATCGTCACGGTGCCTAACGAAGGCGCCGCCGAGAAAATGCGCGATGCGGACCTCCGGCGCGCCGTGGTCGCCCTCGCCGCCCAACACGGCTTCAAGACGGTGGCAATCGAGCTCGCACGTGCCACGGACGACCGTGCGGCTCTTCCTGGCCATTAATCTGCCCGCCACCGTTCGCCGCGACATCCGTGCGGCCACGGCGCCCATGCGCGAGGCCACCGACCAGCGCGCCGTGAAATGGCTCGACGAGGACCACCTGCACATCACCCTCAAGTTTCTCGGCGAGCAGGCCGAGGCGTCCGTTGGTCCGCTGCGCGCGGCGCTCGACGCCGTGGTCTCACCGCACACCGCTTTCATCCTCGACGTGGGCGGACTCGGCGCATTCCCAAACCTTCACGCACCGCGCGTCGTATGGATGGGCGTGACACCCGATCCCAAGCTCGAGCTCCTCCAGCACGACGTCGAACGCGCCTGCGCCGCGTTGGGCTATCCGTTGGACGCGCGCGCCTTTCGGCCGCACATCACGCTCGGCCGCGCGCGTGACCAGGCTTCGCGCGGCGACGCCCGCGCGATTGCGGCCGCCGCACGCGGCGTCCGATTCAGGGCGGCCGCACCGGCCAGGAGCGTCGACCTGATGCAGAGCGAGCTCGGGCCGCGTGGAGCCCGTCACACCGTGCTCGCCGCCCTCGAGCTAGCCGGAGCGCCGTGATGGGCGGCTGCCTGCGATCGATCGGTTGCCTCGTGGTGCTCGTCGTGCTCGGCGCCGCGGCCTGGCTCTTCCGCGGCGAGTGGGAGCCTGTTGTGCGGCGCGTCGCCACCGGCTCGCTGTCGTCTCCCGACCAGACGGCAGTGCATTGGGAGCCCATCAGCGCCCAGGGCAGCTCTCGCGCGCGCGATGCGGTCGATCGCTTGGGCGCGAAAAGCGGACCGGTGTTCGCGAACGTGGCGCCAGGTGATCTTGCGAGTTACGTGTTCGATGCGCTCGCCAAGCAGCTGCCGCCGTCGGCATCGGACGTGGAAGCGGCGGCGATCGGTGAGCAATTGGCCATCCGCGCCGACGTGCGGCTGGCCGACTTTGGCGGCCCGGCGTCGTTCGGACCGGTGGCCGGCATGTTGAGCGACCGCGAGCCGATACAATTCACGGGTACGCTCGCGATTACCCAGCCCGGGCTCGCCGAGTTCCAGGTGACGAGCGTGCGCATCAAGGATTTGGCGGTGCCATCGGCCATGGTCCCGAGCATCCTGGCGCGCATGAGCCGCGCGCCGCGGCCGGCGGGGACGTCGCCTAACGGCCTCCCGTTCGCCGTGCCGCGCTACATCGCCGACGTGCGCGTGCACGACGGCAAGATCACCCTGTACAAGACGGTGCCATGAGCCGACGCATCCTGGTGGCCGACGACGAGAAGGGCATTCGCGCTGCGTTAGGCCAGCTGCTCGAGTACGAGGGTTACGAGGTCCGCGCCGTGGGCACGGCCGTCGACGCCATCGCCGAGTTCGAGAAGTGGCGGCCGCACCTGTCGTTTCTCGACGTCAAGATGGGCGGCATCGACGGCCTCGAGGCCTTGAAAAAAATCCGCCAGGTCGATCCCGCGGCCCTCGTCGTCATGATCAGCGGACACGGCACCATCCAGACCGCCGTCGAAGCGACGCAGCTCGGCGCCTACGATTTCCTCGAAAAACCGCTCGACACCGACCGCATTCTCGTCACACTCCGCAACGCGCTCCAGCACGGCAACCTCCAGGAAGAGAACAGCCGCCTCCGCGAATCGGTCGAGTCCCGCTACGAGATCGTGGGCAAGTCTTTCGCGATTCGCTCGCTCATCGAGAAGATCGAACGGGTGGCGCCGACGCCGGCGCGCGTGCTGATCAGCGGCGAAAACGGGACGGGCAAAGAGCTCGTGGCTCGCGCCGTGCACCGGCTCTCGGCGCGGAGCGCGAATCCGTTCATCGAGGTCAACTGCGCCGCGATCCCGAGCGAGTTGATCGAGAGCGAGTTGTTCGGTCACATGAAAGGGTCGTTCACCGGTGCGATCGCGGATCGCACGGGCAAGTTCGAGCAGGCGGATGGCGGCACGTTGTTCCTCGATGAAGTCGGCGACATGAGTCTCTCCGCGCAGGCAAAGGTGCTGCGCGTGCTCGAGGACGGCGTGGTGACGCGCATTGGTGGATCGAAGCCGACGGCGGTCGACGTTCGCGTCATCGCCGCCACGAACAAGAACCTCGAGTCCGAGATCCACGAGAACCACTTTCGCGAGGACCTGTACTACCGGCTCAACGTCGTGCCCATGACGGTGCCGCCGCTGCGCGAGCGGCGCGAGGACATTCCGCTGCTCGTCGCCCATTTCACGGCGCTGCTGTCGCGGCAGCAAGGGATGGCGCCGCGCACGTTCACGCAGGACGCGATCGAGCGGCTGGCCACGTACGACTGGCCGGGCAACGTGCGCGAGTTGCGCAACACGGTCGAGCGGATTCTCATTCTCGCATCGGGCCCGCGCGTGCCGGCCGCGGATGTCGAGCGTCTCGTTGGGCAGCGGGCGGCGGAAGGCAGCACCTTCGGCTCGCTGCTCGAGAGCCGCACCTTCGAAGAATTCAAGGACGCAGCCGAGCGTGCGTTCTTGCTGGCGAAATTGCGGGAGCACGACTGGAACGTGTCGGAAACCGCGCGCTTGCTGGACATGCCGCGCTCCAACCTGTACAAGAAGATCGAGCGCTATGGGCTCACGCGTGAGCATGCGTAGCGATCCGAGGACGCGGAGGGTGCGATGAGCACGGATTGGGACAAGGAGCTGCGCAAGATCGACCAGCAGCTCGAGTCGCTGTCCGACGACGCGCTGCTTCCCGAGCAGAAAGGGAAAGGCGGCAAGCCGTCCAAGGCGGCGCCGCCGGCCGCCGCGCCAGCGCCCGCGGCGCGCAAAACCTCCACCCTCGGCGTGATGGCGCGGCTGGTGCTCGCCATTGCGTTAGGCGTGGCGATCATGTTCTGGCCGTACTCCACCAAGTGCGGGATGGGTCTCTTTGGGTATCTCGCCGCGTCGGTCGTCGTGATCGTCGCCGGAGGCTGGAGCGCCATCTGGACCTGGCGTCATCGCTCCGCGAGCGGCCACATCTTGTCGCTGCTCCTCATTCTCTGGGGAGCGCTCCTGGCCGCGCAGCAGGTGCTGCCGCGAATCGGCTACGCCAAACCCGACCCCGCGCATCCTGCGGTCTGGATGTGCGGGTGAGTCACGAACCGCAAACCACTCGTCGTATAATGATGACCTTTCAGAATTTCATTGGCGGACGCTGGGTGGACGGCTGCACCGGCGCCACCTTCGAGAACATCAATCCGGCCGACACGCGAGACGTGATCGGCACGTTCCCGCTCTCTGGTCCGGACGACGTCAATCGCGCGGTGGCGTCGGCCAAGAAAGGATTCGAGATCTGGCGACGCACGCCGGCGCCGGGACGCGGTGACGTGCTGCGCCGCGTCGGCGATCTGTTGAGTGCGCGCAAAGACGACATTGCGTCGCTCATGACGCGCGAAATGGGAAAGCCGCTCAGCGAAACGCGCGGCGACGTGCAAGAAGGCATCGACACCGCCTACTACGCCGCCTCCGAAGGCCGCCGTCTCTTCGGGCACACGGTGCCGAGTGAGCTGCGCAACAAGTGGGCGATGAGTTTTAGGCGGCCGATCGGTATCGCGGGCCTCGTGACACCGTTCAACTTCCCGATGGCCATTCCCACGTGGAAGATGTTCCCGGCGCTGCTCTGCGGAAACGCGGTCATCATCAAGCCGGCCGAAGATGTCCCGCACACGGTGACCGTGCTCGTGGAGCTGCTGCTCGAAGCGGGCCTGCCGCCCGACGTGATTCAGCTGGTGCACGGCCACGGCGAGGAGGCGGGCGCTGCGTTGGTCCAGCATCCCGACGTGCCGATCATCTCGTTCACCGGCTCAACGGAAACGGGCCGCATCGTGGGCGAGATTTGCGGTCGCATGCACAAGCGGCTCTCGCTCGAGATGGGCGGCAAGAACGCGATGATCGTGCTCGACGACGCTGACCTGGACCTGGCGCTCGAGGGCGTGTTGTGGGGCGCGTTCGGTACCACCGGGCAACGCTGTACGGCCACGAGCCGTCTCATCCTGCAAGACGGCATTCACGACGCGTTCGTATCCATGCTCGAGCAGCGCGTGCGCGCGCTTCGGTTGGGCGACGGCCGCACGGACGGCACCGATGTCGGGCCACTCATCAATCAGAGCGCAGTCGAGAAAGTGGAGCGTTACGTGTCAGTTGGGCGAACGGAAGGCGCGGAGCTCCGCTGCGGCGGCAAGCGCGCGTCGGCCGGCGGTCTCGAGCGCGGACACTTTTTCGAGCCCACGATTTTCACCGGTGTCAAACCCGGCTCGCGTCTCGAGCAGGAGGAGATCTTTGGCCCGCTGCTCTCGGTGGTTCGCGTGCGGACGCCCGACGAGGCGTTCGCAGTGAACAACGATGTGAAGTACGGCCTCTCGTCGTCGGTCTACACGAGCGATGTGTCGCTCGCGTTCCGCGCGTTGAACGAGCTGGACAACGGTATCACGTACATCAACGCTCCAACCATTGGAGCGGAAGCGCACCTGCCGTTCGGCGGCGTGAAGCAGACCGGCAACGGACACCGCGAGGGAGGCTGGGAGGTGTACGAGTTCTACTCGGAGACCAAGGTGGGGTACGTCGATTTCTCGGGCAAACTACAGCGCGCGCAGATCGACACGGGCAATGCGTGATGCGCCCCTTGCCGCTCTTCCACGTCGCTGTCTATCATTGAATACGCCCTCCTTTCGTCGTTGCAGATGACCGACCGCGCTCCCGTCGCCATTCCCACACTCAGGTCCGTCACCGACGAGCACCGCGCTGAAGTGCTGCGCGCGATGAACCGGAGCACGTGGCGATGGGGCGCATTCGCCGACTATGCACGCACCGTGATCATCGCGGTGGCGCTGTTCATGTTGGCGCGCACGTTCGTCATGGAAGCGTTCAAGATTCCGTCGGCCAGCATGGAGAACACGCTGCTCGTGGGCGACTTCCTGCTGGTCAACAAGGCGGTGTACGGAGCGGAGATTCCGTTGACGCATCTGCGCATGCCGGCATTTCGTGAACCGAAGCGTGGCGAAGTGATTGTTTTCCATTTTCCAAAGGATCGCGTTACGCCGTACGTGAAGCGGCTCATCGGATTGCCCGGCGACACGGTAGAGATGCGCAACGACACGGTCATCGTCAACGGCGTCGCAAAACCGGAGCCGTACGTGGTTCACGTCCAAGCGGATTCCGATCAGTCTCTCGCAGATTTTGATTGGCAGCGCAATTTTTTGGTCAAGCGCGCAGAAGCGAGCGCGGGATATCATCCCTCCCGTAACAACTGGGGCCCACTCATCGTCCCCCCGAACAGCTACTTCGTACTCGGCGACAATCGCGACATTTCATCGGACAGCCGGTATTGGGGCTTCGTGCCCAAGTCGCTCTTGATTGGCCGCCCGATGTTCGTGTACTACAGTTACGCGCACGACGACAAGCACTCATATCCGTGGCTCACCGACATTCGGTGGCACCGGCTCGGCACGATAATCCACTGAGGCACCACCGGCCCATCGGGATCCTCGTTCCCGACCGAGCCGCCATGTGTGGCTGCGCTGTTCGCCCGCAGGAGCTGTCGTCCGTATGGCCGTAACCGGCAACAAGAAAGCATCCTACGACGAAGGGTCGCTCGATCAGTACCTCCGCGACATCAGCGCATATCCGCTCATCGATCGTGATGAAGAGGTGCGGTTGGCGCAGCGGATTCGTCAGGGAGAAGGTGACGCGTTGGACAAGCTGGTGCGGTCCAATCTGCGCTTCGTGGTGTCGGTCGCGAAAAAATATCAGAATCAGGGCGTGGCGCTGGCAGACCTGATCAACGAGGGCAACCTCGGCCTCATTCGCGCGGCACACAAGTTCGACGAGACGAAGGGCATCAAGTTCATATCGTACGCCGTGTGGTGGATTCGCCAGGCGATCTTGCAGGCGCTGGCGGAACAATCGCGGATCGTGCGCGTGCCCTTGAACCGCGCCGGCACGTTGCATCGCATCGGCAAGCGTGCGAACGCGTTGCTCCAGGAGTTGGGTCGCGAGCCGACGCACGAAGAGATCGCGGAAGAGATGGACATCAGCGAAGAAGAAGTCGCGAAGACGATCTCGATCTCGCAAACCCACCTCTCGCTGGACGCGCCGCTCACGCCGGGCGAAGACAACAAGCTCCTCGATTATTTGCCCGACAACATGAATCCGACGCCGGACGAGCAGACGTTCGAGAAGGCGCTCACCGAGGCGATCGAGGAATCGCTGTCGTCGCTCAAGGAGCGCGAGGCGAAGATTCTGCGGTTGTATTTCGGCCTGGACGGCGAGGAGCCGATGACGCTGGAGCAGATCGGCTCACTGTTAGGCATCACGCGCGAGCGGGTGCGGCAGATCAAGGAAAAAGCACTGTCCCGCCTGCGCCACGTGTCGCGCGCCCGCGCGCTGGAGTCGTTCCTCGGTTAGGCGCCGTCTCGCGCACGGCGGTTCCTCCCGATTCCTCATCGTCGCGTTCGTGATCGTTCGGAGACACCGGTCGACGTCGTCCGGTCCGTCGACGTTGCGAAAGATCCGGAGATGTATTACGTTTCTGCGCAGAGATAATACCGAGGGTCCGACCATGAAAACCGTGTCGTTCAAGTTGACGGTGGCGCTGGATGACGCACTCACGGCGCTGGCGCGGGCACGGAACACCAGCCGCTCGTCGGTGGTGCGCGAGGCGCTGGCGTCCTACGCAGTTGCCGGCCGCGCGTCGGTGACCGCGGCCGTCGATGCGGTCACGGCGGGCGTGAACGGACCGCGCGACCTGTCGTCGAATCCCAAGCACATGGCACGCTACGGGAAGTGACGAGGGTTCTCCTCGACACCGGGCCTCTCGTTGCGCTGCTCAATCGGAGGGATCACTACCATCCATGGGCGCGGTCGGTGCTCGACACGATCACGCCGCCGGTCTTCACGTGCGAGGCCGTGCTCTCCGAGGCCTGCTTTCTCCTGGCGCGTGTGGACGGCGGTGCGGAGGCGGTGCTCGCGCTCGTCGCCGCGGACATCATTCGCGTCGAGTTTCAGATCGGTGCCGACATTGCGGCGGTTCGGCAGCTCGTCGCGCGGTACGCGAACGTGCCCATGTCGTTTGCCGATGCCTGTCTCGTGCGCATGAGCGAGCTCGCATTGCAGAGCGTGGTGCTCACGCTCGATAGCGGCTTCAAGCGATACCGCCGCAATCGGCGGCACGTGGTACCGGTGATCGCGCCGCGCTAGTGGATCGCGTAACGCGCTGGCTGGAGGTCGCTTCGGCCGCGTGTGTTCTGCAAAAGCAACTCTCTTGGTTGCCCCGCAGCAATTCACTTCCCCCTGCAGCCGAGCGGTCGGTGCTTGTCCGGAGTGTCCGTGCTTTGTCCGTTTCTTCATGAGCGTGGAGACCAGCTACGTATGACAGTCGCTGCGATCAAATACTCTGATGCAATCCACTAGTCGGAGTTGCGTCTCGTCGTCCCGGGGATAACGTATCCAGCGATCCACGGACGCCGTACCACTCCAACTGCCTACCGCCCACATGCTACGAGTTTCGTACCGCGTGTTCGCTCTCGCGGGCGCCTGCGTTGCGCTCGCGCTAACCTCGTCGCGCGCCGCCGCGCAGGATGACGACGAATCGCCGGAAGGCGCGTCGCACGCCGCCTCGGTCGTCGGCGTCGGCATCGACGCGCTCAAGTTCCGCTACATCGGGCCGCAGGGAAATCGCGTCGCCTCCGTAGTGGGAGAGCCGGGCAACCTCAACGTTTATTACGCGGGCGCCGCGTCGGGCGGCATCTGGAAGTCCGTCGACGCCGGCATCCACTGGCGTCCGGTGTTCGACTCGATGCCGGCGCAGTCGATCGGCGCGATCGCCATTGCGCCATCGGATCATCAGATCATCTGGGCAGGTACCGGCGAAAGCTTCATCCGCAGCAACGTCTCGATCGGCGATGGCGTGTATAAGTCGACCGACGGCGGCGCGACGTGGACGCACATGGGCCTCGAGAAGTCCGGACGCATCTCGCGCATCATCGTCGATCCGCAGAATGCGAACACGGTGTTCGTCGCCGCCGAGGGCCAGGGCTACGGCGCGCAGCCCGATCGCGGTGTCTACCGCAGCACCGACGGCGGGAAAACGTGGGACAAGGTGCTGTTCGTGAACGATTCCACCGGCGCGTCGGATCTGGCGATGGACCCGGAGAATCCGCGCATCCTCGTGGCCGGCATGTGGTCGTTCGTGATCCACACGTGGGGCAAGTTCTCGGGCGGCTCGGGGAGCGGCGTCTACATCTCGCACGACGGCGGCACCACCTGGAAGCGCGCCACGAGCGGGTTGCCCAAAGGTCCGTTAGGCAAGGTGGCGGTGGCGATCGCGCCCAACGACGCGAGCCGCTGGTACGCGCTCATCGAGACGGGCTGGGCAGGGAAGGGAGCGCTGTGGCGCTCCGACGACGGCGGCGACCACTGGCACGTCGTCTCCTACAGCCATCTGCTCGCCGAGCGCCCGCACTACTACACGCGCATCATGGTGTCGCCGGCGACGCCTAACGAAGTGTATTTCCCGTCCAACTTCCTCATGCGTTCGCTCGACGGCGGCGAGACGGCCGAGGTCATGCCGTGGGGCGGCGACACGCACGACATGTGGGCGGATCCGACCAACGCCGACCGCATGATGATCGGCGATGATGGCGGCGTGCAGATCACCACCACGCATGGACGCCAGTGGCACCGCGTGGTCCTCCCCATCGCGCAGATCTACCACGTCGCGGTGGACAACGAGATCCCGTACAACGTCTACGGCAACGAGCAGGACTACACCGCCGTGCGCGGTCCGAGCAACAGCCAGGGCTTCTCCATTCCGTCGGCGCTCTGGCAGACCACGGCGGGCTGCGAGTCCGGTTTCTCGTACCCCGATCCCGTGGACACGACCATCGTGTGGGGCGGATGCTACGAGGGCGGACTCGAGAAGTTCGACCTGCGCTCCAAGCAGTCGTTCTCGGTCGACCCGTGGCCCGATCGCGCGCTCGACTCGCCGGCCGACAGCGCCAAGTACCGCTGGAACTGGACGCAGCCCCTGGCGCTCTCGCCGTTCGACCACAACACCGTGTACGTGGGCAGCCAGTACGTGCACCGCACCACCGACGGCGGCAAGACGTGGACGGTGATCAGTCCGGACCTGACCACCGACGACTCGAGCCACATGCACAGCTCGGGCGGCCTAACGGACGACAACCTGGGCGTCGAGTACTGCTGCACGCTCTTCGCCATCGCCGAGTCGCCGACAACGCGCGGGCTCATCTGGACCGGGTCCAACGACGGCAAGGTGCACGTGACGCGCGACGCCGGCGCGCACTGGACGGACGTCACGCCCACGTCGGCCGAATTTCCGAAGGGCGGCACGATCGACAACGTCGAGCCATCGCGCTACGACGCGGGCCGCGCGTACATCTCCGTCGACGCACATCAGGAGAACAACCGCGATCCGTTCATTTACGAGACCACCGACTACGGGCACACGTGGCGTCTCATCAGCGCCGGCATTCCGAAGAGCGTCTTCAGCTACGTCGGGATCGTGCGCGAAGATCCGAAGCGCAAGGGCATGCTCTACGCCGGCACCGAGAACGGATTGTACGTCACGCTCGACGATGGCGCGCACTGGTTCCCGCTGCAATCGAATCTGCCGCACGCGCCGGTCACGTGGATCGTGGTGCAGGAACACTTCGACGATCTCGTGATCTCGACCAAGGGCCGCGGCTTCTGGATTCTCGATGACGTATCGCCGCTGCGCGCCATCGACGCGACGCTCGCGTCCAAGTCCGCGTATCTGTTCGCGCCGCGGCAGGCGTACCGGTTCCGGGGCTCCAACCGCATCAAGGGCGATCCCGACGACATCTCGGCAGGCCGCAATCCGCCGTACGGCGCGGTGATCGATTACTATCTGAAGGACAGCACGAAGGACTCGGTGCACGTCACGATCCGCAATGCGCAGAACGCCGTGGTGCGCACGCTCACCGTGCCCGGCGCGGCGGGCATCAACCGCACGTGGTGGGACCTGCGCTACGATCGCACGCGCACGGTCGCGCTGCGCACCACGCCCAAGGGCTACCCGCAGATCTGGAGCGACAAGCGGTTCATCGGGAAGCTGACGCGCCGCATCTATCATTACGGCATCGAGGATCCGGTGTTAGGCCCGCTCGTCGCGCCCGGCACGTACACGGTGGAGCTGGACGCGGGCGGCCAGAAACTCTCGCAGCCGCTCACCGTGCTCAAGGATCCGCACTCCGGCGGTACGGACGCCGACGCGCAGGCGCAGAGCGCGCTCGCGTACAGCGTGTACCAGGAAATCGACTCGACCGTCGATGCGATCAATGCGATCGAAAAAGTGCGCAAGCAGCTCGAGGATCTGCGCGAAATGTACGGGCACGATTCGTCGTTCAAGTCGGTGTTCGCCGACGCCAAAACGCTCTCGGAGAAACTCGACGGCGTCGAGAACGAGCTGCTACAGCCGGTGCTGCAAGAGAACGACCAGAAGACGTATCGTGCTCCCATGCGATTGTACCTGCGGCTGCTCTACCTCGCCGGGTCGGTGGGCTCGGGCGCCGGCGACGTGGCCGGCGACCCGGACTTTGCGCCGACGGCGGCCGACGTCGCCGTGCACGACGAGCTGGCTGCGCGCCTGCGCACGGTGCTCGACCAGGCGCACGTCGTGATGTCACAGGACGTCCCGGCGTTCAACACCGCCGTGGCGGGCAAGACCGCGCTGCTGAAATGAAAGGGCGGACAACACGCGCGGCAGAATCCGCCTTCATCTCTTCTTCCGAACTCCAGCATGGCCCAACAATCTTCGTTCGATGTGACGACCGGCGTCGACCTCCAAGAGGTGGACAACGCCGTGAATCAGGCGCAGAAGGAGATTGCCCAACGGTACGACTTCAAGGGCTCCAAGGCGTCCATCGAATTCCGACGCGGCGAAAACCTGCTCGTGCTCGTGGCCGATGACGATTTCAAAATGCGCGCGCTGTTCGATGTGCTGCAGGGGAAGCTCATCAAGCGCGGCGTGCCCGTGAAGAATCTCGACATTGGCGCGGTGACGCCTGCGGCGGGCGACACGGTGCGCCGCGAGGTGAAGCTCAAGATGGCGCTCGACGGCGAGACAGCGAAGAAAATCGTTGCGCTCCTCAAGGAAGCGAAGCTCAAGAAGGTGCAGGCCGCCATTCAGGGCGACCAGGTGCGGGTGTCGTCGCCGTCGAAAGACGACCTGCAAGGGGCCATCGCGCTCCTTCGCGGCAAGGACTTTGGCGTCGAGCTCAAGTTCGGGAACTACCGGTAGGGCAGAAAAGCGCGGACCGCTCGGCTGCCGTGCGGGCATCGCTCTGGCGCGAGGTCGCTTCCGCCGCGTCTTAAACGACGGTCACCTTGTTGTGCCGCAGGAGGCACTTTCCCCGACAGCCGAGCGGTCCGTGCTTTGTCCGGAGTGACCGTGCTTTGTCCGTTTCTTCAAGGGCGTAGTTACCGGAACCTGATGCCTACCTGAACACAGACGTGGTTCACTAGCGTTTGTCCCCCGCAGGGTCCGTCCTTAGCTTTCGGCCATGCCAGGTCCCGCCACGGCCGTCATCCTGTGAACATCGGCTTCATCACGCTCGGCTGCGACAAAAACACCGTCGACAGCGAGCGCTACCTCGCCCAACTGGTCGACTACGGGGCGCGGCACACGACGGAGCTCGAGCGCGCCGACGTGATCGTGATCAACACGTGCGGCTTCATCGACGCCGCCAAGCAGGAGTCGATCGACGCGATCGTGCAGGCGGGGCGTCTCAAGCGGTTGGGCACGTGTCGCACGCTGGTGGCGGTGGGGTGTATGGTCGAGCGGCACAAGGCCGAGCTCGCCGCGGAATTGCCCGAGGTGGACGTGTTCCTCGGCGCGTCGGAAATGGATCGGCTGGTACCGGCGCTCGAAGCGTGTGGCGCGATCGAGGAGCCGTTGTGGCGCGAGCGGGATCATCCGGGCGTGCGGATGTACACGGGCGACTTGCCGCACGTGCGCTACCTCAAGATCAGCGAGGGCTGCGATCACGGTTGCGCGTTCTGCGCGATTCCGTTGATGCGCGGCAAGCATCGCTCGTTTGCGTTGGACGACGTGGTGCGCGAAGCGCAGTTGCTCGAGCTGCAGGGCGCGCGCGAGATCAATCTCGTGGCGCAGGACCTCGCGCACTTCGGCCGCGATCGTCGCGACGGCAACGGGTTGCCCGAGTTGCTCGAGGCGTTGGTCGGCGAGACGTCCGTGCCATGGATCCGGTTGCTCTACGTGTATTCGGCGGGGATCACGCCGCGCCTGCTCGAGCTGATGGCGCGTGAGCGACGCATCGTGCCCTATCTCGACATTCCGATACAACACGGATCGGACGCGGTGCTGGCGCGCATGCGCCGGCCCGAGCGTGCGGCGACTATTCGCGCGTGCGTCGCGCGGCTTCGCGACGCGGTGCCCGACGTCGCGGTGCGCACCACGTGCATCGTGGGGTTTCCGGGCGAGACGGACGACGATTTCGAGCGGCTGTGTGACCTGCTCGAGGATGTCCGCTTCGACCGCGTGGGCGCGTTCACCTATTCGGCGCAGGAGGGCACGCGCGCGGCGGCGCTCGCCGACGACGTGCCGCCGTCGCTCAAGCGCGACCGGTTGGACCGCCTAACGGACGTCCAGCGCGCCATCGGCGCCGAGCGCGCCGAGCGCTACGTTGGGCGGACGGTGCCCGCCATCGTCGACCGCGCCGCGGCCGCGGGTGCGCGCGCCGAAGCGCGGCTGTGGTGGCAGGCCGACGACATCGACGGCGTCACGTACCTCGAGGGCGATGCGGCGCCCGGCGCGATCATCGACTGCGTGGTGGAATCGGTGGAGACCGACGACGATTTCGCCGCGCGCGTGGAACGCGTGACGATGCCGGCGGCTCGTCACTCGGCGGCGCGGGTGCGCGCCCTGCCGGTGCTCTCCGGCATCGCGCACGGTAGTTACGGGCGGTGACGACGCGCTCGGCGGCGATCATGCGGCGCGCGCGTGCCGTGACGCCGGGCGGCGTGAGTTCGCCGGTGCGCGCATTCGGCGGCGTGGGCGGCGATCCGTTCGTGGTGGAGCACGGCGAGGGCGCGCGCATCTGGGACGTGGACGGGACCGAATACATCGACTACGTGATGTCGTGGGGCGCGCTTGCGTTAGGCCACGCGGCGCCGGCGGTCCTCGACGCGGTGTCGGCGGCGATGGCGCGCGGAACGAGTTTCGGCATCCCGTGCGAAGCGGAGACCGAGCTCGCCGAGGCCATCGCGCGCCGCATGCCGCACGTGGAGATGCTGCGGTTCGTGTCCAGCGGCACCGAGGCGACGATGAGCGCCATCCGGCTGGCCCGCGCCGCGACGGGCCGCGACGCCATCCTCAAGTTCGATGGATGCTACCACGGCCACGCCGATTCCTTCCTTGTGCGCGCGGGCTCCGGTGTCGCGACGCTCGGCTTGCCTAACTCGCCCGGCGTGCCGCAGGAGGTCGCCGCGCTCACGCTCGTGGCGCCGTTCAACGATGTCGATGCGGTCTGTCGCGTGGCGCAGTCGGCGGCGGTTCGCCTGGCCGCGATCGTCGTCGAACCGGTGGTGGGCAATGCGGGCTTCATCGCGCCCGACGCGGCGTTTCTCCCGGCGCTGCGGCGCATGGCCGATGAAACCGGCGCGCTGCTCATCTTCGACGAAGTGATGACGGGCTTTCGCATCGCGCCCGGCGGCGCGCACGAGCGATTCGGGGTGACGCCGGACTTGACGACGTTAGGCAAAGTGATCGGCGGGGGTCTGCCGGCCGCGGCGTACGGCGGACGGCGCGACCTCATGGAGATGATGGCGCCCGCGGGCGCGGTGTATCAGGCGGGCACGCTCTCGGGGAACCCGTTGGCAATGGCCGCGGGCCTCGCGACGCTGCGCGCGCTGACGCCGGAGCTGCACGCGCGCATCGCGGAGCGGACGACGCGGCTCGTGACCGGTCTCCGGGCAGCCGCGGCGCGGCACGGCGTGCCCTTCACGGCCGACAGCGCGGGCAGCATGTGGGGTCTGTTCTTTCGCGCCGAGCCGGTGCGGAACTTCACCGACGCGAAGGCGTCCGATGTCGCGCGCTTTCGCCGGTTTTTTCACGAGGCGCTCGCGCGGGGCGTCTATCTGGCACCGTCGCCGTTCGAGTCCGGCTTTCTGTCGGCAGCCCACGGCGACGCCGAGATCGACGTGACACTCGAGCGGTTGGACGATGCGTTGGGCGCGGTCCGTTCGTAGGACGGCGTTAGGCGCCGCGTGCGCCGCGCTGGCGGGCCTCGCGGCGTGCAAGTCGGGCGCGCCGCGTCCTCCGACGGCGAACCTGCCCCCGGTGGTCCTCGATACCACCGCGCTCCCGCCGCCGCCCGGCGCGGACACGTCGACGCCGGAGCAGCTGCCCAACGTCGCCGCACCCGCCGAGCAGCCGTTAGGCGCACAGGGCCGCGTGGTGCGGATCGCGCTCGCGACCTCGGCCGACAAGGTGACGATCTCGGCCACGGGCTCGTGGCGGTTGTACGACAGCGGCGGCGCCAGCACGCTCGTGCGCGCCGATGGCGGCGAGCTGTGGACGGTGCAGAACCGCGACGGACGGCTCAGGGCGGTGAACGATGATGGCACGGTGACGCCCAACCGCGATGCGCCGTTCGTCGCGCGCGCGGCCTCGCGCGGCGCGGTGCTCACCGTGAACGGCGTTCACTATCGCGGCGAAGTGTGGGTGCTGCCGGCCGCCGATGGCGGCAGCCTGATGGTGGTCAACCGGCTCTACCTGGAAGACTACCTGCGCGGTGTGGTGCCCATGGAGATCGGGCATCGCACGGCGGACGAGCGCGAGGCAGTGGCCGCGCAGGCGATCGCGGCGCGGAGCTATGCGTACACGCACATCGCGTCCGATTCGCGCCCCTACGACATGCGCAGCACGGTGGTGGACCAGGTGTACGGCGGCGCCGACGCCGAGACTCCGTTAGGCGACACCGCGGTGGCCGAGACGCGGGGCTTGGTGCTCACGTACCGTGGCGTAGTGGTGAACGCGCCGTATCATTCGGCGTGCGGCGGACACACGGCCGCGGCGAGCGAAGTCTGGCGGAGCCCGGACGAGCCCTACTTGGTGAGCGTGAGCGATCGCATTCCGGGCACCGACCGGTTCTATTGTGACATTGCGCCGCGGTTCAGGTGGGAGCGCACGTTCACGCGGGCCGCGCTGCGCGCGCTGCTCGACCGTTATCTCAAGGATTACACGACGGTCTCCTCGCGTGGTCCGGGCGCGCCGCGCGCGTTGGACGTGCAAAGCCGGACGCCGTCGGGGCGCGTGCGCGCACTCGAGATCGTGACCGATCGCGGGCACTACACGGTGCGCATGGACAACATTCGCTTCGTGCTGCGCGCGCCCGACGGCGAGATCTTGAACAGCACTGCGTTCACGGTCGAGAACGAGCGCGATGCGAATGGAGACCTGTCCCGCGTCATCGTGCGCGGGGACGGATACGGCCACGGCGTCGGCATGTGCCAATGGGGCGCGATCGGACGCGCGCGGGCCGGACAGGATTATCGGACGATTCTTCGTGCATATTATCCCGGTACGACGGTGGCGGTGGTCGGCTCGGCTTGAGCCGCACGCGGAGCGCGCGCCATGATGGCACCGCTGCGGGTCGGAGTCGTGGGGGCGGGCGCGATCGCGCAGGTGGCGCATCTGCCGGTGCTGGCGCGCTCGCGCGGCGCGCAGCTCGTCGCGTTGTGCGACAACGATGGCCCCAAGGCCAGCGCGTTAGGCGAACGCTTCGGCGTGCAGGACGTGTACACCGACATCGAGGACCTGCTCGAGAGCGCCGAGCTCGACGCGGTGGTGCTGACCACGCCCAACCACCTACACGAGCCGCACGCCCTGAGCGCACTCGCCGCCGGCGTCCACGTGCTGTGCGAACGTCCGCTCGCGCTCACGAGCCGCGGCGTGGAGCGCATCCTCGCGGCGGCGGCGCGCGCCGACCGGATCGTGGCCGTGGCCAACAACCATCGCTTTCGCTCCGACGTCCAGGCGCTGGGCAGCTTTCTGCGCGGCGGTGAGTTAGGCAAGCTCAACGGCATCCGCGCCGGGCACCACGAGCAGCGCCAGCAGCGCGAAGGGTGGCGCTACCGGCGGGCCGAGGCCGGCGGCGGCGCATTCACCGACCTCGGGTTGCCGCAGCTCGATCTCGCGCTCTGGCTCGCGGATTATCCCGAGCCCGTGCGCGTGAGCGCGCACATGGAGCGCAGCCGCGGCGCGGGCGCGGTGGATGAATCGATGCTCGCGTTCATCGAGTGCGCGTCGGGGATGACGATCACCGTCGACGTGTCGTGGACGTACGTCGGCCTCGAGTCGCGGTGGTGGTTCGATACGCTGGCGACGCGCGGCAGCGCGCGGCTGTCGCCGCTCCACGTGATTAAGGAATTGAACGGCGCGCCCGCCGACGTGACCCCGCGCGGCGCGTCGACGCGCGACAGTACATTCATCCAGTCGTATCGCGCGGAGCTCGCGCACTTCGCGGCAATGCTCCGCAACGAAACCCCCTATGAAGCCCCGACCGATCAGCTCGTGCTGCACCGATTGGCCGAGGCGGTGTATCGATCGGCTGAGGATCAGAAGGAAGTGAGACTGTGACCCTTCGACGCTGGCCGCCGACGCGGCGGGAGACGGGTGCGGCATTGGCGAGCGCGCTGTTGTTCGCGCTCGCGTTTCCGCCGGTGCCGCTCGTGGTGCCGGCGTTCCTGTGCCTGGTGCCGGTCGCCGTCATCGTCGCCGAAGCCGCGGACCAACGCGCTGGCTGGGGCATCGCGATGCGCACGGGCACGGTATTCGGGTTCTTTGGCTACGGGATCAGCCTGTACTGGATCGCGATCGCGCTCCGCCTCTACACGAACCTCGCGTTCCTGGCGTTCGCGGGCGCGTTGTTGGGGTTGGGCCCCATCGTCGGATTCACGATGGCCGCGCTCTACGCCGGCCGTCGCCTAACGAGGTGGCCGATGGCCGTGCTCCTGCCCGTCGTGTGGGCGGCGAGCGAGATGTTCCTGCTGTATCTGCCGCAGATCGGGTTCCCGTGGCTGCCGCTCGGGCTCGCGGTGGCCAAGCACCCGGTGTTCGCGCAGTTGGCCGACGTGAGCGGCGTGCGCGGCCTCTCGTTCTGGATCGCGGCCACCAACGGGCTGCTGGCCGACGCCTGGCTCATGCGGGCGGAGCAGCGGCGGCTCGTGGCGCGCGTGGCGGCCGCACTCGTGCTCGCGTTAGGCGTTGCCGCGTACGGGTGGTGGCGGATCGCGACGATCCCGATGCATCCGGTGGCGTCGGTGGCGGCCGTGCAGCCCAACATCCCGCAGAACGAGAAATGGCAGGAACAGTATCAGGGCCGCATCGTGGGCATTCTGTCATCGCTGGCGCGGCAGGGTCTCGCGCAGGATGATCCGCAGCTCATGCTATGGCCCGAAGCGGCACTCCCGGACAACTTCCTCGCCCACCGCGATTGGGCGGACACGATGCGCGTGCTTGCCGCGGCGACGCACACGCCCATTCTCTTCGGGACGATCGACGTGGTCTGGCACTCGCCGACGAGCTACGAGTACTACAACTCGGCGATGGTCGCCGATTCGTTGGGCCGTGTGGACGAGCGGTCGACGTACCACAAGACGTACCTGGTGCCGATCGTGGAGCGCGTGCCGTTCGTCGACCCGAATTGGTTCGCCAGCCTCAAATTCTTCGGCGGGATGGGGCGGGGCGGCACTCCGCAGCCGTTCTCGTTCCGGTTCGGCAAGGTGGGCGTGCTCATCTGCTACGAGTCGATCTTCCTCCAGCGCTCGCGGCTTTACCGGCGTGAGGGCGCGGCGTTGCTGGTGAACATCACGAACGACGCGTGGTTCGGCCGCAGCATCGCCGTGTACCAGCACGAGGCGCACCTGGCGCTCCGGGCCATCGAGAACCGCGTGGGCATCGTCCGCGACGCCAACACCGGGATCTCCGAATACGTCGATCCGTTAGGCAGATCGCACGGCCAGACGGCGCTGTTCGTCCCGGCCGTGCAGACGTACCAGGCGCAGACCACCGACGTCATGACGCTGTACGACCACCTCGGCGACTGGGTGGGCATGCTGAGCGTCCTGGCGACGGTGGTGCTGGTGGGTGTGGCCATCGGCAAGACGCGCGCGTGATGCACGGCGCGTCGGTCGGCATCGACGTCGGCGGCACGTTCACCGACCTCGTGGCGATCGGCGACGACGGGACGGTGACGGCGCGCAAGGTGCCGAGCACGCCGGCCGACCAGAGCCGCGGCGTGCTCGACGCGCTCGATGCGTTAGGCGAGGCGCCGTCGGCCGTGTCGCGGCTGGTGCACGGCACCACCGTGGCCACCAACACGCTCCTCGAGCGCACCGGCGCGCGCGTGACCCTCTGCGCCACGCTCGGCGCCACCGACTTGCTCACGCTCAGGCGCCAGGAGCGCGCGTCGCTCTACGACCTGGCGCGACAACA
>Ga0070735_10001878_pt1 | contig 19589 bp, 14 predicted proteins | sample Coa_R1_FD_66443 | JGI IMG/M metagenome (GOLD analysis project Ga0070735, IMG submission 66443) | Surface soil microbial communities from Centralia Pennsylvania, which are recovering from an underground coalmine fire - Coalmine... | ecosystem: Environmental > Terrestrial > Soil > Unclassified ... | reverse complement strand
GCGTTCTCCACCGGGTCCCAGGCCCAGTAGCCGCCCCAGCCGAGCTCCTCGTACGCCCAGAGCATGCCGAGCGTGTTGCCGATGGCGAGGAACATCCAGGCGAAGAGGGTCCACTTGCGGCTGGCGACGATCCACTCGTGGTCGAGCCGACCGGTCGCCAGGGCCGCGACGCCGAACGCGAACGGCACCGAGCAGCCGACGAAGCCCGTGTAGAGGCACGGCGGGTGGATGACCATCCAGTAATTCTGGAGGGCCGGATTGAGGCCGTCCCCGTCCGCGCGCGCGCCCCCCGCGCTCGTCGCGAAGGGGTTCGCCGAGAAGGCCATGAGCACGCAGAAGAAGAGGACTACGGCCATCAGCGTCGCGATGACGTAGGGCTGAAGCTCGAGGTATCGATGACCGAGCCACCGGACGCAGACGCCGATGTACGCGCTCAGCAGGAAAAGCCACCACAAGAGCGAACCGTCCTGCCCGCCCCACAGGGCCGTGAGCAGGTAGTGCAGGGGCATCGACCTGTCCGAGTAGTGGCTGACGTATCGAATCCGGAAGTCATGGGTGACAAACGCGTAGGCGAGGCACAAGACGGCGACGCCGATGAGCGCGACGGTTCCGTAAGCGCCGAATCGGGCGGCCTGAAGTGTGCGCGGTCGACCATTTTTGCCCGCGGCGAGGGCGACCGCGAACGTGTAGCTGGCGACGACCATCGCTCCCAGGAGCAGGGTGGTGCAGAAGGCCGGGAACGTGCTGCCGAAGAGGTGGAGCAAGATGGTCATGACGTTCGCTCCTCGAGGCGCCGGACCGGCACCGAGTCTCGCGGCGCAGTGTAGCAGCGCATCCTCCCGAGCATAGCTGCGTCAGCGCTCGGCCAGCGCGGCGCTCAGCCGGGACAGGCCCTCGGAAAGCTTGTCGCGGGGAGCCGACCATGCAAGGCGGAACCCGTTGGGCACTCCGAAGAACGAGCCGGCGGCCACCAGCACCTCATGCTCGTGGGCTGCCGACTCGATGGTGGCGGTCAGGTCCCCTCTGCCCGCCAAAGTGACGAGCGCGAAGAGGCCCTCTTCCGGCGCGCTCCAGCCGAAGCCATTTTCGGCGACCCAGCGGGCGACGAGGTCGCGCTTTCCGTCAAGGTGAGTGCGACTCTTGGCCGCCAGAGTCTGGATCGCGTGGAACGTCCTACATGCCTGCTGAGCGTGCGAAAGCGGAAGAGCTCCGCACGCTGCGGTCATGGTGTGCTCGGCGTTCGCGACGACGTCCGCCGGCGCCAGCATCCACCCGATGCGATGGGGTCCGAGGCCGTAGCACTTGGTCAAGCTGGAGACGGCGACGACGTTGACGGCGAGCCGGCGCGCGCTCCCTTCGAACACGCCGCGTTCGTCCACGAGTGCGTCGAACTCCGCGTAGACCTCGTCGACCAGCAGCCACGCGCCGGTCCGCGCGGCGAGCTTGGCCAGCTCGCGAAGCGTGGAATCGTCGGTGCGCACGCCCGACGGGTTGTGCAGGTTCGTCACCACGATCAGGCGGGTGCGCGGGGTCAGGGCCGCGGCCACCCGCTCCGGGTCCACGCGAAATCGGTCGGCCGCGACGCGCTCGAACGTCGTGACCCGCGCCCCGACTCCCTCTGCGATCCGGGTGAGCGGCTCGTAACCGGGCGCTTCGACGAGGATGTCGTCTCCCGGCCCGGTCATCGTCGCGCAAGCCAGCCAGTATGCCTGCGTCGTCCCCAGCGTCGCGATCGCTTCGGCGACCGGGACCGCGTTGTGGGCGGCAATCGCCCCCCGGAGAAGATCCTGTCTGCGCAGGTCCCCCGCGTCGGCGTCCTCTGCTGCGCCGGGCAGCTCGCCGACCATGACGGTGGGCATCCCGCTGGTCGCCAGGTCGAACGCGACCTTGCCGTAGCGGCGTCGTGCCCACTCCAGGTAGCGCGATGGCGCGTACATTCAGGGGCCCGGGTCGTTGGCGCCCGCCGCGTTCAGGCTGAACTTGGCCAAGCGGACGGCGCCGGCCAGGCCGGGCGAGGCGCTGATCGTCCCCTCGCCGGTGGAGTCGGCCATCGAGCCCTGGAGGGTTCCCGCGTACCCGCGCTCGCGGTCGCTCGGCGAGAGCGTGGCGGTCAACCGGCGGTCGGTCACGAGGCCGTCGAGGGTCGCGGGGCCGAGGGGGCCGCTCAACGTTCCGTGCAGCCGCCCTCCGGAATCGACGACGAAGTCGAGATCGCCCTGCCCGACGCCCGCGCCGTCATCGTCTACTTTCCAGTGAACTCCTTTCCAGTCGCTCGGGATGTAGAGCGTCGCGGCGGTGCTCGCGTATTTCCCGTGCCACGCGAGTCTCGGAGGCGTGGCGCTGGTAGTGGTGGCGGGCGCGGGCTCGCGCGCGGTCAGTCCGGCGTCGCCCGCGGGGGACGATGGGGCAGCATCGTGCGCCGTCGTGCCCGACGATCGACCGCAAGCGCACGCCATCGCGATCAATCCGCCGGCCGCCACCAGCTTCATCGCGAGGTCGACTCCTCCGAGATCCGCTCGGCGATTCGAACGCCGACCTCTCCCTCGATGTCGACCAGGTCGCCACGGGCGACGGGGACCCCGCCCACACGCAGAACGACCCGCTCGCCGACTCGTCGCCCGAGGGCAATCACGTCTCCGCGGGCGAGCGAGGCCCACTCGCGCGCCGTCATGCGGGCTTCTCCCATCTCGACCCGTACGACGATCGGGACGTCCCCCACGGCCGTCAACAACCCCTCACCATCACCGGACTCCGCCACGACCGCCTCCGCGCGCAACAACCCGAGGCCGCCACCTAGCACGAGCGCACCCTGATCGCCGAGCGTCGCGGGCACTCCGACGTCGGAGCCGGGCGCCGACAGCAGGACGGGCCCGACCCACGCCGAGCCCTCGAGCTCGAGCGGCCACGCGTCGGGCACGAAGACGTCCCCGACGCGCAGGGAGGCCACCTCGGCGACGTCGGCCGACGCGGCGCAGGCCACGACCGAAAGTTCGAGCGGGATCGATCCGAGTTCCCGGAGCGCGTCGCGACAAATGGCACCGGGGGGCTCGGGCGTCAGCACGTCGCGTGCCACAAGGACACGCGCGGCGAACGCGGCGCCGTCGAGCAGGACGGTGAGGCTCACGGCGACCGGTTCTCGAGCGAAGTCCTCCTCGAGGGTGGCGGCGGGCCCGGCGGCGAAGACCCGGAGGCCCTCGCGAACGTGAGCGCGCCTTGCGCAGGCGAGGACAATCGCGGCGAGGCCTCCCGCCCACTCGCTCGGGGATGGAGCCACCGGGTTCGACGTCGGTGGGGTGCGACGGGTGCACCGGGCCAGCGCAGCGGCGGCGAGCGCGCCCTCGGCCTCGACGAGCAGCCGGCTGTCGGCGGGTGCGTCCGCGGCCCCCACCACGAAGGCGACTCCGTCCGCGCATGCGCTCGCACGCGCCGCGGCATCGGCCCGGCGGACGAGGATCTCCACCTGCGCGCCCAGCATGTCCTGCAGGGCCCGGTCGAGGGCGCCGAGGCGCGCAAGCGACCTCGCGCGGGCCCGTACGGCGTGAAACGCGAGGCAGTCGCGTCGGGTGGTCGAATCGAGCGACGCCCAGGGAAACGCGCGGTGCGGGGGGGGCACGGGTTGACGTTTCGCATTGCCGCACCCTTTGCGGCAAGTCTGGTACCCTCCGAGGGTACGATGACCGGCAAGCGGAGTGTCATTCGGGGGGTGCTCGTCGCGCTCGTCACTGCCACGCTCTCGAGCCTCTCGCCCGCGGGGTGGGCTGAGGGCGGAAAGGGAAAGGCCCCCGCCTCCAACAAGGGTGGCGCGTACGCCGAGGCTTGCTCGCAGGGCGCCGCCAAGTACGCCGCCCGCGACTTCCCCGGCGCGGTGGCCGACTTTCAGAAGGCCATCGAGGCGTCGCCGAACCTGCCCCTAGCTCACTACTTGCTCGGGGAAGCGCAGCTCGCGGCCGGCAACCTCACGGAGGCCGAGGCATCCTGGAATCGGGCCTCGTCCCAATCGACCAGCGACGCGTCGATGCACGCTCGCGTTCTCTTCGTCCTAGCCGACCTCCGCGAGCGCCAAAAGCGGTGGGACGACGCCAAGACGGCTTGGCAGGCCTACCTCGACTGGGCGTCCAAGAACTCGAACGCGAGCGCCTTTCCGACGAGCGGCCAGTCCCGGCAGCAGGTCATCGACACAATGATGAAGCAGGACAAGGCCTACGACGTCGTCCGCCAACGAATCGCGGAGACGAAGAACGGCAACGTCTTCACCGACCTGTCGAAGTCGCCCAAGTGAACGTGGGCGCGTCTATTCCCTCTCTCGCTTCGCTCGAGCGTGCGGACTAGCGACCGATCAGCACATCGAGCGACAGCACGGCGTCGGCGTCGCGCAGGAACTTCTGCCAGGATGCGTACTGTTCTCCCGGTTGAACACGTCCGGCAGGCAGGTCCACGGTACGGTCGAAATCGATGGCTTGGCCGTGAACCCCGTCGGCGATCACCACGTGGGCATCGCCGTCGCGGTACTCGCCCGTGGGCACCCGCGGGGGCGGCTTGAGTGAATCGGGCAGGACGACGCGCACACGCACCTGCGTCCTCCACGAGGACCGTAGGAGAAGGGGCGTGTGGCGCGCCGGCAGCGCAGCCAGCTGAGCGACGTTCGGGGCGAACGGCGGCCGTAGCGCGAGCCCGCCGGGGACCAGCTTTGCGAGCTCGGGAGCCTCCACGCGCAGGTGCATGACGAGGGGGGCGTCCAGACGTTCGACCCCGTCCACCTTCATCTCCCTCACGTGCCCGCCCGCGAACGCCGGTGCGACGAGCTCTCGTTCGACGAAGTCGTAGAGCTTGACCTCCGCCACCTGGGCGAGCGCGTTGCGCCATGCGATGGCCCGGTTGCCGCTGAAGGTCACCGTAAGGTCGAGGTTGGCCGAGCCGTCCGGGCGTGCGTCGGCGCGGCCTTCGTAGGCGACCGTGTCCGTCGCACCCGGCGCGTGCACGACGTCGCCCGGCGTGCCGGCGACGAGTCGGATCGCCGGCTGCTCGCGCAGCTCGGCCGGTATGTACCCGAAGGGGGCGAACTTGTCGCGAACGGTCATCCACCGCACGCCGCGATCGGTCGACAGACGCAGGACGACGGCGTCGTACTGCTCGATTTCGCTCATGGGGCCGACCGCAGGCGTCGCGAGGAGGTTCTTCACCAGCGCAAGCTCGCTCTCGATGCCGAGAAGGCGGCACATGTACCGGAACGCAGCCTGACGAGAGCCGCTCCCGCCCGTCAGGACGCGTCGGCCGTCGGTCTCCTTGCCGTCCTGGACGTGCTCGACGACGTGGCGGTAAAGCCTTCGCGCGCGCTCGTCCGACGCGATCGCCGGGACCCCTCCCGCGATGCGAAGGGCGAGGGTACGAAGGCGCGGGTCCAGCGGCGTCTCGTCGGCGGCAAAGTCGACCAGTCGCTCCAACGTCGAGCCGAGGGAGATTCCCCAGCCGACGCGCACGCTCGGCAGGAACTCCGTGATGGGCGGACTCTCCGGCTCGACCTCGGCCGGCGGGCTCAGATCGACTCGCCAGCGGCGTTCGACGAAGGCACCTCCCGCGGTCGTACCCAACGAGCCGGCGGCGAGGGTCGTGGACGTCACCTTGGGCGCGGGCACAGCGCCCCGCGTCTCGATCTCGACCTTGCGATCCGAAGGGGTCACTACGACGAACTCGCTGCGCCAGTACCCCTTGTCCGCCTCACGGAAGAACCAGTGCGGGCTCCTGTACTGGCTGCCCTTGGCGCCGTCTCCCGGCTGGGTGCTCACGTGCTCGACCTCGACGAAGTCGCCCACATCGAGGTGCGGGAGGGTCAGCGTCGGCTTGCCCGCGACCGGCTCGGGCTCGAGCACCCGGCCGTCGGGCTTGATGACGCGCAGGTGTAGCACGAGCCCGGTGGGCGGCTCCGTCTCGGCCTCGGCGTTGATAGCCTCCTGCGATTGCATCTTTTGAATCTCATGCTCGAGCATTTCGCTCGAGCCGTCGTCGTGGACGACGATGGCGGCGTAGTCGAGCACACGCGCCGCCGTCCCCTCCATGCGGTGCCCGGACGCCTCCCACCTGCCGTACTCGCGGATGACCGCCATGCCGTCCTGTCGATACGGCTCGAGGTCGGTAGCGCCCTCCACGAGGTCGATGGCGGCGCGCAGGTCGTCGCTCGATGCGCCCACCTGGAGCGCGGCTGCGAGGGCACGCCGCAACGCCCCGGTGTCGCCCTTGGCATAAGCGCGATCGGCCAGTCGGAACCGCGCCTGTGCGTCGAGCGGGTGCTTGGCGAGCGCCCTCTCCAGCTCCTCGGCGCCGGCCTTGGTGTCGCCGGACCGCGCCAGAACGTCGGCCAAACGTCCGGCGAGCTCCTTGCGATCGGGACGCCGCTTGGCGATCCGTTCGAGCTCGGCGATCGCCGAGGGGTAATCGTGTCGAGCGAGCGCTCGATCAAGGTTCACTTCGGCGTCCGGGTCGAGCCGAGCGATCTGCGCGGCTACCCGATCGGCCTCCGAGGCGGGGCCGAGCTCGTCGAGCACCTCGAGGTACGACTGGAGGGCGGCGACGTCGTCGGGGAAGCGCTGCGCGAGCTCCGCCAACGCGCGCATCTGCTCGCCCCGCCACCCCAGCCGGCCGCACAAGTGCGCCAGTTGCTCGAGGACCTCGGGCTCCCCCCGTTCTTCGTCGGCCAGCTTGCGAAGCTCGTCGACGGCGTCGGCTGCGCCGTGCTGCTCCGCATCGTCGAGCATGGCCATGAGTCGGGAGCGCCAGAGTCTCGCGTCGCGCGCCAGGGCACGGGTTCGTAGCGCGCGCGCCCGGGGGGCCCGGGCGTCCTCGGGCAGCGCCGGGTCAGCGCCGACGAACGCGGCCGCCATCTGGAGCAGCAGTGACCCGGCGTCGGCTGGCTCGACCCACGGCTCGAGCAAGGCCGACGCGACGTCGTCCATTTGATCGACGTGCGCGGCGTAGGCAGCCAGGGTCGCGTCGAGCGGCGAATCGTCGGGTGCCGCGCCGCGGCCCGCCGCGAAGGCGGTCACCCGCGCGTCCAGTGGGTTCGGGTCGGCGAGCACCTTGGGGGGCATCATCGTCACCGGGGCGGCGGCGTTGCCGCCGGTACGCAGCCCGGCGGCCGTCCCGTTCGGGTTCAGCAAGCGGACGCTCGAAGCGGGGGTGAGTGATCGCGCCACGATTCGGTGATGGCCTGGGGCGACCGACAGGTGCGCGCCGAAGCGCTGCCACGACCCCCACTCCTCAGCGCCGCGCGCCAGCACCTGCATTCCGTCGACCCACACCGCCGTCGCGCCCTGGACCGCCAAGACGATCTCCCGCTCGTCGCCCGTGTCGAAGAATGCCTCGGCGTAGAAGACCCCGTCTTGCACTTGCTCGTCGGAGGCGGCAAGGCACCGGCTCTGACGTACCGGGAGGACGTGAGGAACGCTCCCGCGCATCGCGTCCGGCGCCCATGCCGCAGGCCACGGCTCGGGGCCCTCGGCGGGGAACGACCGAAGGCGATCTCCAGGGGCGCCGTGCCCGAAGGGGCCGGCGAGGCGCACCCCGCGCGCGCAGCCCATGCGACGAATGACCTCTTCGTCGTATGCAGGACCGGTTCGCTCGGCTTTGTCGTAGACCTCGACCGCACGCCAGTCCTCCAGGTCGGCCACGGCGCGCCAGCCCGCGTTGCCGGGGCGGGCGAGCACGGCGTCGATCGTCGACCGGTACGCCGCGAAGAGCTCGGTCACCGACCCGCGGAGCGACATGAGATGGCGCACGCCGAACCAGGCGACCAAAGGCGCCCGCGAGTCCGCGCTGGTCGTCGCGGCCACGAGCGCAGCCAGGTATCCTGCCGCCGCCCCGCGGGGATCTCCGTGGACGTCGTCGATCGTGCCACGCGCGAGGCTCGCCCACAGGCCCTGCCCTCCGACCGCGGCAAGTCGCGCGCGCGCAGCGGTGGCTTGATCGGCGGATCCGCCGGGCGAAAGCATCTCGCCGAGGGCCCATTGGCCCACGACCTCGCCGTCCTTGGAGGAGCGGGCGGCCGCCCGCAGCTCGCGCAACCTCGAAGTAGCGCTCGGCGCCCTCGGCGAAGGGGCACACGAGGCCGCGAGCGCCGCGATGCCCAGCATCGCGATCCAGGCGCGCGGTCCGAGACGAGGCTTCACTTGAGCGCCACCGTGGCACGCTGGCCGAGCGCTCGATCCACCTCTTCGCACCACGCCCGGAACGCAGGATAGTCGGCCGCGGCGACTCGCGTCTTCCCCACGGTGATGGTCGTTTTCACGTGCAACGTCGACGCGGTCGAGTCGACCTCAAGCGAATACGCCCCGAACGGTCCGGCGCCGTGCGACGACGCTGGCATCCTCGTCACCTTCGCGCCGGCAGGGAGCCGGACGAACCAGTCGTCCACGTCGGTGGTCTGGGCGTAGAGGCGCACGTCGAGCTTGTGCGCTTGTTGGGGAGCGTACTGCGACACCATGCGCTCCCTACGGCCGAGGGGGACGCTCAGAGCATCGCCGTCGAAGCGCGCGAAGCGCGGCGCCTTCCCCCGTACACGGAGGATGACCTTCTGTTCGACGTCCTCGAGGTTTCCCGAATCCACCGAGGAGATCTCGCTGCCGGGGAGGATGGCCGCGATGACCTGCTGGACCCGTTGCTTGCGCGTGGCGTCGGCGTGGAAGCGAACTCGCCAACCGGACGCCTCGACTCCGCTAACCTCGGCCCTCCAGTCGAGCTGCGCAGCCCCGTCGGCGCCGAGCGTCGCGTCGAGCTTGTTCACGGTCACGCTGTCCGTCGCCGGCGGATCCGGCAGGTGAACGAGCTTCGCCTCGCCGCCGTTGACTTGCATCGCCAGGGCGCCGCGATCCATCGCCGGGAGCTCGAACGCGCCGGTGTATTCCGCCGTTCCATCCAGGTAGAGGTCGAGCGACGGCACGTACGCGATCATGTGATCGAACGGGGCGAGGCTCGCCGGGGTTGTCTCGATGTCTCCTTTGTTCGCCGTGCGGACGACGACCGGGGTGGCCTTAATGCCGAGGGCGTCGAGCATAGTGACGATCAGCGTTGCCTTGTCTTTGCAGTCGCCGAATCCACGCGCGAAGATCTGCGCGCACCGATACGGCTTGTAGCCGTGGATGCCGAACTCCAGGGCCACGTATCGTGTCTTCTGGACGACGTAGTCGTAGACGGCGCGCACTTTCGACAGGTCGTCCTTTAGTCCCTTGGTCAACGACTGTGCGCGCCGCCGCACCTCTTCGTCCGGAACGAACTGGTCCTTCACGAGGCCCCAGTACCACCGTCCGAGGTCGTCCCACGAGCTGTAGGTCGACACGTTGACGTGCCCGAGGACCTCCGCCCACGGGGGCTGGAGCGTCTCCTGCTCGAGCGCCGGAACGTCGAGCGCAAGAAAGCGATAGATCCTCTGCTCTCCGCGCTCTTCCACGGCGCGAGTCAGCCCCGGGACGCGCGGCTCATTGAAGTGAAACGCCCGCGACTTGGGCGTCAGAAGAATGTACTCGCTCCGGCCGATGGGTTCCGCTCCCTGGAGGTACACGACCTCGCCGAAGTAGTCGGCGAACTCGTTCCGAGGGGCGACGTCCTCCACGCGATACTGGATCTCGACCACGTCGCCCGGCTCGAGCCGCGGAAAACGCACGTAGTAGCTCCGCGCCGTCGTATAGATGGCGAGGGCCGGATCGTCCGCCATGGCACCCGCGCCGGCCTCGACGCTCTCGTCGACGCGACCGTCCTTCCGGTACACGCGCGCCGCGCGAAGCTGGACCGTCTCAGTATCGGTCTCGTACGCGAACTCGTACTCGCGCGATTCGGCGGCCGCCGCGTCGGTGAGCGGTTGATAGACGACCTGGTGAAAGCGGCTCGCGAGGCCGTTGGGGAAGACGGTGGTCACTTGCAGGTCGACGAGCGAGCGGCGCGCCACCCCGCCGGCCGGCAGGCCGCGCTTCGCCAGGAATTCGCTCGCGGGCCGCGCATACCCCTCGTCGGGCTTGGGCTTGAGAGGACCGACGTGAGCCAGCTCGTCCCGGACGTCCTTAGCCTGCGGCGTGAGCTCGAGGATCCGCTTGAGCAGGCGTAGCCGCTCGTCCTCTTCGCCGGCGACCGCGTGCGCCGTCGCAAGCTCGTGCATGACGTCGGTGTCGTCGGGCGCGAGGGCGAGGGCTGCCTTGTACGCAGCGATGGCTCTTGCGCGATCGCCGAGGCGCAGCCATGCCTGGGCCGCCGTCTGCTGAACGGCCGCGCCGTCCGGGTTGGTCGCGACGAGCCGCTCGATCCATCGATTGGCGGTCGAGACGTCGCGGCGCGCCACCGCGAGGTCGACCTGCGCTCGGACGAACGCGGGGTCGTCGAACCGGAGCGCGTTGTAGCGGTCGGCCATCTCCTCCGCCTCGGCCTCGCGTCCCTGGTCGCGCAGCGCCGCGACGCTCGCCCTCAGCAGACCCACGCTGCGTGGGCGACGAGCAAGCGCATCCCGCAGCAAGGCGAGCGCCGTGTCGTGCAGGCCGGCTTCCTCGTAGAGCTCGACCTTCGCCAGCGTCGCCGTCACGTTGTCCGGATCGAGGTCGAGGACGCGTTCGTAGTACGGGACGGCGTCGCGCCAGTTGACCCCTCCACGAGCGTACGCCGCACGCGCGAGGAGAACGTCGATCCCGTCTTCCGCCGTCGCCCGGCCGGCGTTGACGACCGCCTCGGCCCGCTCGATCCACGAGGCCTGCTGGTTCCGGCTCTCCGCGAGCGACGCGGTGAGCAGTAGGCGTTGGATGGTGGGCGCCGCGTCTACCGCCCGTCGCGCGAGCGTTCGCGCTCGATGCTCGGTGGGGTCATCGGACCCGGTCGACACCAGATAACGCGCGTAAGCCTCGAGGACCGCCGGGTCATTCCCCGCGATCGTCCGCTCGAACGCCTGAACCGGCCCCTCGGGCCCGAAAGCACGGCGCGTCGCGTCCGCCTTGACGGGCGCGGCGGCGCCCCCTTGAACGGTCGATCGGCTCGGGTCGGCGTTGACCTCGAGCGCTTCGTCCGGCGCGCCGTCGACCGACGCCACGCGAAGCGACAGCATGGGGGCGTGCTCCTCTCCGCAGACCTTCGCCGTCACGCGGTTCCAACCGGCCCGGAGCGTGGCGCCCGCCGCGAAGCGATCGGAGTCGAGGTCACGGTACTTGCCGTCGTGGATCACCTCGACGCCGTTCCAGAAGACGCGGACGGCCCCCGACGCCCCCGCCAAAACGGAGATGCCGCGCGACGCCCCGACCTTGACCCGCGGGTCACGGACGAACGTCGTCGCGTAGACGCAGACGTTCTCCTCGGGCCTCACGAACGCGCCGAAGTCTACCCATGCATACGGCGACACCGCCGGCAGCAGGCGCCAGCGCACGGGCCGATGGCTCTTGCCGTCGTAGTCGCGCGCGACGTTCAGGGGTGTGGTGAGCTCGCGCTCCGGGTCGAACGCCGTGGCAAGGCCTGCCTTGCCCTCGTTGTCGAAGGGCCCGACGAGCATCCACGCACCTACGTAGCCCAGCCTCGCGATGCGCGATCGCGCGCCGTCCAAGTCCCCGCGGCGCCGCCGGGCGTACGCTTGGAGAAGCCCGGCGTACGTGCGAACCGGAGCCGGCTCGGCCCGATCGGTAGCGATCGAAGCGAGGACCTCTTCGATCTCCGTCGGATCGCTTCGATCCCACTCGGACCACACCTTCCGAAGCGCGGCGTAGGCGAACGGCCCTCGTGCCAGTCGAACCTCCTCGCGAAGGCGCGACATGCGCGCGACCGCGCCGATCTGTGCCGGTCCCGCGCGACCGAGCGCCGGCGCGAGGCAAGCTGCCAGAACGAGAAGGAACGCGATCGGGCGGAGTGTCATCGTCGAAACGTTACGTAGCGCGAGACTGTCACGGGCGAGCCGTGTTCCGTCAAGCGGGCGGACGCTCGAGGCCTCCATCGCGTCGTTCCATTCGGATGCCAAACCGCGCGGTTCGCGCTATCTACGGGGAAAAGGAGGGTTGCCGGCCGGCGACGCAGAACCCCGAATGCACTCCGCCCCGGAGACGCCCAGCGCGGTCGTGACGTCGTCGGGGCCCCACCCGACGACCGACGATTCGCGCCCTCCCATGGCAGCCGGCCGGCCCTCGACGTCCGGAATCGTGCGGGGGCTAGTCAAGACAGCCAGGCCCCATCAGTGGGTGAAGAATCTCTTCGTCCTGGCGCCGATGTTCTTCCACAAGGACGTCTTTCTTGCCACGTCCCAGGGGCCCGCCCTGAACCTCACCGTCACGGGCCGCGCGCTCGGCGCAACCGCGGTCTTCTGCTTTCTCGCCGGAGCGGTCTACACCATCAACGATCTCGTCGACGTCGAGGCAGATCGGATTCACCCTGTGAAGCGCAGCAGGCCGATCGCGAGCGGCTCCGTCCCAGAGGGGGTCGCTCGCGTGGCCGCGGTCGTCCTGGTCATCGGTTCGCTCGTGGCGGCTTATGCGATCGCCCCGCTCTTCGCCTTTGTCGCCCTAGTCTATTTCCTCGAGAACCTGGCGTACAGCTTCAAGCTGAAGAGCGTCGCGTTCTTCGACGTCGCGCTCATCGCGTTCGGATTCGTCCTACGCGTCGTGGCGGGAGGCATCGCGACGGCGGTTCATGTTTCAGCCTACATGCTTGCGTGCACCGCGCTACTCGCCCTCTACCTCGGCTTTGGCAAGAGGCGCCACGAGCTGGCGCTGGAGCACGCGCGCAAGCAACGCGCCGCGCTGCAGGCGTACAGCACGCGCTCGCTGAACGTCGCCATGTGCGTGACCGGCATGGCGGCCGCCCTGACGTACGTCGCCTATACACTCGCCCCGGCGACGCGCGCGTTCTTCAACTCCGATCGCCTGTGGCTGACCGCTCCGTTCGTGGTGTACGGGATCCTGCGCTTTCTCTTGCTCGTGAACGGCCGCGCTGGGCGAGGACTGCGGGCGGAGTCGCCGACCCAGGAGATGCTGCGGGACGTGCCCTTCGTTCTCAATCTGACGCTTTGGGTCGTGGTCGTGGTGGCCGTGGTCTACAAGCTCCGCCCCAACGGTTAGGGACCTCGCTCGGGTTAGACGCGCAATGGAACCTCCCGGCGATCGCAGCCAGCTCAGCGACAGGCCCGGCGCGTGGGCCGAGCTCGCCCTCACGCTCCCGGTCTTCCTCGTCTACCAGCTCGGCGTGGTCTTCTTGAACGTGCGCAACGCGACCGACGTCGTTACCGCTCAGCTCTTGGCGCTCGTGCGCGGGGATCGTCTCACGTACCTCGAGCTCACCGCGGGAATCGGCGTGACGATGCTCGCCGTCTTCGCCGTGCTCGGCCGCGGTCAGGCGCTGCGCGCGTCGAAGCTCGTTCAGATCGCGCTCGAGGGCGCGCTCTACGCGTTCGCCATGGGGACCGGGACTTCATGGGTGGTCGGCAGGATGTTCGCCGGCCCGGCAGCAGGGGCGGTCGAGACCCCCTTCCAGGGCGTCGTCATGTCGCTGGGGGCTGGATTCTACGAGGAGCTCGCGTTTCGAGCGGTCCTCTTCGGGCTCGGCGCGAAGGTGCTGGTCCGGCTCTTGGCCGGACAGCGCATGTCCCTCGTCGGCAAGGCGCCGCCCTTCCGGGCGCGGGCGTTCGTCGTGGCGACGGTCTGGGCTGTCGCGTGCGCCGCGGCGTTCAGCGGGATGCACTACGTCGGAGCGCTGGGCGACCGGTTCGCGCTCCGGTACTTCGTCGCGCGGGGCGTGCTCGGGCTTGCGCTTACACTCGTGTACGCGACAAGGGGTTTCGCCGCGGCCGTGTGGACGCACGCGCTCTACGACGTGTGGGTTCTCGTGCTGTAGCGATGGCCGCTCGGTCCAAGCGCGTGGAAATCAAGGGACATGAGCGTCCCGCGATTCCCAGCCCGTTGGAATTCGTGGGACGGCCGTGTCCTGCAAATGGAACCGCGTCGGCTGCATCGTCCTTGCCGTTAGAAATCGCGGGGCAGCCGTGTCCCGCGAACTCCACCGCGCGAGCACGTTCCCCCCCGGTTCACTCCGTCGTGTACTCGACGCTCGCGAGCGGCACATAGCTCGTCCCGTCCCGCCCCACCTCGCTTCGATAAAGGGTGAGGCGCGCGGCGCGGCATTCGGCCGCCCCCTCGGCCAGCTCGGGGCGCAGCCAGCGACGAGCGTCGTATTGCATCTTCAGTCGCGCGAGGGTCACGTGCGGACGAAACGTGCGCTCTTCGCGCGGGATCTTGTACTTGAGCACGAGCTTTTCGATCTTGGCCGCCAGCGCCGCGACGTCGCGCTCGGGGTCCTCGAGCTCGAGCACGACGACGCGCGCCTCGGCGGCGGACGGGAACGCCTCGAGCCGAAGGGCGCCGACGATCGGTGCGCGCTTGCCCGTGGCGAGTGGCCCGAGAGCTCGGCCGAGGTGGGCCGTCGCGTCGGTCGGCAGCTCTTCCATGAACTTGAGGGTGACGTGGACCTTCGCTGCCGGCGTCCACGTCGCGCTGGGGGCGCCGCTCGCCATACGCAGTCGATCGGCGACGCGCGCGACGCGACGGACGCTCGTCGGGTCGAGATCGAGCGCCACGAAGGCGCGGATCGTCTCCTTAGCACCCATACTCCCTCGTCACGCCCGATCGGGACCACTAGCGCACAACTCGCGGACCATTTGAAGTCCTACGTACGCCGCGAGCGTCTGTATCTGGCCGCGATCGCCCCCGAAGACACGATGCTGTACCTGCGTCGTCCCGTCCTGGCGCGCGACCGCGAAGTAGACCGTTCCGACCGGCTTCGCCTCGGTTCCGCCGCCCGGCCCGGCGACGCCGGTCAGCGCAAGCGCCACGTCAGCTCCCGACACGCGCTTCGCGCCTTGCGCCATGCTCGCGGCCACCTCGTGGCTCACGGCACCGTGCCAGCGCATCGTGTCCTCGTCCACCCCGAGGATCCGCGCCTTGGCGCTGTTGGCGTACGTGACCGCGTCGAGCACCAGGAAGTCGCTCGCGCCGGGCTCGCGCGTCACCATGTGCCCGACGAGGCCCCCGGTGCACGATTCTGCGATCGCGAACGTCCAGCCGCGCGCCCTGAGGGCTCGCGCCACGACCCCGGCGAACGTGTCCTCCGCGTCGCCGTAGACGCACGAACCAAGCCGCGCGCGCACCTCGGCCGTGGCCCGCTCACACAGGTCGCGCGCCGCGGAATGGGTCGCTGCGCGCGAAAGGACCTTCACCTCGATCTCGGGGAAATGGGCGCGATAGCCGATCGTCGTACCGGCGAAGGCGGCCTCCACGTCAACGAGCTTCTCGCCGACGACGCTCTCGGGCAGACCGAAGGTCCGGAGCCGGTATTGAAAGAGGTTGTTCGGGGCGAGCGGCCGGATCCTCGGAACGACTTGCTCCTGGAACATGCGCTTCATCTCGCGCGGGACGCCGGGCATGAAGTAGGCGACCGAGGAGCCCAACCGGACGCCGAAGCCCGGCGCCGTGCCGATGGGATTGGGCAGAATGTCGGCCCCCTCCGGGAAGTCGGCCTGCTTGGCGTTGGAGGGCGCCATCGTGCGGCCGGCCCGCTCCAGTCGCCGACGGATCTGATCGAGCGACGCCTCGTCGCGCGCGAGCGGCTTGCCCAAGGCCGTCGCGACCGCTTCGGTCGTCAAGTCGTCGCTCGTCGGTCCGAGCCCCCCGGTGGCGACGACGACGCCTGCGTCCCGCGTGAGGCGATGGAGCGCCGCGACGATCCGCTCACGATCGTCGTCGACCACGGCGTGCTCCGTCACCTCGAAGCCCACGGACGTGAGCTCGGCGCCGAGCCACGCGCCGTTTCCGTTGACCAGCTCTCCACGTGTCAGCTCAGTCCCTATCGACAGCACGGAGCAGCGCATCGGGACCGCAGAGCCTAGCGCAACCCCGCGCTTAGGGGGGATATGCGCAGCGCAGACCGACCCTCGCGTCCCTCGACCCTGAGGGAAGCTCGACGCGTGCCCAGATGCGCAGCTCGGTCGCCAGGCGGCTCGCGTACGAACCGCCCTTGGCGATATCGAGGGCGGGGGCGCCTGCATCCCCTGCATCGGGGGAGACCCATTCGGCAACGTTTCCCGCGAGATCGTGGAGACCCACCAAGGAGTCGCCGTCCGGGTGCGCGCCGACCGTGTCGGGCCCGTCCGCCCCCGTGGCGCAGGGGCCGCGCGTCAGGCCCCAAGCGGCGCGACGACAGACGGCGCCCGTGTCCCCCCAGGGATACCGGGGTGGCGGCTTCCTTTCCGACCCCGCTGCCACCATCCATTCGTCCTCGGTGGGCAGGCGGCCTCCCTGGCTCGCGCAGAACGCCGCGCCTTCGTTGCGGCTCATCCCCGCCGCCGCCCTCGCCGGGTCCGCGGTTGCCCGCTCGTACCGGCCGCGGGTGACCTCGAACGCGTCGAGGCGGAACGCCGCCACGCGAACCGTTCGGGGTGGGACGGCCCGCTCGGCTTCCCAATCGCCCGGTCCGATGGTGATCGACGCGGCCGCGATCGGGACCCGCACGTCGGGCGCGTCGCAGCCGGCCGACGTCGGGAGCAGCGGGGGAGGGCACCGATCGGTCGGGACCAGGCACCGGGTCCCGCGCGATTCGAAGCCGGGCCCGCACCGCGCGCCGCCGTCACCCCGTTGAGCGATCGCCAGCAAAATGGCCACGACCACGGCGAGTCCGGCGACCCCCACCGCAACGTCGCGACGCACGTCGCCTACTCCTTAGCCCGCGGCCGGGGCAGCGGCGGCCACGCCGCACCGCAGGACACCGATGCCCGAGATCTCCACTTCGAGCGCGTTGCCCGGCAGGAGCGGTCCTACCCCTTCGGGGGTCCCCGTGAGAAGGACGTCGCCCGCTTCGAGGGTCATCATGCGGCTGACGTACGAGACGACGGTGGGTACATCGAAGATCATGTTCGCCGTCGGCCCGTCCTGCCGGGTCTCGGCGCCGACGCGGCAGACGATGTGCTGCGCGCCGGGATCGAGGCTGGTCTCGATCCACGGCCCCATCGGGCAGAACGTGTCGAACCCCTTTGCGCGCGTGAACTGCACGTCCTTTCGCTGGAGGTCGCGCGCCGTCACGTCGCATGCGCAAGAGTAGCCGAACACGTGCGAAAGGGCCGACTCGCGCGACACGCCCTTGGCCCGCCGCCCGATGACGACCGCCAGTTCGGCCTCGTGCTCGACGCGGGAGCTCTCGGGAGGCAGATGGATCGTTCCGCCCGGTCCGGTGAGCGCGGACGGCGGCTTGAGAAAGAGGAGCGGCTCGGCGGGGACGTCCTGGCCGAGCTCGCGCGCGTGGGCCGCGTAGTTTCGCCCGATGCACACGATCTTCGAGGGGCGGACCGGGCACGCGAGGTCTGCGTCGCTCCAGCGCCACGTCTCCGGCGTTTCGGCGCTACCGAGCCACGGGGGTCCGTCGAGGGCATGGGCGACCGGGCCGTCCAGGCGGGCGAAACGGTCGACCCCGCCCGGGATCCGCAAGAGAGCGAAGCGCATGCCCGGATGTTAGCCGACCGCGAGGCGAGGTACCGTCGCCGCCATGACCGCCATCCGGTTGGCCTTCTCCCCGGACAGTGACGACATCTTCATGTTTTGGCCTCTCCTCACGGGGCGGATCGACACAGAGGGCCTGACGTTCCGGGCCGAGCGAGCGGACACGGAGAGTCTCAACCTTCGCGCCGTGGCGGGGGAGATCGACGTCGTCGCTGTATCGATTGCTCGTTGGCCGGCGATCGCGCGCGACTATGTCCTCTTGCCGCACGGAATGTCGGTAGGGCGCGGCTACGGCCCCGTCGTCGTGGCGTCGCGCCCTCGCGAGCTCGCGTCCCTCGAGGGGGCCCGGATCGGTGTGCCGGGGCTGAAGACGACGGCGTACTTGGTACTCCGTCTGCTCCTTCCGCGCTTTGACCCCGTGGTCGTGCCGATCAGCCCGTACGCTCGCGCGTTCGAGGCGGTGCGCGCCGGGGAGGTCGATGCGGTCCTCTTGATTCACGAGGGCCGCCTCACCTACCAGCGCGAGCGATTGGCGAAGGTCGTCGACCTCGGGGCGGCTTGGATGTCGTCCACGGGCGGCCTACCGCTGCCGCTGGGGGGCAACGCCATTCGCAGGGGCCTCGGCCAAGACCTCGTGGCCCAGGTGTCGCGGCTGTGCAAGAGCTCGATCGCGTGGGCGCTCGCACATCGCGAGGAGACGATGGACGCGCTCCTCGCCGGTGAGTCGCGCGAGGACCTCGCGCTCGACCGCGCGACGCTCGATCGTTACCTCGCGATGTATGCAAACCTCGACACCCTGGACGCACCGGCCGACGTACGACGGGCGGTCGACGAGATGTACGAGCGCGCGGCGAGGGCGGGACTTCTCGAGCGCGCGCTCCGCGCCGAGTTCGCGCCGTAGTAGGGGGAGGTCCTTGGGTGTCTCGTCCGATCTGTCGCTTGGGTCGAGCGTGCGGACGCGTTACTGCCCGACCGGTACGCAGGTCGTCGCGCCGCAGATGAAGGGCCCCCCGCCGCCGCCGGTACACGACGAGGCGCCGAAGGTGATTCCGCTGCAAACCAGCGCGATCGAGTCCGGCGTGCACATGCCATCCGCCGTGCTCAACGTGAGCCCGCGCAGCGTCTGGCCGCCGCGCACGGAGCAGTCGTAGCGCACGTCGCAGAGGAGGCACGTGTCCACGGAGTCGCGCGTCGGCGGAGGCGTATCGCGGATGACCGGGGGAGAGTCCCGTCCCGCCGAGGTCGACGTCACGAGCGGGCCGCTCCCCCCACCGCAACCGACGAGCGCGACGGCACCCCATCCGACGGCCACGCCCAACCGCGCCGTGGCAAACCGTACTCCCATCGCCGCCTCCTCCGTCAGAAGTAGTACGTCGCCGAGATGGTGTCCTTGAAGATGGCCCACGGGTCGGCGCTCACGTTCGTCCCGAACGTGTTGGTGCCGTCGGAGAATGAGTTGTTTCCCGACTTCCACTTGAAGACGGTTCGCCTGTAACTGAGCCCGACGGTCGCCTGCAGCGCCAGCTCCGGGATCCCGATGAAGCCGAAGTGGATCTCCGCGCCGATCGCCGCGCCGCCGTCGAAGAGAAAGCCGCTGAGGTCCTGTCCGATGCCTCCGGTCGGCGTGAACGATCCCGTCGTGACCCCCACCGTGAACTGCGGGATGAGAAGGAACGTGTAGTGCTTGCCGTGAAAGAAGGCGATCGGCAGCCCGCCATGGAACGCGAAGCCACCGGTGGACGCCTTGTCGGCCGAGTTGTCGGCTGCTCCCGTGACGGTCTCCTGGGAACCCCCCGCGTAGCCGGCGCCGATCCCCACGTCGACGCCGAAGTCGCGGTGGAACCAGTACCGGACCCCGACGACCGGCGCCGAGACTGTGCTGCTCGTGATCCCGGCGGCCGCCGGCGCGAAGGCGCCCGCGGTTGCGACCGGGTTGGCGACAGGGAGCGACGCGATGTCGAAGTAGGTGACCCCGATGTGGCCCACGAACCGCTCGTGGTCGGGCACTTCCGCGGGCTGCGCGCGCGATTCCGGGTCGGGCGCCGGGGGGGGCGCCGGGGAAGGCGGCAACGGCGTCGACGCCGCGGTCGTCGCGGGCGGGGGGGGAGG
>Ga0070735_10001877_pt1 | contig 19590 bp, 10 predicted proteins | sample Coa_R1_FD_66443 | JGI IMG/M metagenome (GOLD analysis project Ga0070735, IMG submission 66443) | Surface soil microbial communities from Centralia Pennsylvania, which are recovering from an underground coalmine fire - Coalmine... | ecosystem: Environmental > Terrestrial > Soil > Unclassified ... | reverse complement strand
GGCGACCACCCCTGCCCTGCAAGAATCACTGGGAATTGCGGGCGGCTGCTATGCACAAAATGGAACGATCATCTATCCGCAAGCCGTCGGCACCTTCGGCAACATGGGACGGAATATTCTTCGCGGACCGGGCTTCGTGAGTTGGGATGCCTCGGTCAGTAAGCTTTGGAAGTTGAGCGAGAGATTTAGCATGCAGTTGCGTGGCGAGATGTTCAATGTTGCCAACCATGCGAACTTCGCAGACGGGTCGGTTGGCAGCGATCTTTCATCCCCGGACAGCCTAGGTCGCTCCAACGCTACTCCTGACGTCCAGAAGGCGAACCCCGTCATCGGCTCTGGAGGTTCACGCCACATTCAGCTGGGAGCGAAGATCATTTGGTAGGGAGAGGACTTCGTCGTTACGCCCCAAGATGAAACCGGTCATTGACGAGGAAGGCGCCACTAAAGGTGGCGCGATTCGTCGACGACAGCCAAGCATAGGAAATACTGGGTGAAAGCGCGAAGTCTTCAGAGCCCACGATACGCAGCTGGTGATCGAGGCTGGTGCGCCGAGGTCGAACGTCCTTTCAGGCGGCAATTCCGCTGTTCTCGACCCCAAACATCAACTGAAGCGGAGCGATCGAATGCGAAGTTCATTTCTTGCCCTTCTGGCTATTCAGTTCTCCTTATCCATCTCCCTTTCTGCGCAGGCTCCGTCGAAGCGGCCGATGGCCATCGACGACATCTACCGTATGGAAGAGGTTGGGAATCCACAAATTTCTCACGATGGGAAATGGGTCGCTTACACAGTTACATCGATCGATCGCGAAGCCGACAAGCGGCAGTCCTCCATCTGGATGGTCAATTGGGAAGGGACCGAGAATGTGCGCCTCACTTACGGGCCCGCATCATGCAACTCCCCTCGCTGGAGCCCGGACGGCCGCTATCTGGCTTTTCTTTCTTCCCGCGCACCAGACGAAAAAACGCAGGTCTGGCTGCTCGATCGCCGAGGAGGCGAAGCCCGACAACTGACGAAGTTGAAAGAAAGTCTCTCGGGATATGCGTGGTCTCCCAACGGAAAGAAATTGCTGCTGGAAATGAGCCTCGGGGACGACGACTCCGCAGCCACACCCTCTTCTGGCGCCACTTCGAAAACTCCCAAGCCCATCGTCATTGATCGTTACCATTTCAAGGAAGATGGGGACGGCTACCTCACTGCGGCGGCCAATAACCAGCTCTATCTCTTCGACGTCGAAACTGAGAAACTCGAGCCTCTTACCACGGACCGCAAATTCAACGACAGCGGCGCTGTCTGGTCGCCCGATGGCACGCGCATCGCGTATTTCAGCAAGCACGCCGCGGATCCTGACCTCTCTGGTTCCGACGACATTTTTTTGATCGACGCGCATCCCGGTGCCACTCCGCAAAAGCTCGAAAACGCCAACTACCCCGGCGGTCGACTCGCATGGAGCCCCGACGGCAAACTTCTCGCCTACCTCCAAGGCCTTGAGCCAAAGTACAGAGCCTACAATCAAAACCGCCTAGCCGTAATTGCGCTTGCTGGCGGACCCTCCCGCCTCCTCGGCGAGACGCTTGACCGTGGCGTCTCTTCTCCGGAGTTCACAGCTGACGGCTCCGCGATCACTTTCATGGTCACCGATGATCGCCACCAATATTCCGCGGAAGTCCCAGTCTCCGGAGGCGCCATCGAACGATTGTCCGGCCAAAATTTCTACATCTTGCAGCAGTCGAGCTCTGCGGGGCACACCGCTGTCACTGCGTCCAGCGATACCGTCGCCCCGGAAATCTTCGCTCTCGAATCGGGGAAGCTCCGCCAGTTGACCTCCCATAACGGCGCCCTGCTCTCTGAACTTCAACTCGGCGCCGTCCAGGACATCTCTTTCAAAAGCAAGGACGGCGCGGAAATCCACGGAATGATGGTCAAGCCACCATCCTTTGATCCTTCGCGCAAATATCCAACCCTTCTCTGGATTCATGGCGGGCCCAACGGCCAGGACGGTCACGCGCTTTTGTTCAATACTTACCCTCTCCAAGTCGAGCGCCAACTCTTCGCCGCGCACGGTTACGTTGTCCTCGCCATCAACTATCGCGGAAGCAACGGCCGCGGCGCGGAGTTTACCCGCAGCATCTTCGCGGATTGGGGCAACAAGGAAGTCGCTGACCTGCTGGCGGGAGTCGACTTTGCCGTCGCCAGTGGCATTGCCGACCCGAAGCGCCTCGCCGTCGGTGGATGGAGCTATGGTGGAATCCTCACCGACTTCCTCATCGCCTCCGACTCGCGCTTCAAAGCCGCCATCAGCGGCGCGGGCATTGGCAACGAAATCTCAATGTATGGCAGCGACGAGTACATAGTTCAGTACAACAACGAGCTTGGACCACCCTGGGAATCTCCCGATACCTGGATCAAAGTTTCGTATCCGTTTTTCCACGCCGATCGTATTCACACGCCCACGCTCTTCATGGGCGGTCAAGCCGACTTCAACGTTCCCGTTGCCGGCAGCGAACAGATGTACCAGGCGCTCCGTACTCTTGGCGTCCCTACTGAACTGGTCGTCTATCCCGGTCAATACCACTTGTTCACGCGCCCCAGCTATGTTTACGACCGTTTACAGCGATACTTCTCGTGGTTCGACCTCTACCTCAAATCGCAATAGCGCAAGCTCGCCGACTGGGAATGGTGTCCCCCTGTTATGGAATTATGGGCAGTAGTAGCGCCGACGGATGCTGCGCATCATGAAGAATCGTATTAGTGGCGGACACATACCGACGCGAGAATTTGATTTCTTCGCCGGTGTTGAGATTGCGATCAAATCGAGGAGAGTTGCTGCTGGAAATTTCCAAACGAAGCGTGTGTCCGCGGAGGAACACGTTGCTGGTAGACCAGAGATCGAGCTTGATCTGGTATGTCTGGCCTGGATTCATCAGCGATGCATGTTCCCGCGAGTCGCGGTAGCGCATGCGCAGAATCCCTTCCGCGACATCCATCGCAAAGCCATCGGGTGCGACATCGACGAGTTTGCCCGTGAAATCCGTGTCCACCGCGGACGACCTTACGAACAGAGTCGCACTCACCGGCCCAGTGACGTCCAAGTTCTGCGCTAAAGGCCCGGTGGAGTAGACCAGCACGTCGCCACGGTTCTCGACTGAGCGCTGATCGCGGGGGCCTGGCTCTATAAGTTCCTGAGCACAGCACAGCGGGCCGCCCGTAGTCGGGACGGGATTTGCGGGATCGTAGACATACGAGTCCGCGGTTTCAGACTTTGGTGCCGAGGTAGAGAGTGAGCCCGTACCGCGCAGCGAATTCGCTTTCCCGTCGGAATGAAGGAAGTATTTGACGGACTGAGCTTGAGGTGGCGGCCAGTCATCCACCTGCCGATATTCATTCACACCCATGGTGAAAAGATTGACTGGCTTTTCGGTGGTGAACTGATTGTGGATGCCTTTGAAAAGGTAGTCGTACCAATCGAGAACCACGTCGACATAAGGATTCTCCAAGGCGTGTGGCCCGAAATCGACGTCGCCAATCCGCCGACCGAAACCTGCATGGCCCCCGATCTGCATCAGCAGATGCTGCTGAGTACGCGCCGCCTCGGTAGCTCCATGGGTTTTGACGCCGATATAGTTACGTAGCGTGCCATCGCTGAAAATGTCATACCAGCCGCCTACCTGAAGCATAGGCACGGTGATGTTGGAAAAGTGTTCTTCGATCGACCACTGCTTCCAGTAGTCGTCGTAATCCGGATGCGCCAACCAGTCGAAGTAATATGGGGCAATGGATGCGGTGAGCTGGGCGTCCGCTGGTAATTGGCCGAAATTGAATACCGGATAGCTCGCGAGAGGAAGAGTGGGCGCGCCTACTCGCGCATCCGTGTTCTGATCAATCAAACGATCGAGGGTGTTGCGCGCCAGTTGCGTGGTCCAGTTCTGATCGAACCATTGCTCAAAGGCACCGCCCTGGTAAGTCCAGTTGTCATGATAATTACTTGCTGTCACTTCTGGAGCGATGCCTGTGAGATGCGGTGGGGCGCCGATAGCGGCAAGCATTTGCGTGGCTCCCACGTAAGAACCACCCATCATTCCAACCTTACCATTTGAATAGGGGAGTGAAGCCGCCCACTCGACGCTGTCATAACCGTCGGCCTGCTCGTGTTTGAAGGGATACCATTCGCCGTCGGATGTATAGCGCCCACGAACATCCTGAATGATCAAAACGTAGCCCCTTTCGGCGATTTTGAAAGCGGGCGACACGGCCCAGCCCACGCTCTTGTCGTAGGGCGTGCGCATCAGAATGACGGGAAACTTCTCCGAAGAATTGGGTCGATAGACGTCTGCGCGGAGTGTGACTCCGTCGCGCGTCTTCATCGGGACGTCCCGCTGGACGATGATGTCGCTGGAAGCGGCAGCCGGAGAACGTTGCGTCCGGAGCAATGGCACGAACAGGAAAAACCAACCGACACTCATGAGGAACGTCCGGCGCACGACGCCGTGGGGAATTCTCATCCTGGCAGTCTCCTATTGGGTTCGGATCCTGCGAAACGCGCCTCACGCGCGTGAATCCGGCGCTGAATCGGATGGGTGGCATCGCAGGGTCTTCGAATGATAGCGCCAGTCGGGGTCAATAGGCGACATCATCACCATTCATCGGGGAGGGCCCGCTTTCAGCGGCGATCAACAGATCAAGCCGCGTTATACCATGGGATATGGACCTTCCACTCAATCCACCGATCCTGCCGATGCTGGCGAAACGAGTAGACGAATTGCCCACTGAGGGCAATTGGATTTTCGAGCCTAAGTGGGATGGTTTTCGCGCACTGGTGTTTCGCGATGGAGACGAGATTTTCATTCAAAGCCGCGATGAAAAGCCGCTCAATCGTTACTTTCCTGAGTTGCTCGAACCACTGCGCGCTGCGTTGCCCACACGCTGTGTGCTCGATGGAGAGATGGTAATCGTCAAGAATGATGGGCTTGATTTTGATGCGCTGCAATTACGTCTGCATCCCGCCGCATCCCGCGTAAAGCTTCTATCAGGGCAGATTCCCGCATCATTCGTATTCTTCGATCTGCTTTGCCTTGGAGATCGCGATCTCTGTGGCGAAGCGTTTCAAAACCGGAGACGAGAACTGGAGTCGTTGCTTAGTCGACCTTCCCCGCCTATTCATCTCACACCTGCAACCAGCGATCGGAGTGTTGCCGCCGATTGGTTTCGCCGTTTTGAAGGCGCAGGCCTGGATGGCGTGATGGCCAAAGATCCTGCAGGAACTTACGAGCCGAATAAGCGGGTGATGCTTAAGGTGAAACACGAACGCGATTGCGATTGTGTTGTTGCTGGATTCCGCTGGCATAAAAAAGGCGAGCACACAATGGTCGGCTCGCTGCTCCTCGGTTTATTCGACGATGCCGGAGCTTTGCAACACGTCGGAGTCTGCGCGAGTTTCAGCACAGCAAAACGAAAAGAGCTGGTGGAGTTTCTCCAGCCTTACCGAAAAGATGCGCTGAAGAATCATCCGTGGAAGGCCTGGGCGGAGCACGCGACCGAGGATGATGAAGGTGTCAAGCGAATGCCCGGCGGACAGAGTCGCTGGAGCCGAGGGAAAGATATGTCGTGGGAACCAGTGCGGCCTGAATTAGTTGTAGAAGTTGCTTACGACCACATGCAGGGAGATCGCTTCCGGCACACGGCTCAATTCCGCAGATGGCGAACAGACAAAAAGCTCAGCGATTGTACCTATGCCCAGCTTGAGGTTGTTCCTCCGCAGGAACTGGCGGCCATTTTCCCGCAGGGGCGATAAGATGCCGCGGTGTCGATTAGCGCCAGCGGTAAACACCGAGAATTGCTACTTCCCTAGCGACGGCATTATTCCTCGCCCCTTTTCGTCCGCCGTTCCCGCCACACGCGTGTGGGATCGTCGTCTGGCTCTGGCTTTTCCTGTGGTGGCCGTTGTTCTTCGGGGACATTACGCAGGTTGATGCGGATGCGCGTCCACGTGGATGAACGGCCTCGCATGGAATCAACTAGCACATCGTCTACGGCAAGTAGATGCGCAATATCCGCATGCTTGGCCTTCCATCGCTCAAGACCTGCCAGCGCGGCCGCCTTATCAGGCGAATTCGCGACCGTAATCAGCGGCATCTTCACGCGCGGCTTCTTTGCTGTTTTCTTCGCGGCAGATTTCGCACGCGAAGGCATCACGCGCGCGGCCTCGCCTTCCATCTTGCGGAAGTGCGGAGGCCAGGGTGCATCAGGAATTCCGCCTGCTTCATCTTTGTCGGCCAGTTCCAGCAATTTTTCCAGCGAGCCAGGGGACGCATCCATCGCGGCATGCGGGTTTCCGATCTTCGCGAAGCGCTCAGGAACCGTGAAGATGGTAAAGTCGGCCGGATCACAATCGGGCACTTCGTCCCAAGAAAGGGGAGTCGAAACGCGAGCGTCTGGGAGCGGCCGCACCGAATAGGCAGAGCATGTCGTGCGATCCTTCGCGTTCTGGTTGTAATCGAGGAAGACGCCATGACGTTCTTCCTTCCACCATTTCGAACTGGCCAGTGTCGGGGCGCGGCGCTCGATCGCTCGCGACAAGGCAACTGCCGCCCGACGAACTTGCGTGAACGTCCAACGCGGCTCGATGCGCACATTCACGTGCATGCCCCGAGAGCCGCTGGTTTTCGGCCAGCCACGAAGGCCGACTTCTTCGAGAAACCCCTGAACTTCAAGTGCGACGCGGCGAACATCATCCCAAGTGACGCCAGGAATCGGATCCAGATCGACGCGTAACTCGTCAGGATGATCGAGATCGGCGGATCGCACTGGATGCGGGTGCAGTTCGATGCAGCCCAGGTTAACGATCCAGGCAAGTCCGGCAGTGTTATCGACCACTATTTCTTCGGCAGTTCGGCCGGAAGGGAACGACAACGTGACCGTACGCAACCAGGTCGGGCGCTTTTCTGGCGCGCGCTTCTGATAAAACGCCTCCCCTTCGGCGCCGTTGACGAAACGCTTCAGCACCACCGGCCGATCTTGAATCCCAGCCAGCGCACCCAGAGCGACGGAGAGATAATACTGAACAAGTTCGAGCTTAGTGACTCTTACCTGCGACGAGAAATACAATTTCTCAGGGTTCGTGATCTGGATTTCTTGCCCGCCGATCGACAGAACTTTGCTGGCCGATTCTTTTGCCACAAAACAAGGCTACCACCGATAATCATCATCTTGGGCGACGGAAATCTCCGGTATGTATGAATCAGCACTTGATCCCATAAACGATCACTATCTGGTCGAGCACCTGATGCCCGTTATTATGCATTTCGGGTTTATCTATTTTCTTGAGGAGCATTCTGCATGGAACCGTACCGCGTTCGGTCGTTGGTGTTTCTGGCCGCAATCCTTGCGCTGGCCGCGTCCTCTGCGTTGGCCGAAGAAGCAATCTTAGTCACTGTCGACGCGACTCGAACTCAGCAGAAGCTGCTGCACACGCATCTGGTGATGCCCGTCAAATCTGGTCCTTTAGCGCTCTACTACCCGAAATGGATTCCCGGTGAACACGGGCCCGATGGACCCATCGCAAATCTCACCGGCCTCAAGTTCGAGGCGGATGGGCATACCATTCCGTGGCAGCGTGATTTGCTGGACGTTTTTACCTTCCACCTGGAAATCCCCAACGGCGTCAGCCATCTGGATGTGAACTTTGACTATATCGAGCCCGACGGCGTCTCAGCGACTGACAAACTGCTGGTCCTGGAATGGAATGAAGTTGTACTTTACCCGTCGGACATCCCCGCCGAGAAGCTTACGTATGAATCCAAACTTCTAATGCCGAATGGGTGGAAATTTGGCACGGCGCTTCCCGTCGAAAATGCAGCCGGGAACGGAGTTTCATTTAAACCGATCTCTTTGGATTTGCTCGTAGACTCGCCCGTAATTTGCGGGGAGTTTTATCGGGCCATCGATCTCACCCCGCCCGGCGAAGCCATCCATCATGAAATTGACATCGCTGCCGACAGTGCTGATGCCCTAAACATGAGCGCCGATAATCAGAAACAAATGATCAACCTGGTGGCGGAATCGGGCAAACTCTTTGGCGCTCGCCACTATCGCGACTATCATTTTCTGCTCGCGCTCAGCGACCATGTGGCACATTTCGGCCTTGAACACCACGAGTCGAACAACAGCCGATTGCCGGAGCGAACCCTCCTTTTACCCAGCTCCGGCATGACGCTGGGCGGACTGCTGGCACATGAATTCGTTCACTCCTGGAACGGCAAGTTTCGCCGTCCCGCTGATTTGACCGTCCCTTACTACGAGGAGCCCATGAAAACGGACCTGCTATGGGGCTATGAGGGGCTCACGGATTATCTTGGGCCGATGTTGGCGGCACGGAGCGGATTGTGGACACAAGATCAATATCACGAGTACTTAGCCAGCGTCGCGGCCATGCTGGGGCCAGGACGCCCGGGCCGTACTTGGCGCCCGTTGCTCGATACCGCGGTTGGAGAACCTGGCTTGGGCTTCGGAAGAGGCGGTTGGCTGAATTGGCGCCGCGGCACCGATTATTACGATGAGGGTGATCTGCTCTGGCTCGATGTAGCCACCATTATTCATCGCGAGTCTGGAGGCAAGAAATCGATTGATGATTTCTGCCGGGAATTCCACGGCGGGGCCAATCATGGTCCGGAGGTGAAGACCTATACCTTCGACGATTTGGTGAAGACGCTCAACGTATTGGCGCCTTTTGATTGGGCCACATTCTTCCACACCAGGCTGAATTCAACTGCCGCAGAAGCGCCCGTTGGAGGAATCGAAAACGGTGGCTGGAAAGTCGCGTTCAACGACAAGCCTACGAAGTTGGAAGGGCGCCGCGCTAATGTCGGCGAGGTCTATTCAATCGGCCTGCAGGTGGGCAGCGATGGAGTCGTCACCGATGCCATCGTCGGAAGTCCGGCGTTCGAGGCTGGCATCTCTTCGCAGATGAAAATAATTGGTGTCAATGGCCGCGTTTACACCCAGGAATTGCTGTCGGACGCGATCAAGTCGGCGAAGGACAATTCACGACCGATCACATTGCTCGTCGTCGTGGATGACTATTTTCGAACGTGCACGATTACTTACCATGACGGCGAACGTTACCCGCATCTCGTGCGTAATGCTGAAAGACCGGATTATCTTGATGAGCTAATCAAGCCCCAGGCTGCGAGCCATTAGAAGTGGACAGCCTGATCTCTGAATACGTTCGGATTGTGGCGCCGTAGCCTGCGCAGCACTGGAGTGGATGCGACGATACTGGGGGTGGCCAGCTACTTCTTTGCCGACTCCTGCAACAACTTGATGAGATCGTTTTTCCAGACCGCTGCCTGGGTGTGGGTGCCGTGGCCGTAGGTCTCCATCGAGGCCGGAATCAGAATGAAATGGGCGTGCGGGATCCTGGTGACTAGCTTCTGGGCGATCTCCAGTTCCGGCGGGTTTATAAAGTCGTCGGCGGAGTTGATCCAAAGGACCGGGGCGGTGATGGTGCTGAGCTTCGGCTCAGGGTTGTATTCGCGAGACGCGTTGACGTAATAGAGGAAGTCGTTGGCGTCGGTACGGGCGACGATGGTGTTGACGGTGCGGTTTACATAATCCTCAGCCTGTTGCCGTGTTGGGTATTCCTTCTGCATCTGCTGCGGCGCAGAACCGGCGATGATCAAGAAGTCGGCGACTCCTCGGAGTCCCTCTATGGGTTCGCTAGTGTAGTTTCCGTTGTTCCAGGCGGGATCGTCGCGAATCGACTGCATGGACATGTAGCGCCAAATACGGTTGCGGCCGGCGATTTCGATGGGCAGGCAGGCAAAGGGCGCCAAAGCGTCCGAAAACTGCGGGTAGGTCTCGCCCCAGACGAAAGACTGCATGCAGCCCATCGAGGTGCCGAGGATGAGGCGAAGATGGTCGATGTGTAAGCCGTCGACGAGCATCTCGTGCTGCGAGCGGACCATATCGTCGTAGGTGTACTGGGGAAACTTCATGCGGAGGCCGTCGGAGGGTTTGCTGGATTCGCCGTGGCCGATGTCGTCGGGAAGAACGATGAAATATTTCGTAATGTCGAGCGGTTGCCCGGGACCGAAGAGGACGTCAGAGAAAACCGGGTTGAGCAGAGAATGGGCATTGCCACCGGTACCGTGCAGCAACAGAACAACATTGTCGGCGTGGCCACCGGCGTCACGATGTAGCGTCCCAAGCGTCAGGTAGTGCAGGTGCAAATCGGGCAGCGTCTCGCCGGTACCGAAGCGGAAGTCATGGATCTCGAAGCTTCCTTCCTGGATGGGCCAATGAGTCCCAAGGTACTGCGGATTGGGTGACTGAGCGACAGCGGCGAGCGCGAGAGTGAAGAAGATGAGAAAGCAGGCACAGCGCGGCATGAAGTCCTCCAGAGAATTCGCGACATCTTAATGGCCAATTACGAGACTGATGCTCTCTGCTGTCACGTTCATGACACGGGTTTAGGCCCCGCACGTGCACAGAGTGGCACAACGCAGCCGGCCTTATCCTGATGCGATCAGATCTGCGGCCAGGCTTGCGAGATCGGAATCTTCCTTTGACGACAATCCACTGACAGCGACGGCGCCAGCCACTTCGCCATTCTTCCAAATCGGAACGCCGCCGGCCCACCCGACAAATCTTGCGTCGCCGTAGTAGGCGATATCGTGCCCTCGCTCCGGGTGCCGCACTCTTTCCCCGATCTCCTGCGTTGGCTTTCCAGTTCGTGCGGCCGTCCAGGCTTTGTTCATCGCAATTCCGACAGAAGGCAGGTGCACACCATCCATGCGGGCAAAGGCAATGAGTTCACCATGCGCGTCCGCCACAGCTATGGCCACAGCTTTCTGCATTCCGGTAGCTTTTTCGACGATGAGGCCAATCATCCTTTGCGCCTCGGCGTAGTCAATCACAGCCACAGTTCTCATAGGAGGTTGGAGGTCTTCAAAGAAACTTTGCGCGATTCAGTGTAGCAATGTCGGTGGCCGCTGAGAACAGGACCTTTCGGTGCAAGAAAAAACCGGACTGAGCGAATGCCCAGTCCGGCTCTTGAGTAGTTGGCGCGGCGCCTAGAAAACAAACTTCAGCGCAAACTGAATCAACCGTTCTGGTGAAGCCGCACCGCCCTGAACAGTTGAATTGATGACGCCAAATCCTGCCGCGCCAAAACCTGTAGCTGGCATCGAGAAGTACGGATGGTTAAACAGATTGAAGAATTCCGTCCGGAACTCTATTCCCATCTGTTCGCCGATGTTCGTTCTCTTGAACACGGCGAAATCAAAGTTGTTAATCCCAGGGCCGCGAAGGTTAGCGTCCACGCGCGCTTCGGTACCTGCACCGTAGTCTGGAGGATTGGCGAAACAGCTGGTATTAAACCACTGAGAGATGCTGCCGCCACCAGCCTTTTTGTCGCATCCCGGAACCACGTCAGGCCTGATATTTCCAACGCCGAGGTTTGCTGCTTCCAGCGGTGTCGAGCCAGAATATGTGATCTTAAGAGGAAAGCCGCGTTGGAAGGTCGTGATGCCATCGACTCCCCAGCCAGAAACAACTCCGTTGGCCAATCCAGTCAACCCGTTCGCGAATTTCTTCCCATGACCGAAGGGCAGGTCCAGGACGTAGCTGATTACAAGACGTTGCGAAACATCTTGCGAAGAGAGCGACCTTTCGCCAGCGAGGTTATTCCAATCTTGCACGCCTCCCACCCCGCCTGTCGGACCCTCCAACCAACTAGTCAGAGTGTCCGTGTTGCTCATGAGCTTTTCATTGGTATACGCGACAAGCATGGTGCCGCCACCCTGGAAGCGGCGCGTCACGGTCGCCTGCAGCGAGTTATAGCTGCTTCCGCAACAACCGTAGCCGCCCAACGACAAGCCGTTGTATTGCGGGTAGGGACGTTCCAGCTGTCCCGCGGCAACCGTCGGGCCGTTGAGGGATGGATTGGGATTCGTGTTGATCATCGGGTTGCTGACTTGTGCGGTGAGAGCTGCACCCTGCGACCAAAGCGTGTCGGAAAGTTGGTCGACGTTCGTTGAATACTGTTGCAGGTGGACGCCATGGGAACCGGCGTAAGCGACATCAGCAAAAAAGCCCGCAGGAAGTTGACGTTGAATGTCGAAGTTCCACTGTTCTACGTATCCGTACTTGGGATTACTGTTCCCGCCTACCCCAAAATACGGAGCGAGCGTCGGGCTGCCGTTGGCCGCCACGAAGCTGGAGATATTCGGAGTGGTCAACCCGTCAAAATTGCGGCCGGGAGGTGCAATGATTCCGGAATTGCCAAACGGGCCGGACTCTGCGCAACCAAACCCGTTTGGTCCCCTCAGCGGAAACACTGACGTACCCGCGAACGTGTACGAGCAACCGTCACCATCCAACATGGCCGCCGGAGTAACAAACAAGTCGTTCGTTGCGTGCAGCGGAGTGCTGGCAAGATTCACTACGTCGTTGTCAGGATTCAATCCAAACGACACGTAGTTGGGAATGTAGAAGACACCATAGCCACCGCGAATAACGGTCTTGGCATCCAGACCGTAGGCGAAGCCCAGACGCGGGGAAAATGCCTTCTTGTCCATGGGGATGTTGTTCCGGCTGCTGTTGCGGCCAGTTCCAACCAAGAATGCATCACCGGGACAAGCATCTCCCGCTGTTCCACCGCAACCGGTCACCGTTGCATTCGCCGCAGTGGGATCCCAATAGCTGAGCCGATTGTAGGCATCGGACCACGTTCCTTGCAGTTCGTAGCGCAATCCCAAATTAATGGTTAGTCTATTGGTCAAGTGCCAGGTGTCGTCCAAATACAAGGCACGGTACACCTGCAAACCTTTGGTCTGAGCCGGAACCTGAGCGACTCCTTCGGTCTGGTTGACGAAACTTCCTTCATTTTGCGACAAGCCGAGCAGGAAGTCAGCGAAAGCGAAATTGGGGTTCGTTGTGCCCAAGGTTTGATTCGCCAACGCGTACTGCGTCGTCCAGTTTCCTCCAAATCCGAACGCTCCACTGGCGATGTTGGTCTGGAAATAGTTGTCCAAGCCGTATTCGAACTGGGCGCCTGTCTGAATTGTGTGTTTTCCACGAATCAAAGTGAACGCGGGCGTAATGTTGTACTGCGTATTGTGATCGCCGATTGCGCTATTGCCTTGCGACTTACCCACATCATTGGGAAACGGGAACGCCGGGGTCGGAGGAGTTCGCATAGAATCAGGCGGAGTGTTGTAAGTGGATGGCCAGCCCAGTGAGGTCAGATCAAAACCGGAGAGAATCGGTTGCCGCCCATAGACGAACCGGCTGCCTGAGAAATTCACGTCGAGAATGGTCGTGGGAGTGAAGCTGTGATTCAGACCAACAACCACCATCTTGGTGTGATATTTTTCCGCGCAGCGGTCGAGGCACAGACCCGTACCGAGTGGATTTACCGGAAGATCAGTCAAGCCAAAGTAGGCGAACCTTCCAAATAATCGCGTGCTGCTGGAAATGTTTTGATCTGCGCGTGCGACGAACTCGTTCGTATTGCCGCCAGCCGGTGCCGCGCTCAGGTAATTATTTACATCTCCCGGCTGATTTGGTGGAGCTTTGAAATATGTGTTCCACATCGCCGTTGTTGCTTGGCTGAATTCTGCGCTGGGGATGCAGTTTCCAGGGCAGGTCGGATTGCCCGCATCTGTTCCATAAGCGGTTAGCCGCTGGCCTGTTGTGGTGTCGACGCTGTATGGATCGTAGATTTGCCCAGCCGGATCGCTGCAGATGCCACTTGCATTGAACGTGCCTCCCACTCCGCCTTGTGCAGTCGGCAAGGTGCACAACGACGAAAAATCTCCTGTCAGCATCGCGGACTGGGGAACCGTTGTCGTAAATGGAGACCCTGTGCGTTGCCGGTACTGCTCCCAACTAACGTAGAAAAACGTCTTGTCTTTGATTACCGGCCCGCCGAGTTGAAATCCATACTGGTTCTGCGTCCAGGGCGGAGCTTCGTTGGGCTGACCGGCCGCCAACTCCGATGCTTTGTTGAAATATTCGTTGGCATTGAGCACCTTGTTGCGGAAGTACTCGTACCCTGAACCATGCCATTTGTTGGTGCCGGACTTGGTACTCAGGTTGACGACGCCACCTGAGAACTTGCCCCATTCGGCGCCCAGATTGTTGTATTGCACTTTGAACTCGCCAACCGAGTCCTGGGTCGGAATGATGATCGGCAAATTGATGTAGCCGATGTTCAGCGGCTGGCCATCGAGGTACTGTGCTCCCTGGTTGGCGAACGAACCGCCAACCTGATAGTTGCCCCAACTGAAAGGATTCTGTCCGACTGGCGATCCGCCCGACCCGCCTTGCGCGACCGCAGCCGGAGAGACCGTGATCAGATTGAAAATATTGCGGCCGTTCAAAGGAAGTTCGTCGGCCTTGCGTTGTTCAACGACTTGGCCCAGCGACGACGATTCGGTTTGGAGTAGCGGCGTCTCTGACGTTACTTCAACCGTTTCGCTAACCTGACCGACCGTGAGGGCTGCATCCACGCGCGTTTCCTGCTGGACCTGCACCACGACACCCGGGCGGCCGAAGTGTTTGAACCCTTGCTTCTCGATGTCGACCCGATATTCGCCCTGGAACAGGTTCACAAACGTGAAGTGGCCGTCGTCGCCACTCGTTTCTGTGCGCTTCGCCGCGGTGCCGGCGTTGGTCAACGTGACGGTTGCGCCGCCAATCGCCGCACCTGAAGGATCCGTAATCGTTCCGGAAACCGAGCCATAAGTCGATTGCGCATGCAAGCACAAGCATGACAGTGAGAGCAGAACGCCAACTGAGAACACCGCTACAGAGAAGCGACGAAACGACATGGTTTCCCCCGCAAGTTGGAATGGGCTAAGGATGCAACCGTTCAAACGCTGATCGGGCTACACGAGTGCAATGAGTTTTCTTGATGTGTCCCCAAAAAGAATTACGCGGGCGGGGAGGGATTTGTACCAACCCAAATCGTTTTAGTAAAGAGGTTGGTTTCGAAGGTACTTGGTGCGCCTAAGAGGAGGAAGCTAGTGAGATTGCATCTCTCGAAAGTCTAGGGATGATTTGCTTCCCGTCGCAGCAGAGCATACAGAAACGGTTTGCCGGTCGGCTTCTGACTGCCGCCGTGGGGTTCAACCGTAACAAAGACAGCGTCAATCTCCGCGAGTTGTTTCGGATCGTCCAAGCGAAGTACCCAACGGCGGTTGGATTCACTATCCATGTAGAGAATGCCGAGATTGGTTGCGTGGTATTTTTCCCCGGACTCGGCATCTCTCTTTCCCCAAACCTGGAAGGCGCTGGCATTCTTGACTCCAGGTTGGTGATCGAGATCAAATGCGTAAAAGATCAGCGATTTGTTTTGTGTGTAAAACACCCGCCCGAACGGCTTGCGCGTGCGGCTGCCGCTGTCTACATCAAACACATCGGCGATATAAAGCTTGCGGGCGCCCATGAGTTCGCGGATGTCGCGGTCGGACGAGAGGTATTGCTCATCGTCCTGCAGGCGACGCTCCTTGTCTCGAGCCGAAGCTGTAAGCTCGTCAAGCTTCGATTCCAGCGAGGTCGTGCGCAACAAGATGCGGTCATGCTCGGCGCGCAGGTTGGTAAGTTCAGCCTGCACGCGCTGATTAGCCTGTTCCGCATCGCGCAACTGGCTGATCAGCTTATCGCGTTGTTCTGATAGGTCGCGGAATTCGGCGTCCTGCTCAGCCTCGGTTTTTGACAGCGTTGTGTAACGGTCTTCTGTAGCCCGCAGTGCTTCTCGCAGTCGGACGACTTCCTGTTGGCCAGCTGAGACATGACCTTGTAAACGCGAAATCTGTGCTGCCTGCTGGGCAACCAAATCATCGGACGGCTTATTCTGAGCAGCAAGATCGGGAGCCTGGAAAGGTGGAACAAAAGGAGTCCGTTGTTCGGCCACACCCATGCGGCCGCCCAAGTGATATGCGCCGAAGGCTACTGCGAGCAGGACGCAGGCGGCGACAGCCCCCGCGGCCCACTGACCCGTCACACTTCTCGGGAAGAACGTATGACCGATCCGCAGGACCTGAGCCCTAGCGCCCGCCGAACTGGAGTATTCCGCGTCTCGTCCTTCGCTTCGAACGCGAGCAAGCAACTTGTTCCGAACCGCGCGGTCATCCCAGTCTTGGACCTCATCGCCATGGCCGTACGTTGCGGCGAGGAAAGGCATGCCTTCCCTGCTGAGCAGGGAGTATTCCGCGTAGGCCTGCCGGCAAGAAATACAGAACTCCAAATGGCGACTGAGTGCTAGCCGCTCATCGTCCGTCAGCGCTCCCCGGTGCGCTAATGCCGCCAGCTCTTTGAACTTCTGGTGATCATCCAGTCGTTCGCTTTTATTCATTGTTTGCTTCCCGGAGCCTCTTTACCGCCGGGCTCTTGCGCAGTCGTTCGAGACCGCGATAGAAATGGTGCCTCACATTACCAAACGGCTCGTGGAGCCGCTCCCCTATTTCTCGCAATTCGAGACCCTGGAAGTAGAACAACTCGAGCGTCTTGCGTTGCATTTGCGTGAGATCTTCAAACGCAGACAAGAGATGCGAGAAATCGAGCCTTACACGAACCTCGCGCTCAATGTCGTCTTTCCCCGGTAATGTATCGTCCAGAGACTCAATATCTGTACCAGAGTAAAACCCCCGACGCAACAGATGTGCCCTTCGGTCGCGTGCGCGGCTGAAGGCATTTTGCACCACCCAGCCCTTCGCACTGCCTTTCGCCGGATCAAAAAGTGGAGCTTTCTGGTAGACGCTAAGAAAAACCTCCTGGACGACTTCCTCTGCTTCGCTTTTATCGTTCAGTATTCTCAACGCAATTCCGAATACCAATCGAGAGTAGCGGCCATAAAGCAAGTCAAGGCCCTTCGAATCCTTGGCTTGCATCCAAGCCATTAGGTCTTCGTCGGTGGGCGTGCGAACTTCCGCCGGTCGCGGACCCGCGACAACCTGCCGTCTGTCATTGCCCCACACTACGGGGAATGCCAACGCGCGCCCATTCGGAGGAGAGCTCATTTGTCGAACTGCTGCAGTCTTGAAGGCAAACGCAAAGGACTACCGGACATCCTGGCAGAAACCCACATTCCCGCCTGGCGTACCAGAACCCAGCGCGAACATACAACAAATATAAAACGATTTTCCAGAACAAAAAGTATTCTCCCTTTTCAGCAAATAATTTCTCGAAATTGGTACAAATCTGTAATCGGGAGCGTATCAAATTGATCGCTTGTCTTTGGGGAACCTTTCCTTTGCCTTCAGAAATACGGTTGTGAGCATTGTCTCTTTCATCGAACCTTGGGGATATCTGTGCAGTGCGCGTCAGACCAACTCGCGATCGTTGCGCGCAGAGGATTCCTGACTCTGGTCTTGGGGTTGATGCTCTCAGTTACCTTGTACGCCCAGTCCGCTCGCGCGTCACTCACCGGCCGAATCACCGACCCAAAGAAGGCAGTAATCGCTCAGGCTCTCGTGACGGTGATCAACACGGGCACTGGAATCCACTATGAGGGGCTCACCAATGAAACCGGAGAGTACTACGTCTCCAACCTACCGCCGGGAAGGTATCGCATTGAAGTAGAGAAACTTGGATTCAAGGCCGTCATTCAGTCCGGCGTAATTCTGCACGTGCAGGATGCCGTCGAGATTAACTTTGAGATGATGCTGGGTTCCGCCTCCGAAAGTGTGACGGTCGCCGGCGAGTCATCCTCGCTCGATACTGAATCGTCCACCGTGGGCACCGTAGTCGAGCAGAGAAAAGTAAACGAACTTCCTCTCAATGGCCGCAATGTCTTCAACCTCATTGTTCTGGCTCCATCGGTAATTCCACAAGGCAGTTCGACTGGTACGCCGGTGGGGGTGAATCCGTTCGGGTGGAACAACTATCAGGTGAGCGGCTCCTTTGGAAACCAGAGCGCCGAATATCTTGACGGACAACCCTTGAACATCGGTTACATCAACCTGCCCGTTTTAATTCCGACTCAAGACTCGATTCAGGAGTTTAAAGTTCAGACGAGCAATCTGGGCGCTGAATGGGGGCGCTTCGCAGGCGGAGTCACCAACCTCAGCACGAAGGGCGGGACGAACTACTTTCACGGTGAAGCTTATGAATACCTTCGCAACCGCATCTTCAATGCGAATGATTATTTTCTAAACGCTGCGGGCAAACCGCGTCCACCGTGGGTACAGAACCAGTTTGGCGTGGATGCTAGCGGACCGTTGCGCCTCCCCCATTACAACGGACACGATCGGACGTTCTGGTTCGGCAGTTGGGAAGGTTTCCGGCTTCGGACAGGTCAGCCGTTCACTGCAACCGTCCCTACGGCGGACGAGCGGGCGGGGAATTTTTCCATGATCAGCACATCGATTGTGGATCCCTGCGCGGGTTCGGTAAATGCACAGGGCGCATGTCCAGGAAGCTCCGCAACGCCCGTCCCGTTCACCGGCAATATAATTCCTTCGGGACGCATCAATCCAACGTCGAAGGCTCTACTGAATCTCTGGCCCGCGCCCAACAGTCCGGGCGTGGTGACACCTTCTGGCCCCATCAATAACTTCAATACCGTCAGCCCCACCGGCGGCAATCAGGACCAAATCGTTGGCCGCGTTGATCAGGACGTTACACTTCGCCAACGGGTCTTTGTCCGATTCAACCACTGGAGCATAAAGGATCTTCCGATCGATCCTTTGCAGGACGGCCTTTGCGCCGACCGGTGTTCAGAACAATATTCCACCAATGCGGGTGTCGTCGATTACGACTACGACATTCGTTCAACAACTATCTTCGACTTTAACGCCAGTCTCAGCCGCTTCAAGTACAACCGCTCGCCGAAGAATGCAGGTTTTGATTTGACGGCTATCGGTTGGCCCGCGATGTATAACCAGGTTGTCCCCGCGATCATGCGCACGCCCCCAACTCCTTGCGTCGCCAATTTCGCCGATGGCGCCATGTGTACTCAGGGACAAAGCTTCATTCAAGATCGCGACACGCAATACAACCTCTCGCCGAGCCTTACCCTGATGCGTGGCCGTCACCAATACCATATCGGGGCTCAGTTCGAGGCCGGCTACGACAACTATGCGCAAACCAATGTGGCCAGCGGCGCCTTCGACTTCTGCGCATCGAGTCAGCCCTGCTTCAGCGGATTTCCTTTCGCTGATTTCCTTCTCGGATACGCCGACAACTTCAGCAACTTCGAAAACCATTTCTTCGCGCAAGCAGTCGTCCCGGCATTTACTGCTGGAAAGCAGTCGTACCGTGCTTTCTATTTCAACGATACCTGGCACGCGGTAGACAAGTTGACGCTCAATCTGGGGCTTCGCTATGAACTCCAGAATCCATGGTCGGAGCGCTTCAACCGACTCTCCTACTTCGATCCCAACGCGCCCAGCTACATCAATCAATACTTACCGGCCGGATCGCCAACCGTGATGGGCGACGTCTTTCTGGTTCCGCGGGGAACGCGAAGCAATCTTCCGCTCGCCACCAATGGTTTCGCGCCGCGTATCGGATTGGCCTACGGTCTGACGACCAACACTCTGATTCGTGGCGGATACGGAATATTTTGGATTCCGAGCGATGTCTCATTC
>Ga0070735_10001874_pt1 | contig 19604 bp, 14 predicted proteins | sample Coa_R1_FD_66443 | JGI IMG/M metagenome (GOLD analysis project Ga0070735, IMG submission 66443) | Surface soil microbial communities from Centralia Pennsylvania, which are recovering from an underground coalmine fire - Coalmine... | ecosystem: Environmental > Terrestrial > Soil > Unclassified ... | reverse complement strand
TCCCGGCAGTGCCAGTCCCGGCAGTGCCCGTCCCGGGAGTGCCAGTCCCGGCAGTGCCAGTCCCGGCATTGCCAGTCCCGGGAGTGTCGGTCCCGGCAGTGTCGGTGCCTCCGGTACCGGCGCCGCCGTTGTCGCAGCTGATCTCGTTGCTCGCGGCGGTGCCGACACCCAGCCCGTCGACGCCCGCGCCCGCGACGGTCACCCAGGTCATGTCGGCGCTCGCGGGTTCCGGTGGCGGCGGCTCGCCGTCCGGGGCCACCAGTGGCTTGGCGAAGGCAGTGCAGTCGGCGGCCAAGGCCGGGAAGACAACCGCAGCGACGAAGCCCGCGACGAAGGCCACGGCCGCGAGGCAGACGACGGTCACGGTGCCCCAGTCCGTGGTGAGTGCGGTCGTGCACTCGGTCCCCAAGCCGACCATCCCGGTCGTGAAGCCGACGACGACTCCTCCGGCACCGAAACCGCCTGTTTCCAATCCGACCGTGCCGGTCGTGACCGCACCCAAGCCCGTCACGGTGGCCACGGCACCCAAGCCGGCCCCGGCTGCTCCGGCGGCACCCAAGCCGGCGTCGAGCAACTCGACGAGCTCAGGATCGGTCACCACCTCGGTGACCTCGACGCTCGGATCGCTCCTGACCGGCCTGCCGGGCTGAACCCGCGCGCCGGCGGCGCGGATCGGAGCGCGTGCACAGTCCGGAGGCGGGTTCTGCGCGAGGTGTCAAGCGAAGTCGGGTGACGAAGCTCGGCGGGTCCCGAGGGTGCCCGTCCGGCGACGTCCGGACCGCGCCCGACCCCCTTCGAGCCGGAGTCGCCCCATGCCGCCACCTCTTCGTCCTGTTCTGTCTGTTCCGTCGTCCCGCGAGCCGGCGGACACCGTCTCTGATCGCATGCGGGTGGTGGCATGGCCAGACCCGGTCATCGACAAGCTCGGCTACGACCCGCGCTCGCTGTACGTCGAGAAGTTCTGGCTGGGCATTCTCGGGCCGACGAGCACGTGGTGGCTGCGCCGGATCGCCGCGGCGTTCGACGAGCATCCGGACGGATTCGACTTCGACGTCGACGTCATGGCGCGGTCGCTCGGGTTGGGCGGCCGCGCCGGCCGCCACTCGCCCTTCCAGCGCGCCATCACCCGTTGCGTGAGGTTCGGCGTGGCTCGCCACGTCGACTCGTCGAAGATGGCGGTCCGGCGCCGGATCCCGCCCCTCCCCCGGCGCCACCTCGTGCAACTGCCGCCGCCGCTCCAGGAGTCCCACCGGGTGTGGACACTGGCGGCCCAGCGCGGTCCCACACTCGATGAGACCCGTCGGCGGGCGCGGCGCCTGGCGGTCCACCTTCTGGAGGCCGGAGAGGCGGCCGCCGTCGTCGAGCTCGAGCTGATCCGGTACCGGGTGCACCCCGCCGTGGCGCACGAAGCCACGGTGTGGGCGACGAAGGCCGTGGGCGAGGTCGCGGGCGACGCCGTGGGCGGGGCCGCGGGCGACGCCGTAGGCGACAGAGTCGACGACGCTTCCCGGAGCACGACCGTCGTGACGCCGGACCTGCGGGCCGGGATCGGCAACCGACCGCGAGCCTCCGACGCAAGCCCCTCACCCGATCGACGTCGCCTCGTCGAGGTCCCCCCACCATCGGGCTCCTGAGGACTGCGCCGCACGCGGGACGGCGCCCGTCATTCATCGGGGCGTCGCACGTCGGAAACGCGGCGTTCACCTGCCCCCCGTACCCTGGCCGGGTGGCGAGTTTCCGGCTGCGCGTCGCCCTTCCCGACCGGCCCGGCGCTCTCGGGGCGGTGGCGAGCCGGATCGGCTCGGTCGGCGGCGACGTCGTCTCGGTCGACGTGGTCGAGCGCTTCGACGAGAGCGCCGTCGACGAGTTCATCGTCGAGCTCGGCGACGAGGCGCGCCTCGGCTTGCTCCTGAGCGAGGTGGCCGAGGTGGACGGCGTCACCGTCGAGGAGGTCCATCCACTCGCGGGCACGGGAGGCGACCGGCGACTCGACGCCTACGACACGGCCGTCGCCGTCCTGAGGGAGCGGACGCCCCAGGGCGTCCTCACCGCGCTCGCCGCACGCGTGGTCACCGAGCTGGACGCCACGTGGTCCGCGGTCCTCGACGTGGAGGACGCCATCGTGATCGCGTCAGCCGGACGGCCTCCGGCCGCCCCGTGGCTCGTGACCTACCTGGGCCTGGCCCGGCAACCGCCGGTCGCTCCGCTGGCTGCGGCCGCTCCGGTCGTTCCCCTGTCCCGACGGCCGGACGCCGGAGACGTGGGCTGGGTCGAGCTGGCTGCGTGGGACCTCGTCCTCCTGGTCGGCCGGCCCGGTTGGCGCCTCGGGGCGAGCGACAGCGCCCGGCTCGAGGCGCTGGCACGGTTGACGGACGCCCGCTGGGTGGACCTGGCCGAGCGGGACGCCCGTCTGTCGCACCCGAGCTGCGCGGGCTGACCGGACGCTCGCTGGTCGGGCGCCGTCAGGCAGGCCGGGGGAACGACTCCAGCAGCTCGAGCAGCGTTCGCACGCCGAAGCCCGTCCCGCCCTTGGTGAGGACGCCGACGCTCTCGTCGGAGCGCGCCGGCCCGGCGATGTCGAGATGAACCCACGGGCACCCGTCGACGAAGCGGGCGAGGAGCAGCGCCGCGGCGATCGCACCGGCCTGGCCCGCCTTGCCGATGTTCTTCATGTCGGCGACGTCGGAATCGATGTGGCCCCGGTAGTCGTCGGGTAGCGGCAGCGGCCACGTCGGCTCGCCGGCGACCTCGGAGGCGGCACGGACCTTGCCGATGAGCTCGTCGTCCGAACCGAAGAGGCCGGCGATCGAACCGCCGAGGGCGACGATGCAGGCGCCGGTCAACGTGGCGAGGTCGATGATGGCGTCCGGCCGGAGCTCGCTCGCCAGGGACAGGCCGTCGGCCAGGACGAGACGACCCTCGGCGTCGGTGTTCAGGACCTCGATCGTCTTGCCGTTGCGGATGGTGAGGACATCGCCCGGCTTGGTCGCCCGTCCTCCGGGCATGTTCTCGGTCATCGGGGTGATGGCCGTGACCCGCACGCGGACGCCGAGTTCCCCGCAGGCCGACAGCGCTGCGAGCACGGCCGCGGCGCCACTCATGTCGGTCTTCATCGTGGTCATCCCCTCTGCGGTCTTGAGCGACAGACCACCGGAGTCGAAGGTGATGCCCTTCCCGACGAGGACGACGTGCGGCGGTCTGCCTCCGGATCCCCCGGGACCGTCGGACCCCGCGGGACCGTCGGACCCCCCGGGACCGTCGGACCCCCCGGAGCCGGGGGGTTCGTAGGTGACTCGGACGAGCCGGGGCGGCTCGGCGGAGCCGCGGGCCACGCCGAGCAGTCCCCCCAGCCGTTCCGCGGCGATCCGGTCCTCGTCCCATACCTCGATCGTGATGCCGGGCTTGCCGCCCACCCGCTCGAGCGCCGCGGCCGCCAGGCGCCGCGGGGTCATGGTGCTCGGTGGCTCGTTGACGAGGTCGCGTGCCAGGCACACGGCGTCCGCGACCGCGGTGCCCCGGCGGACGCCCGTCGCCAGGGTGTCCTCGTCGACCCCGACGCCGGCCACCACGAAGCGGTCCGCACGGCCGGAGTCGTCTTCGGTCTTGTGCGTGACGAACCGGTAGGAGGCGAGGACGGCGCCCTCGGCGAGGGCCTGCACGTGGCGGGCAGGGGACAGCGCCTCGGTCGAAGCCAGCGTCCCGGTCGAGCCCTGGGTCGAGCCGTGGGTCGCGCCCTGGGTCGAGGACCCAGCGGAGAGCAGCGTGTCCGGCGCCAGGAACACCGCGGCCCCACCCTGGCCCGAGGCGCGCACCACCGATGCCGCGGCGCGCCTCAGGGGATCGATTCGCAGTCCGTGTCGTCTCCCGCAGCCGACGTAGACCACCGCAGGCTCACCGCCGCCCGCGGCCGCCGCCACGAACGTCTGGCCCGTCTCACCGGTGAAGCCGCGTTGACGGGCGGCCGCCGGGTCCGGGGGAACGATGGTGAGCGCGGTCGACGCCCCGACCGCGACGGTGCCGGGAACGCCCTCCGCCAAGACGGGGCCGTCCGGCGTCTGGAAAACGGGGACGCCGACCGCCACGACCGGCAGGTCCGTGCCGTCGTCGGCACGACCGACCGCTTCACCGAGGGCATCCGGATCGGCGGCGTTCGCCCACGAGACCGTCAGACGCTCCCCGCGCGGTGAGGCCGAGTCCGGTGGGCCGCTTGCCGAGTCCGGCGCGCTGTTCATGGCGAGGCGATCATCGGACCGGGGTCAAGGTGCCGCGGGGCCCACCGAGCGCGTGACGAGATGCTCGCCCTCCTGCCACCGGGCCATGGCCCACAACAGGTCCGACAGCCGGTTCAGGTACGCGCCCACCTGCGAGTCGGGTGCCGGGGGCGCGGCCTGCGCCATGCGCTCGGCACGGCGGACGACCGTGCGCGCCAGGTCAAGGGCCGCCGCCGGGCGGTTCTGCCCGGGCACCACGAAATCCGACGGCATCTCGAACCGCTCGCTCAGCGTGTCGATGCGCGCCTCGAGCGCGCTCACCATGTCGGCGGTGACCATCGACTGACCGGGTGCCAGCTTGTGTCGGTTGTCGGGAGCAGTGGCCACCTCGGCCATGAGCACCCACAGGTCGCGTTCCAACTCGACCAACACGTCGTCGAGCTCCGAGGGCCGGGCCGCTTCGGCGCGCGCCATACCCAATGCTGCCTGGGCTTCGTCCACCGCGCCGTTCAACTCGATGGACGGCGAGCTCTTGGGGACACGCCCCCCGTACAGCAGGCCGGTGGTGCCGTCGTCACCCTTGCGGGTGTAGATCTTGACCACGACGGCGGATGCTACCGGTCGCCCGTCGGCCCGAAGGCGTGCCCGACGTGAGCCCGAGACGCCGGGGGCCCGGCGACACCGCCCGTACACTGGGGGGACCGTGGACCCCGACCACCAGGACCTTCCTGCCGCGCTGGCGCTCGATTCCCTGCCCCTCGACGACCGCGGGGCGGCGTACCTCGACGCCGTCCGCCGACGCGTCGTCATCTTCGACGGCGCCATGGGGACCAGCCTGCAGATGCGCCATCTCACCGCCGACGACTTCGGCGGCCCGGCGCTCGAGGGCTGCAACGAAGCCCTCGTGCTGTTCCGTCCCGACGTGGTCGAGGACGTGCACCGGTCGTTCCTCGACGTGGGCGTCGACGTCGTCGAGACCGACGCGTTCGGCGCGTTCGGCGTCGTCCTCGCCGAGTACGGGCTCCAGGACCGGGTCGAGGAGATCAACCTCGCCGCCGCCCGCATCGCCCGGCAGGCCGTCGACGCCGCGCAGGCCGCCGACGCCGCGCAGGCCGCCGACGCCGCGCAGGCCGCCGACGCCGCGCAGGCCGGCCAACCCGAAGCGCGCCTGCGCTGGGTCGCCGGCAACCTCGGCCCGGGCACCCGCTTCCCCACGCTGGGGCAGATCCCCTACCGCGACGTCCGGGACGCGTACCAGGAACAGGCGGCCGCGCTGCTCGCCGGAGGCGTGGACCTCTTGATCGTCGAGACGGTCTACGACCTCCTTCAGGCCAAGGCGGCGATGAACGGGTGCAAACGGGCCATGGTGGCCGCCGGCCGGCGCGTCCCCCTGCAGGTGCAGGTGACCATCGAGCTCACCGGGCGCATGCTCCCGGGCACCGAGATCGGCGCCGCGCTCACCGCGCTCGACCCCATGCGTCCCGACGTCATCGGGCTCAACTGCGCCACGGGGCCGGCCGAGATGGGCGAGGCCCTCCGCTACCTCGCGCACCACGCCCGCACGCCGGTGTCCGCGCAGCCCAACGCCGGCCTGCCGTCGGTGGTGGACGGGGCCATGCACTACGACCTCACGCCGGAGGCGCTGGCCGACCATCTCGAGCGGTTCGTGACCGAGCTCGGGGTCTCGGTCATCGGGGGGTGCTGCGGCACGACCCCGGAGCACCTGGCCGCCGTGGTCGAGCGCTGCCGCGACCTCGAGCCGGCCCGGCGCAGCCCCGAGTACGAGGCCGCGGCGTCGTCCATCTACTCGAGCGTGCCGCTCCACCAGGAGACGTCGTTCCTCGTCGTCGGCGAGCGCACCAACGCCAACGGCTCGAAGAAGTTCCGGGAGGCGATGCTCGAAGAGGACTGGGACACGACGGTGGCCATGGCGCGCGACCAGGTGAAGGAAGGCGCGCACGTGCTCGACGTGTGCGTCGACTACACCGGCGCCGACGGGGTGGCCGACATGACCCAGGTCGCGAGCCGCCTGGCCACCCAGGCGAGCGTCCCGCTCATGGTGGACTCCACCGAGGCGCCGGTCGTCGCCGCCGCGCTCGAGTGGCTCGGCGGCCGGGCCATCTTGAACTCCGTCAACTTGGAGGAAGGCGACGCCCCCGGCACGCGCCTCGACAAGTTCCTCAGCCTGGCGCGCGAGCACGGCGCGGCCGTCGTGTGCACGTGCATCGACACCGAGGGCCAGGCGCGCACCGCCGAGTGGAAGGTGCGCGCCGCGCGCGCCATCTGTGACATCGCGGTGAACCGCTACGGGCTCGAGCCCTCCGACCTCATCTTCGACCCGCTCGTGCTGCCCCTGTCGACCGGCATGGAGGAGAGCCGCCGCGACGGCATCGAGACCATCGAGGGCGTCCGTCGCATCAAGGCCGAGCTCCCCGGGGTGCACACCGTGGTGGGCCTCTCCAACGTGTCGTTCGGCCTCTCCCCCGCGGCGCGCCACGTCCTCAACTCGATCTTCCTGCACGAGCTGGTGGAGGCCGGGCTCGACGCGGCCATCGTCCACGCGGCGCGCATCATCCCGCTGTCGAAGATCGACGAGCGCGCCCGGGAGGTGTGCCTCGACCTCGTCTACGACCGACGCCGCGACGGCTACGACCCGCTGCAGGAGCTGCTGGCGATGTTCGAGGGCGTCTCCGCGGGGGCGCTCGCCGCCGAGGACCGCTCGGGATGGCCGGTGGAGCAGCGCCTCGAGCACCGCATCGTCGACGGCGACCGCAACGGGCTCGAAGCCGACCTCGCGGAGGCCTTGGACGCCGGGCACGCCCCGCTCGACATCGTGAACGACTTCCTGCTCGCCGGCATGAAGACCGTGGGCGAGCTGTTCGCCTCGGGCGAGATGCAGCTGCCGTTCGTGCTGCAGTCGGCGGAGACCATGAAGGCGGCGGTGTCGTACCTCGAGCCCCACATGGAGAAGGCGGACCAAGGGGGCAAGGCCACGATCGTGCTGGCCACCGTCAAGGGCGACGTCCACGACATCGGCAAGAACCTGGTGGACATCATCCTCACCAACAACGGCTACGAGGTCGTGAACCTCGGCATCAAGGTGCCCGTCGCCGAGATGCTCCGGGCCGCCCAGGAGCACGGCGCCGATGCCATCGGCATGAGCGGGCTGCTCGTGAAGTCGACGCTCATCATGCGCGAGAACCTGGAGGAGATGAACGAGCGGGGCCTGTCGGCCATGCCCGTCCTGCTCGGCGGCGCCGCGCTCACGCGCACGTACGTCGAGCGCGACCTGCGCCAGGTGTACCAGGGGCGCCTCTTCTACGGCAAGGACGCGTTCGAGGGGCTGCGCACCATGGACCGGCTCGTGGAGCTGGGCCGCAGCGGCGAGGACGATCCCGACTTCGGGAGGGTGCTCGGGGGGCGCAACCTGCCACCGCGCAAGAGCCAGCAGCTCGCGGCCGAGACCGACCTGCCCGAGGCGCCGGCGCGCGCCCCCAGCGTGGCGATCGACAACGAGGTGTTCACCCCCCCGTTCCTGGGCAGCCGCGTGGCGAAGGGGATCGCGCTCGACGACATCGCCGGCTACATCAACCTGACGGCCCTCTTCCGCAACCAGTGGGGCTACCGCCCGGAGTCCGGCGAGAACGACGCCGAGTTCAAAGAACGCGTCAGCGCCGTGCTCCGCGAGGAGCTGGACAAGGCGAAGGCGAAAGACCTTCTCGTCCCGCAGGTGGCGTGGGGGTACTTCGCGGCCAACGCCGAGGGCAACGACCTCGTGCTGTGGACCGACGACACGCGCCGCGCCGAGCTCGCGCGCTTCGGATTCCCGCGTCAGAAGAAGGACCCGTATCTGTGCGTCGCCGACTTCTTCCGTCCGGCGTCGTCGGGTGAGCTCGACTACGCGGCGTTCACCCTCGTGACGATGGGGCCGGAGGTCTCACGGGAGACGGCGCGCCTGTTCGCCGAGAACCGCTACACCGAGTACCTCCACCTGCACGGGCTCGGCGTCGAGATGGCCGAGGCGCTCGCCGAGTACTGGCACCGCCGTGTCCGCGAGGAGTGGGGCTTCGCCTCCGACGACGGGCCCACGCTCACGGGCCTCTTCCGCCAGCAGTACCGGGGCGGCCGCTACTCGTGGGGCTACCCGGCGTGCCCGGACCTCGAGGACAACGCCAAGGCCCACGCGCTGTTGGACGGCGAGCGCATCGGCGTCACGGTCAGCGAGGGCTTCCAGCTGCACCCCGAGCAGACGACGGTCGCGATCGTCTGCCACCATCCGCAAGCGAAATATTTCGTGGCGTAGCGCAGCGCAGCGCTCGTCGGTGAGGCGCTTGCGTCGCGCGCGCCGAAGGCGCCCGGGGTCACAGCGCCGAAGGCGCCAGGGCCGTGCTTTCACGGCGCGTGCGGCGCCGGGTCACGGCGCCGAAGGCGCGCTGTGTCACAGCGCCAGCGTCTGGCCCCCGTCGACCACGATCGCCGCGCCGTTCACGAAGCCGGCGTGGGCCGAGCACAGAAAGGCGACGACGCGCCCGAAGTCCGCGGGGTCGCCCATCTGCTGCGTGTCGGCGTCCGCGCCGGCCAGCTGCAGCATCCGGTCGGTGGCGTGCGGCCCCGGGCAGACGACGTTGATCGTCACGCCCGAGCGCGGACCGAGGTCCGCGGCGGCCGTCTTCACCCACGCCCACAATCCCGTCCTGGCCACGTTGGACAGGGCCAGGGTGGGGATCGGCTGGACGACCGAGTACGAGGTGATGCAGCACGCCCTCCCCCACGCCTGCGCCTGCATGAGTGGCAGCGCGGCGCGGATCAACCTGACCGAGGACAGGAAGTTGGTTTCGACCGCGGCGCGGATGGCGTCGTCGCCGATGTCCATGGCCCGGCCCGGCGCCGGACCGCCGGCGTTCGCCACCACGATGTCCAGGCGACCGAGCCGCTCGATCGTGGCCTCGACCAGGTGCCCCGGCAGCTCGGGGTCGGCCATGTCGCCGGCCATGGCGAGGACGGACGCGCCGGCATCCTCGGCGGTGCGCACCGTCTGTTGCAGGCCCTCCTGGCTGCGAGCGTTGACTGTCAGGTTGACGCCTTCGGCGGCGAGGGCCTCGGCGGACGCCCGGCCCAGGCCGCGCGACGCAGCTGTCACGACGGCCACCCGACCGGCGATCCCGAGATCCACGGGCCCTCAGCCCCGCCGCGCCGGCGCGCTCGTCACGCCACGACGGCGAGCGAATGATCGACCCGGTTGAGCGGGTCGACACCGTCCTCGCACACCACGACGATGTCCTCGAGCCTCATGCCGAACCTCCCCGGGAAGTAGATGCCGGGTTCGATCGAGAAGGCGTGGCCCGGGACGAGCGGCGTGCCGTTGCCCGCCACGATGTACGGGTCCTCGTGCTCCTCGATGCCGATGCCGTGGCCGGTGCGGTGGATGAAGAAGTCCCCGAAGCCGGCGTCGGCGATCATCTGGCGGGCCACGGCGTCGACGTGCTCGGCGGTCACCCCCGGCGCCACGGCAGCCACGGCCGCGGCCTGCGCGGCTTCGAGCACCGCGTAACAGTCGTCGACTTCGGGGCTGGGGTCGCCGACGCTCACCGTCCTGGTGATGTCCGAGCAGTACGCCACACCGTCCGGCGACGGGAACTCCCCTCCGAAGTCACACACCACGGTGTCGCCCGGACCGATCAGGCGCCCGCTCGCGTCGTGATGGGGGCTCGCGCCGTTCGGGCCGCTGCCCACGATCGAGAAATTGACGCGGCGGTGCCCCGCCGCCACGAGCCGGGCGGCGATCTCCGCGGACACCGCTTCCTCGGTTCGCCCGACCACCTCGACCTCGCCCGCCTGCAGGGCGCGGGCCACGGAGTCCGCCGCGGCCGCGGCGGCACGCAACACCGCGATCTCCTCGGCGTCCTTGACGGCCCGCAAGGGAGAGGTGACGGTCGACGCCGGCATCCACCGGGCGGTGGGGAGACGGCCCTGCAGGGCGATGAGCGTCTGCGCCCAGGCGCGGTCCGACACCGCGTACGTGGCGTGCTCGCCACGGCCAGCCGCAGAAGACGCCGCCCTTGCGCCCGACGGCAGCAGGCGCGCGACGAGCTCCACCGGGTCCTCGGTCTCGTTCCAGGCGCGGACTTCGAACAACCCGTGGCTGTCCGCGACCCGGGGTGCTTCGAGCGCGGGAACGAGGAGCACCGGGTCGGCGTCCGTGCGGAGGACGAACATGGTCAGCCGCTCGAGCGGCATGGCGCGGTAACCCGTCAGCCAGGGAAGATCGGCGCCGTGCGAGAGGAGGAGCGCGTCCACGCCGACATGGGCCATCTGCTCGCGGACACGGCGGATGCGTTCGCGCCGCCCCGCGCTCGGCGGTGCGGCGGCCGACCCAGCGGCTTCGAGTCGTCCGGTCAAGCCGGGACCCCGCTCGGCCCGCGGACCGCCACTGGGCCAGACACCGGGCCAGACACTGGGCCAGACACCGGACGAGACACAGGGCGAGCCACCGACAGAGCGTCATGTCCCCCCGCGGCGGCGGTCGCGGCGTCCCGGGCGTGGTAGCTCGACCGCGTGAGGGGTGACGCCTCGACGTGTGCGAAGCCCATCTCCTCGCCTGCGCGCCGGAACCGTTCGAAATCGTCCGGCGTCCACCACCGCGCCACGGGGAGGTGGGCGGCCGTCGGCCGGAGGTACTGGCCGAGCGTCACGATGTCGACGCCCGCCGAGCGCAGGTCCGCGAGCGCACCGAGCACCTCGTCCTCGCGCTCGCCCATGCCGAGGATCATCCCCGACTTGGTGACCAGCCCCGCTGCCTTCGCCCGGGCGAGGACCGCCAGGCTGCGTGCGTACCCCGCGGAGGGACGCACGGCGCGCTGGAGGCGAGCGACCGTCTCGATGTTGTGGTTGAGGACGTCCGGACGCGCTCCGAAGATGGCCGCAAGCGCATCGGCGTCACCTTTGCAATCGGGGATCAGCACCTCGACGGCCGTGCCGGGACGAAGTCGGCGGATGGCCCCGATCGTGGCCACGAAGCCGGCGGCGCCGCCGTCGGCCAGGTCATCGCGCGCGACCGCCGTCACCACGGCGTGGGCCAGGTCGAGACGCTCAACGGCCGCGGCCACCCGCTCGGGTTCGTCCCGGGCGGGCGCGACCGGGTGCCGGGTGTCGACGAGGCAGAAGCCACACGCCCGGGTGCAGCGGTCGCCGTTGATCATGAACGTGGCGGTCCCGTCCGCCCAGCACTCGAAGATGTTCGGGCAGCCCGCCTCCTCGCACACCGTCACGAGCCCGAGGTCGCGTACCGTCCGGCGCAGCCCGGCGAAACCGTCGCCCATGCGCGCCGGCACCCGGAGCCACGGTGGCTTGCGGGCCGCGTACGGCACGGCTGCGGAGGCGTCGACACCCGCTTGCCGCAGACGGACCCGCAGCCGTTCGCCCGGTCGACCGTCCCGGGTGACCTCGGTGCCCGTTCGCGTGGGGCCGGTTGCGGTCCCCGCGGCGCCCGCCGAGGTCCACGCCACGTCCTGCCGTTCGAACGCGCCGTCATCGGACCAGCGCTTCACGGCGTGCCCGACCAGGAGGTCGGCCACCTCGCGCATGGTCACGTCGAGGCCCTCGGCGTCCAGGGAGGTCACGGCCTTGTCGGCGATCCCGCACGGGACGATGCGGTCGAACCAGCCGAGATCCGGGTCGACATTGAGCGCGAGCCCGTGCATCGAGCGGCCGCGGGCGATGCGCACGCCCACGGCGCAGATCTTCCTGGGCGTGGCGCTGGCGGTGTCCACCCATACGCCGGGATAGTCAGCCATCCGGCCGGTCGCCAGACCGAGGTCCGCGAGGGTGTCGATCACCACCTGCTCGATGGCGTGGACATGGCCCGCGACCGATCCGGGTGCGGTGGGTACGTCGACGACGGGATAGACGACCAGCTGGCCAGGTCCGTGGTAGGTGACGTCCCCGCCGCGGCCCGCGGCGACGAGATCGGCGCCGACAGAAGCGGGGTCGACGAGCACGTGCGAACGATCGGCGTGCACCCCGAGGGTGAAGACGTGCGGATGCTCGAGCATGAGCAGGTAGTCCTGGCCGCTCGTGGCGTGCAGCGCGCGCTGGAGCGCGAGCGCTTCCTCGTAGCGGACACGACCCAGCCAGCGGACGCGGAGCAACGTCGTGGCGAGCCGGCTCAGAGCTCGGCGGCCCAGTCGTGGCGGGCCAACAGCTCGACGACCCTGGCCACGAAGGCCGCCGCATACGCGCCGTCGACGGCCCGGTGGTCCCACGACAGGCACAGGAGGCCCATCGAGTGGATGGCGATCGCCTCGGTGCCATCGTCCTGGACCACGACGGTGGGACGCCGCTTCACCCCGTCGGTCGACAAGATGCCGACCTGCGGCTGGTTGATGACCGGCGCGGTGAGGAACGTGCCGAACGGTCCCGCGTTGGTGATCGAGAACGTCCCTCCCGAGATGTCGTCCGCCGTCAGTTTCTTCGTCCGGGCGCGCGTGGCGAGCTCGTTGATGCGCCTCGCCGTGCCGCGGAGGGTGAGCTCCTCGGCGCGATGGATGACGGGGACGATCAGGCCGTTGTGGTCGAGGTCGACGGCGATGCCCAGGTTGTACTGGTGGTGCACGATGAGGGCGTCGTCGCCCACCGACGAGTTCAGGTTGGGCCACTCGTGCAGGGCCTCGACCGTGGCCCGCGCCACGAATGGAAGGTAGGTGAGGGAGAAGCCCTCCTCTGCCCGGAATTGCGCGCCATGGGCGCGCCTCACGCGCTCGACCGGTTCGTAGTCGGCCTCCAGCACCACGAGCGTGTGCGCGGACGTCGCCTTGGACCGCACCATGTGCTCGGCGGTGCGCCGCCTGATGTTGCTGAACGGGATGATCTCGTCGGTCCCGGCCCGGGCGTCGCCGGGCGTGGGTGTGACCGACGCGGGCTGTCGCCCGGGAGCAGCCGTGGGAGCGGCGGATGCCTGCGCGGCAGGCGCCTGCGCCGCGGGCGCGGGCCTCGACGCCGCCGGAGGAGTCGCGGTTGCGGGCGCCGGGGCTCCCCCGGCCCTCTGCGTGTCGATGAACGACAGCACGTCGCCTCTCGTGATGCGACCACCGAGTCCCGTCCCGGTGACCTCGCCGGGGTCGATGCCGTGGTCGTCCAGGAGCCGCCGCACGACGGGCGAAAGGACGCGCTCGTCGGCGCCTCGCTTGCCGTCACCGGCGACTTGGGTCGCTGTCGCTGAAGCCGCCGCCGGTTGAGACAGCGGCGCAGGGGCCGCAGAGGGCGGGGCCGGCGCAGGCGGTGGGGCCGCCGGTTCCGGCGCGGCGTCGGCGGCGGGCTGTGGCGCGGCTTCAGCGGCGGGCTGCGGCGCGGCTTCAGCGGCGGGCGGCGCGGCTTCAGCGGCGGGCGGCGCGGCTTCAGCGGCGGGCTGCGGCGCGGCGTCGGCGGCGGGCTGCGGCGCGGCTTCAGCGGTCGCAGCCGGCGCGCCCGCGGCGCCGTCTTCGCTGACGACCGCCAGCACCGTGCCGACGTCGACGGTCTCGCCTTCCTGCACCCTGATCTCGGCGAGCGTTCCCGCGGCCGGGGACGGGACCTCCGAATCCACCTTGTCCGTCGACACTTCGAACAACGGCTCGTCGCGGCCGACGTTCTCCCCGACAGCCTTGAGCCACTTCGTCACCGTTCCCTCGGTGACGGTCTCCCCCAACTGGGGCATCACGACGTCAGCCAACGTGCAACCCCCTGCCGGTCAGCGCCAGCACCGTCTCACCGAAGGCCTCGGAGAGCGTCGGGTGCGGCTGAATGAACTGTCCCACCTCGTCCGGAGTCGCTTCCCAGTTAACGGCGAGATATCCCTGGCCCAACTGCTCGGTGACCCACGGGCCGACCATGTGCACGCCCAGGATGCGTCCTGCACTCCCGTCGGCATTGCGTTCGGCCACCACCTTGACGAGGCCTTCGGTGTCACCCACGATCCGTGCCCGGCTGTTGCCTCCGAAGGGGTCCTTCTTCACGACGACGTCCAGGCCCGCTTCTTTGGCTTGCGGCTCGGTGAGACCAGCAAAGGCGACCTCGGGCTGGCAGTAGATGCACCACGGCACTCGTGAGTAATCGACCGGGATGGCGGGTTCCCCGAGAATCGACTTCACGACGACGATGCCCTCGGCGAAGCCGACGTGCGCGAGCTGCGGGGTGTCGACGACGTCGCCGACCGCCCACACATGCTCGGCCGAGGTCCGCATGTACTCGTCCACCGTGACGAAGCCACGGCCCACGGTGACCCCGGTGCCCTCCTCGAGCAGGCCGTCGGTGAGCGGGCGCCGTCCGACCGAGACCACCACCGCGTCGACCGTGACCGACTGCCCGTCGCCGAAGTGCACGGTGGTCCCGCCCCCGTTGGGGGTGTGGCCGCTCACCTTGATGCCCGTGTGGACGGTGATGCCGCGCTTGCGGAACGACCGCGCGACGACACCCACGAGGTCGGGGTCAACCCCGGGCAGCAGCGTGGGCAACGCCTCCAGCACGGTCACCTGCGTGCCGAGGTCGGCAAACATCGAGGCGAATTCGCAGCCGATGGCGCCCCCACCGATCACGGCGACCGATCCGGGCAGCGTGGAGAGCGAGAGCACCTCGTCCGAGGTGAGCACGAGGCGACCATCGACGTCGAAGCCGGGAATCGTGCGCGGGGCCGATCCTGTGGCGAGCACGACGTCGCGGGCTGTGAGCTCGATGGTTCCCTCGTCGTGCACGACGCGCACACGCCTCCCGGGCAGGAGTGTTCCTGTGCCGATGAAGGTCGTGATACCCCGGCCTGCCATCAGGCCGGAGAGGCCCTTGTACAGCTGCTCGACCACCTTCTGTTTGCGACCCTGGCTCACGGCGAAGTCGACGACGGGCTGGCCGGCCTGGACGCCGAATTCCTTCGCCCCCGACACGGTGCGGACGATGCTGGCGGTCTCGAGGAACTCCTTCGCGGGGATGCACCCGCGGTGCAGACACGTCCCACCGACCTTGTCCCGCTCGACGACGGCGACGTCGAGACCGGCGCTCGCCCCGTACAGGGCGGTGGCGTAGCCACCCGGGCCACCACCGATCACCACGACGTCGAATTCGGTTCGCTCTGCCGTCCGGACCACCTCCTGGGGGGCGTGATCGTTCGCGATTCGGGGGCTGCGACCTTCGTGCGAGCTCCGCGTCCAGCCTAATGGTGGCCCTCGACGGCGACCTCAGAGCTCAGGGGGCATCGGGAGCGGCTTCCGTCCGGCGAATCCGTCCTCGGGCAGATGCCACCACGCGAGGTCGTCCTCCCCGAGCTGCCAGCACAACAGCACATCGCGCCCGCCGGAATGGCGTGACGGGAAGTCGATCAGCCCTCGCTGCGGGTCGCGCAGGATAATCCCGTGCTCGTCGAGCTCGCGGAGGGCCGCCTCGGCATCGAGGTCCGAAGACGGACCGTCGTCCTTCTCGGAGGGCGGGGCCTGCGCGCCCGGGATCGTCGCGTGCCCGTTGCCGCGCGCTCGGACCTCGAGCTGCGTGGCACGGCGGATCACGCCGAGGAGCGTCCGCAACCGTGGGAGGTAGTCCCGGGCTTCCTGCTCCGTCCAGTAGCGCAAGCGGCCCGATCCCGTCCTACGGCGCCGTCGACGACTGGTGACGCCGGCGCCCGGTCAACCTGTCGGCCAAGGAACGGGTCCTGACGCGCATGACGTGAGGGAGGGCCGCTTTGAGAGGCACCGGCTCGTACGCATCGGCCGCGGCGGCGAGCGAGGCGACCTCGTCCTCGGTGAGCTCGATGTCGGCGGCGGCCGCGTTCGCGTCGACCTGCGCGGCCGAGCTCGCCCCCGGGATGACCACGACGTTGGGCCGGTGGATCAGCCAAGCCAGCGCCACTTGCGAGGGCGTGGCGTCGTGCGCCTTGGCCACGAGCGAAAGGGCGTCGACGAGCGGCGCGACGCGGCGCAGGTTCTCGGGGACGAAGGCCGGCGAGCCCGTGCGCACCAGGCCGGTCGGGGGCCGATCAGGCCCGTACCTCCCCGACAGCAGTCCCTGCGCCAACGGGCTGTACGCGATCACGATGCGGTCGTTTGCCTGGGCCCAGGGCAACAGCTCCCGCTCGGGTCGGCGGTCGACGAGGTTGAAGCGCACCTGGTTCGACAGCACCGGGCGGCCGAGCGCCTCCTCGGCCGCCTTCCAGCGGGCGAGCGAGTAGTTGGAGACCCCGGCGTGTCGCACGGTGCCCTCGTCCATGAGCCGCGCGAAGGCGGGCATGGTCGCAGACAGGGGCACGACGGGGTTTGGCTGATGGATCTGGTAGAGGTCGAGGGCCTCGACCCCGAGCCGCCGCGCGCTTGCGTGCGCGCGGTGGATGACGACGGGGCCGATCGGCATGACCGGCAAGAGCTTGGTGGCGATGAACACCTCGTTGCGGTGACCAGCGAGGGCGGCGCCCAGGATGCGCTCGGAACGCCCGAACGCGTAGATCTCAGCCGTGTCGAAGAACGTGATGCCGACCTCGAGCGCCCGATCGACGATGGCCGCCGCTTCCTTGTCCGCGTAGTCGCGTCCGTAGCCCCACTCGGTCGAGCCGAACTGCCACGTCCCGAGGCCGACGGCGGAGACCTTCACTCCTCCCACCTCGACGTACTTCATGTCGTGCCTCCTTCCACGTGCGCCCGGTCGAAAATGCCGGCTCGAGGAAACGAGCGAGGAACGAGGAACTACTTCGGCGGCATCCTGATACCGCCGTCGAGCCGGATCACCTCGCCGTTGAGGTAGCTGTTCTGCGCGATGTGGGCCACGAGCTCTCCGTACTGCGTGGGCTGGCCGAGGCGCTTGGGGAACAGCACGGACTGGCCGAGTGCCTGGCGCTGGTCTTCGGGCAGCATCGCCAGCAGGGGCGTGTCGAACAGGCCGGGCGCGATCGTCAGCACGCGGATCCCGACCGGGGCGAGGTCGCGTGCCGCCGGGAGCGTCATGCCGACGACTGCGCCCTTGGACGCCGAATAGGCCAGCTGGCCGATCTGGCCGTCGAACGCAGCCACCGACGCCGTGTTGACGATGACCCCGCGCTCCCCGTCCGCGAGGGGCTCGGTGACCGCCATGGCGGAGGCGGCTCGTGTCATGACGTTGAACGTGCCGACGGTGTTCAGCTCCAGGATGAACTTGAACGCCGACAGGTCGTGGGGCGAGTTGTCGCGGTTGATGACGCGACCCACCCACCCGGTGCCCGCGCAGTTGACGACGATCCGCAGGTTGCCGCCCTCGGCGGCCTGGTCGACGGCCCGCTGGCAGTCCTCGGGATTGGTGACGTCGCCTCCCACGGCGTCGGCGCCGATGTCGGCCGCCACCTTGTTGGCGCCATCCTCGTTGCGGTCGAAGATCGTGCAGCGAACGCCCAGGGAGGTGAGCTTGCGCGCCGTGCCCTCGCCCAGCCCCGACGCGCCGCCTGTGATGAGTGCTGCCGTGCCGTTCAGTTCCATGCGCGCATGCTACGAGCGGTCACGGACGGGTCGCCAAAGGGCTGCTGGCGGGAGGTCGGACGTGGAGCGGGGACCGAACGTGGAGATGCGTGGATGCCGAGCGCAATTCAGGGCGCTTCGAAGTGGGTCCCCGACCGACCTCGTTGCGTCGTCGCCGCTTCGACGGCGAGGAGGTCGACGAGGTCGTTCATCTCGTCTCCCGAGTGTCCCTTCACCCACGAGAACCGCACCGACCTCCCGGAATCGAGCGCCAGTGCAAGGAGGGGCTCCCACAGCTCGCGGTTGGCCACCGGCTTCCCCGCCGAATTGCGCCAGCCTCGGCGGAGCCAGCCCTGCCACCACCGGTCGCGGAAGCAGTTCACCACGTACGTCGAGTCGCTCATAACGAGCACGTCCCCGTCGATCGACTGCAACGCGCGCAACACGGCCGTGATCTCCATGCGCTGGTTCGTCGATACCGGTTCGGCGCCGCTTTCGTAGGCGCCGTGGGGCACGGCCCATGCCCACCCCCCGGGGCCGGGATTGCCGAGGCACGAGCCGTCGGTGAACACGAGCGTCTCGTTCGGAGCATCGGTCACCGGATCACGCTTGCACGGTCGTCAGCCGCGAGGCGAACGAGCGAAGGGGGCGCGGGGGAATCGTGCCGGTCGCGAAGGTCAGCCGGTATCGAAGAGAACATCGGGGGGATCATGACTGCTTTCCCCCGGAGACCGACGGTCGGCCGGCGCATCCCACGCCCACTTGCCCGGACTTCCGGTGAGTGAGTACCCGGCATAGGTCTTCTGAGCGTGGTGGAAGTGACAGAGCCGGGCCATGTTCTCGAGGCAGGTCGGCCCGCCGTTCTCGACGGGGTCGACGTGGTCGTTCTCGAGCCCGAGGGCGACATCGCATCCCGGGACGACGCACACGGGGTCGCGCGCCTCGAGGGCCGTGCGAAGCGCTGCGGGGAGCGTCTTCCTGCCGATGTGACAGACGGTCGTGACGTCCACCCCGTCGGTGACGAGGAGCTTGACGAATGCCTCGGGGAGAAGGCTCTTCACCGTCGCCACCGGCACGGGACCTACGCCCCTGATCTCGCACTTCTCGCCGTTACGGACGTGGCCACGGCGCAGGGCGGCCGCATCGACGTGGATCGACACGTCTACTCGCCCGCGTGGCGACTTCGTGCGACCACCGGTCACCAGGTCGACCACGGCGTCCGCCCGGTACGCAGCGGGAGCCTCTTCCTTGCCTGACTTCCGAGCCTCATCGAAGAGCTCGTCGGCCCGTCGTTGCACCACGGCGAGCAGCCTGGCGCCGGCGTCGGGCGTAAGGGTCAGCTCGCCTCTGAATGCTCCGTCGACGTCGGTCCAACTGCGGAACGCTCGGCGGTTGCGGATGGCGAGAAACCGCTCGTTCTCCTCCTCTGCCGAGTTGCTCTCGGCGAGCACCCCCCGGCACCGCTCCTTCAGGCCTTTGAGGGTCGAGGTGGCGGCCGTTTCGAGGAGGTCCTTCTCCGAGTTCGGGCGGTGGGCGGCCGCGGCGGCGATCTCTTTGACCTGGGGCGAGGACAGGGCGCCGTGACGGAGAGCGTCTTCGGTCTCGGGCAGCCACGCCAGGCGGCTCGCGGTCTCGAGAGTCGAGATGGCATCACCGAGCCCGGTCCCGCCGGCCGAGGCCATCCACTCCGCCGGCGACCGGTGGCCCTGGTCCTTCCAGACCCGGGATTCGGCCGCTCGGGATGCGAGCAGGATCTTGGCGCCGGCGCACAGCCGCTCCAGCTCGCAGAACTCCCGGTAGCGCTCTGCGGCGTCCTGTGTCGTCATGCGGTCGGCATCGAGGCGGTCCACGTACTCAGCCACCTGGGAGGTCGCCCGGGAGACAATGCTCGGTGCCACGAGCCGACTATCGCAGGAGGGTGTAACAGGCAGTCGATGACGGTCGAAGATCGTCAGAAGGC
>Ga0070735_10001872_pt1 | contig 19607 bp, 17 predicted proteins | sample Coa_R1_FD_66443 | JGI IMG/M metagenome (GOLD analysis project Ga0070735, IMG submission 66443) | Surface soil microbial communities from Centralia Pennsylvania, which are recovering from an underground coalmine fire - Coalmine... | ecosystem: Environmental > Terrestrial > Soil > Unclassified ... | reverse complement strand
TTTCGCACTTACATTCTCCTTCGCCCTCACAAAAAAAACAGAACGTCCCAGCTGCGAAACGCTTTTGAGGACACTCAGGATTACGATTCGTTAGTTCTTCTCGGGTCAGCGCGCCATGAAATCTATGGAATGGAAGACGTATCGCACGCGGTTCTTAGTCCAAGCCAAACAACTCAGCTCGAACCTTAGCTTCACCGATCACCTCGGACGGCAGCACTGCGGGCGAAAGGGCGATTATCTGGTCGAGTCCGTCGACGGAGTTCTCAGCATTGCTCCGCGGCAAATTTTCGAAGACATCTACGTTCCCATGGGTCTGGGTCTGGGTCTGGCTCCGGCTCCGTTGGACACGCGACCGCACAAGGATGACCTCGCCGGCGCGAGCGATTTTCGCTTCGAGCCGCTACGCATTCAAAAAATCAAAGCCAACTTTCGCAATGAAGAAGATCATCGCACCGCGGGTCAAGAAAGGATGCCGCGCGCGCGCAAGTCACCACAACCGGTTCGCGTCCCAGCTACGCGGCTGAGTTTGATGTGAGAAGGTCAAAGGGTTCGGGTGGCAAGGTCCATAGTCTAAGAAATAAGACTGAGGTCCAAGGACTGAGTCGAAGGTCTGGGGGCGGACTGTCCATAATGATTATGTGGAAATCCCGTCTCGAATGCAGCATCAAGCCCGTCATTGCTAGAGATACAACCCATAGTGTTTCCCTCTTGACATGCACAACCTGCAGGAGTAACTTTGCAATCCCAAGCACGTAAATTCCGCCTCACGGGAATGGGGCTGGAATTGAGAGAGTGAGTGGCCAAACTGCGGAGTGGCACTGAGCCAGAGGTGACTCGGAACCCACGCAGAGAAGAAGGATAAGGCGCCCGGGCTTTCGGTCCGTAGGCCCGGCGCCGAAACCTCAAACCATAACCAACCTTCGGTCTTGCGGAAGCCAAATGCCGCCGGCCCGAAGCCTAATGAAGTGCGGTGACCGTGCTCGATCCTCCCCCGTGCACGACGTAAGGAATTACCTTGATCTAGGAGCCCGCAATGGAAACGTTAACTCGTCTCGTGTCTGAATCCCTGGCACGCCACGGCTTCGATCGTCCGCTCGACTATCGTCGTCTGCAATGGTCGCGGTGGTTCCGCTGCGAGTCCCATCACAGTCTTTTGTGCGTACCCAGTAAGCCGGGCGTCTTTGCCTTGGCCGAAGAAATCATGGATATGGGCAGCTCGAACGGGAGCCGAGCGGTTCCGGGAGCCGGAAGCCCAAAGCCCGAAGCCGATTCTGGCCGCCGCATGCTCGCCGTGACCCAATTCTTTGAGGATGACGACATGGCCTTCGTCCTCGACCGCATGCTGTCGCGCACCAATCCCATGCGCGCCCGCCTCGAATCCGGACGTTACTTCGTCCGCTTCGTCGAAATTCAGGATCAAGCCCAGCGCCGCAGCATTTGCAGTGCGCTCAATCAGTGGATCGTCTCCTCCTCCGAAAAAGCCACGGGCATCGGCTCCCATTTCGCCAGTTCCCTGGAACTCACCCCAGCCGCTGAGCAGAATGTGGTGCGGACGCTCCCGTCCGCCACTGCCGACACCGTGACACTGCCAAATCCGCGTAGTGAGACCGGCACTTTAAAGACCAAGGCAACGCCGCTGGAAGCGGTGACTGCCACAGCAGTGACTGCCACAAAGGTTCAACGAGTTCCGCTGTTTCCATCCGGCTTCTAGCCGGGGACCGCGCCCCGGCCCTGTGATAGCCCCGGCGCGTGCTATTCCGTTCCCATTGGGAACGATTGTGATGAGCCCGCAACTGGCGGGGAGCAAATTGAGACGAAAGGGCGTCCGCAGGGACGATTTGAAACCGAGATCTCTTACAACCGATTTCGCAATACCCGCCGTACCCCGATTTCCCGCCCCCAACGGACGCCCGAATCGGGCGCAGCACACATAGAATCTAATTAGGAGAGCCCCTGATGGCAGAATTAAAGACCACGACCGAACCCAAGACCGCCGCGCCTTCGATCCCCGCGACTTTACAGACTTCCGCCCCACAGAAGAAAAAGGCCCCCGGCCTTTCCTTCCGGCGCCTGTTCACCAAGCCGGGTGTCTCTCCCTATGATGAAGTCGAGTGGGATCTCCGCCTCGCTCAGATTACGGACTCCCTGGGCAACGTGATCTTCGAGCAGAAAGACGTCGAAGTCCCCAAAGACTGGTCGATGACGGCGACCAACATCGTGGCCTCGAAATATCTGCACGGCAAGATTGGTACGCCGGAGCGCGAAACCGGAGTGCGTCAGCTCGTCTGCCGAGTCGCCGAATCGATCCGCGACTGGGGAATGGCTCAGGGCTACTTCCGGACGCCCGAAGACAGCGCCACGTTCCACGACGAGCTCGTACACATCCTCGTTCGTCAGTACGCGGCCTTCAACTCGCCCGTCTGGTTCAACGTCGGATGCGACCGCATCGAGCCCAACTCTGACGGCCAGAACTGGCACTGGAACCAGCAGACCCAGGAGGTCGAATTCGGCGTTACCGGATACCGCAAGCCGCAGTGCTCCGCGTGCTTCATCAACTCGGTAAAAGATTCGCTCGATTCAATCCTGACCCTCGCCAAGACCGAAGGCATGCTCTTCAAGTGGGGCAGCGGCACCGGCACGAATCTCTCTCCTCTGCGCGGATCGACCGAGACTCTCTCCGGCGGCGGCACCGCCAGCGGCCCGCTCAGCTTCATGAAAGGATTCGACGCCTTCGCCGGCGTCATCAAGTCCGGAGGCAAGACGCGCCGCGCTGCCAAGATGGTCATTCTTAATGTGGACCATCCCGACATCGTTGAGTTCATCGAGTGCAAGCAGAAAGAAGAAGCCAAGGCGCACGCGCTGGTATCCATGGGATACGACGGCTCACATCCCGATTCCGACGCCTACTCGTCCATCTTCTTCCAGAACGCGAACAACTCCGTCCGCGTCACCGACGACTTCATGTACGCTGTCGTCCGCGACACTGATTTCTCCACGCGGAGCGTGACCGATGGCTCCGTGGTCAAGACTTTCAAAGCGAAAGAGCTGCTGCACAAGATTTCCGAAGCCACATGGCATTGCGGTGATCCCGGCATGCAATACGACACCACGGTCAACCGTTGGCACACGTCGAAGAACACGGCTCGCATCAATGCCTCGAATCCTTGCAGCGAGTACATGTTCCTTGACGACTCCGCCTGCAACCTGGCCAGCCTGAATCTGCTGAAGTTCGCGCCCAATGGCACGTTCGATGTCGAAGCGTATCGGCATGCGGTCGATGTCCTGATTACCGCTCAGGAGATTCTGGTCGACAATGCTGGATATCCCACGCAAGCGATCATGGCCAACTCGCACGACTATCGTCCGCTTGGACTTGGCTACGCGAATCTCGGCGCCCTGCTGATGGCTGCTGGACATCCTTACGACAGCGACGGCGGACGCGACTACGCCGCCTGCGTCACCGCCATCATGTGCGGCGAAGCGTATCTGCAGAGCTCGCGCATCGCCGAAATGTGCGAGCCGCTGACGCCCGCCACCGAGCCGACCAAGAAGAATCTGTCGGAGACTAACCTCGGCTCGAACGTCATGCCCGGCGGCGCTTGCCCCGGCTGGTACATCAACCGCGAGCCGTTCCTAGATGTAATCCGCATGCACCGCGCCAGCGTCAATGGCATCAACAAAGGAAACGTCCCGACCCCGCTCTACGAAGCCAGCAAGCAGTGCTGGGACGAAGCTCTCTCGCACGGCGAAAAACACGGCTACCGCAATTCCCAAGTCACAGTCCTAGCCCCAACGGGAACCATCGGCTTCATGATGGACTGCGACACGACTGGCATTGAACCGGATCTCGCGCTGGTGAAATATAAGAAGCTGGTTGGCGGAGGCATGATCAAGATCGTCAACAACACCGTGCCCACCGCACTCTTCAAGCTCGGATACACGCACGAGCAGACCGACGCTATTGTCAGCTATATCGACGCGACCGGCACGATCGAAGGCGCGCCGCATATTAAAGAAGACCATCTCGCGGTTTTCGATTGCTCGTTCAAGCCGGCGAAGGGTACGCGCTCCATCCACTACACGGGACATCTCCGCATGATGGCAGCTGCGCAGCCCTTCATCTCAGGAGCGATCTCGAAGACTGTCAACCTCCCCGAGAACGCGTCGGTCGAAGACATCATGGACGCCTACCTGCAAGCCTGGAAGCTCGGCCTGAAGGCAGTCGCTATATACCGCGACGGCTGCAAGAAATCGCAGCCTCTTTCGGCCGCGGGGACCAAGACTGCTAGCGCGGGCAATCAGCCAGCAACCGCACCTGTGGTAATCGAAGAAGAAGATCTAAACGCCCCACCACGCGCCGTCCGCCACAAGCTGCAGGAAGAGCGTGCCTCGATCACGCACAAGTTTAAAGTTGGAGATCACGAGGGATACATCACCGTCGGGATGTATCCGAATGGCGAACCCGGCGAACTGTTCGTGACCATGGCCAAAGAGGGATCGACAGTCTCAGGCCTGATGGACAGCTTCGCGCTGGGTGTTTCGATCGCGCTGCAACACGGCGTGCCCTTGAAACTGTTCTGCGAGAAGTTTGCCCACACCCGCTTCGAACCCAGCGGATGGTCCGGCAATCCGGACATCGGGTATGCCAAGAGCATCATGGACTACATCTTCCGCTGGCTCCAATTGCGTTTCCTGACGGGCCAGCAGCAGATGCTGTTCGACAACCTGCGGCTGCGGCCAGCCGGCAACGGAGGTCAGATCGAAGGCACCGACATAAACGGCACGGCATCCGCGGGAGGTCCAAAGTCTGAGGGCCGAGGTCAGGGTTCCGTGCACGCTGCCGACGCGCTGTCGAGCATCGTTGACCTCGGAGACGCTCCAAGCTGCAGCTTCTGCGGCAGCATCATGACGCGAAATGGAAGCTGCTACCGCTGCATGAGCTGTGGCAGCACCAGCGGCTGCTCGTAAGCAGATTCGATCATGGCTGATGTGCAGTAGGGCTGATGTGCAGTAGATTTGTATCAGGGCACGGCTTCAGCCGCTGAGGCCAACAGATTGTAAGCAGTTGAGTAGACGCAAACTGTGAAGGGGGCACGGCAAACGCCGTGCCCTTTCTTGTTGCGGAGCCCCTATCGATATGAATGCCGAAGCCATCGTGGAAGAGCGGCCCTTTCAGGGCCGCGTCACGGCGTGGAGATTAGTGCCCTTTAGGGCCCGTGGCCGCTTCCATTGCGCGGGCAAGAAACGCCCGGGGCTAAAGCCCGTTATTACGAAGGCGCTCTAACGCGGCGCTAAAGTGCCGCTCTTCCACCGTCATTCCAACGACATTTTGCGAACCTCAAAACGAAAGGGAATCACGGCCGTACTCGGAATTTTCTGTTGCTCGTGAGTGTGCGGCTGGTTGTCACGACGGTTACAAAGCCTGTGGTCGCACCCGGCGGGACGGTCGTCGTAATTTCGGAATTGGGAAACACATTAAATGCCGCCGGGGTCCCATTAAAGCGCACGCTGGTCACTCCGTTCAGATCGTTTCCCATGATCGTGACGAGCGCACCTACCTTACCTGCCGCGGGTTTGGTTTCCACAAATGGAGCAAGGCCCACCGACACAGTGAAGACCGTGCCGCAGCCGAGGGTGCAGTTCGCGCTGCGACCACCGTATGAGGTTGTTCCGAAAAAATTACCGTTTGTGGCTTGAATCAACCCTCCTGCAGGATCGTCTCCATCAGGGCAGCCAACTTGGCTGCAAAAACTGTGGACAGTTGTAAGCGCACCGGCTTGAGTGATTCCGAAGATTGTCCCCCAATTGTTCGCCCCCCCATAGCCAGTTGTGCCGTAGAAGTTCCCGTCTGTGGCTTGAACCAGTCCGGCATAGGGATAAGCTCCGTCAGTCGAATCGAAGCTGTGCAGCATGGTCAGAATGCCTTGAGCAGTAATTTCGAAGAGCGTGCCGCAGCCGTCTGAGCAATTGGTGCTGGTCCCGCCTTCCCAAGTTGTGCCGTAGAAGTTGCCGCTGTTCGATTGAACCAGCGCTGCGTAAGGATAGTAACCATCCGTGCGTTCGAAGCTGTGCAGCGTCGTCAACGTGCCTTGCGGGGTCATCCGAAAGACCGTACCGGCGTCGTACGCGCCGCCATAGTAAGTGGTCCCGTAGAAGTTGCCGTTGATGGCTTGTACCAGCCCCGCCTGCGGGAGAGCTCCGTCTTTTAGATTGAAGCTATGGAGCGTGGTCAGCGTGCCGGCGCGGGTGATTTGGAAGACCGTGCCATAGTCGTATGCTCCGCCATAACCGGTCGTACCGTAGAAGTTCCCGTTGGCCGCTTGAATCAGCCCCCCGTAAGGGTAATAGCCGTTAGTGTTGTCGAAATTGTGAAGTGTGGTCAGCGCACCTGCGGACGTAATTTTGAAGACGGTACCGCCGTTGTAAGTCCCGCCATAGTAAGTTGTGCCGTAGAAGTCCCCGCTCATGGCTTGAATCAGCCCACCATCCGGTCCAGCTCCGTCGGCGCCATGGAAGGTGTACACCGTGGTGAGCTTACCCGTTGGCGCGATTCTGAAAATCGTGCCGCAGCCGACAGGCGCGTTGCAGGTGACATCTCCGCCTGCGTATGTTGTGCCGTAGAGATTCCCGTCGATGCCCTGGAGCAGAGGGCTGCAATAAGGATAAGCGCCGTTGATCCCGTTGAAGTTCACAAATGTCGTGACCGTTTGGGCCAGCGAGGCAATCGTCGTCGTGGCACAAAGTAAAAAAATGGAGCAGCCTTTGCGCCATCGACTGAGTTTTGTCATTGGAACCTCCGCGGTCTTGGAGTGCGGGGCCAACCTCAAAACGGCGGGTTCTTGTTGACACTGCAGTCCGAGGGCGTCGCCTGGGGAAATCGCGAGCGACTATGAACAGTTGATCGGGAAGCGAGTGCGATATCAGTGACTGGCGTCACCGCTAGAGGTGATTACCGGGGTTGTGCCGTACAGTCGCGACAACCCGGGCTCGGCGATTACATGACCGATGACTCGATCGACTTTCAATCCGTGGTCACAAAGGTTCACCGCCCACAAGCATATCTGAAGTTCCCTTCCGTCACCTCCTCATCGGCTCAGCTCATTCCTAAACTTACAGGAAGCAACTTCGGACCAATCTCACCACTGGATTCGTATGAAGAAGTCAATCTGTGAGTTTCTTCTGCATGTACGTCGATCTCAAGTTGGATCGGCATTCATCGTGGCCTCAACCCTGATTTTGTTCGGTTGCGGCATATCGACCGGCCCCTCGACGAATTCGAGTAGCGGGTCGAATCCTGGAAATCCTACCAATCCGACCAATCCAACACCCACATTCACGAATTACTACGTGTCAAATTCGGGAAGTGATTCCAACGACGGATCGCAATCTTCTCCCTGGCTTACCATCCAAAACGCAGCCATCCACGCCGGATCCGGCAGCGTGGTCCATGTCGCGCCCGGCACCTACGCCGAAGCCATCGACATGAAGATTAACGGGACTCAATCCGCTCCTGTCACATTTCTCTCCGATGTACAGTGGGGCGCAAAGGTGCTTGGAACCAGCACGAACAATTATGCGTTCTACGTAGAAGGGGACTACATAAATATCGAAGGCTTCGATATCACCAACATCAACTCCACTTCCGGACACGTTGGTGTAATGGCTGTCGGCAACCACGATCAGGTCATCGGGAACGATATTCACGATATTGATCCTATGGGTGGCTCGGACGGCCTGGGCGGCGCGGGGATCTTGCTGGGCACCGCCACAAGCTGCTGCAGCAATGCGATGGAAAACATCGTTCATGACATCGGAAACTTCACCGTGAGTTGGGCCAGCACACACGGCATTTACGCGGAAGAACCTTACGGTACGATTGCCAACAACATCACGTACCGGAATCAGGGGTACGGCATACAACTTTGGCACAATGCGTCGCACATCGTGGTCGTCAACAACACCATCTTCAATAACGGAATGGGAGGAATCGTACTGGGCGCAACCTTCACGGCACCGGACACCATCGATGACTACAACGTGGTGATGAACAATATCGTCGTTTATAACGGCACGAACAGCAACGCGGATTACGGAATTCTGGAAGACGGGTGGACGGGCGTCCACAATCAATACTTGAATAACCTGGTATATGGGAATGTCCCGGGCGACATTTCCCTTTTGAATGGACTGCAACCGACGAACACAGTGGTTGCCGCTCCGCAGTTCGTCAACTACCTGGCAAATGGTGGCGGCAATTATCAATTGCAGTCGACAAGTCCGGCGATTGACGCGGGAAGCAACTACCAAGGATATGGACCGGCCATTGACTACCAAGGCGGTCCGAGACCAATCGGACCGGCCTGGGACATCGGGGCCTACGAATACAATTCGCCGCCGGCAAGTTGGCCGTCCACAAGCTTCCCGTAATCAGGTATGCCCGGAAGCTCAGTAAGTACGAAGAACCCAGACTTTCATCTTTGCAGGTGGGAGCCGATCCAGGTATAGCGGATGGACCGCTAGACACCGATCCAGATCCTCGCCAACCCGGAGGGTAAGTCCCTAAAGTTCAGCCTCTGTAAGGAAGAACTCAGGGTGCAACTTTATGCGACCCAGGTCGCCATTTTGAGGGACTAAATACCCTATCTCCTGAGTCATTCCTGTGCTACCATCCCGCCCGCACTCGAGGTTGGGCTCCCGAAAGAAACCAAGAAAATTGAGGTGATACATGGACACGAGGTCTTTCGTCCTGAACCGGGCCCTAGCCGTATTGTCTTTGAGTTTGATTTTGGTGAGCAGTTCGTGGGCTGCAAAGGTGAGCGGAAAGATCTTGCATTCATTTAGCGGACCCGACGGTTCAACTCCGACGGGCGCTCTTGCAGTCGACGCGCTTGGGAATGTCTACGGAACAACTGCGCTTGGCGGGGTAGGGTCGGGATGTGGGAGCTCGGCCTGTGGCGTTGTGTACGAGCTGTCACCTTCGGGAAATGGTACGAGCGAAACGATACTCTGGACATTCGCGAACGGTCCCGATGGCGGAGGACCACAAGGCGGGGTGATTCGTGACAGTACGAACGGCAATCTGTATGGCACGACATTGTTCGGAGGCAGCGGCGATGGCTGCGGCACGGTTTTTCAGTTAGTACCGGTGGTGGGAGGGGGCTGGACGAAAAATATCCTGCATAGCTTCAACAGCATGTCCGGTGATGCGTGCTTCCCGTACAGTGGATTAACCCTCTCTGCGGGCAATCTCTATGGAACGACAGCCTCGGGCGGCACCTATGACACTGGCGCAGTCTTCGAACTCACGCCGAACTCGAATGGAACTTGGAACTACAGCGTAATTTACAACTTTCAGGCGGGTGGAAGCGGCGACGGCGCCAACCCACACGGGACTGTGGTATTTGACAGCTCTGGAAACCTCTATGGGACGACGCTAAATGGGGGCGTTAACAACGCCGGCACTGTCTTTGAGATGACGCCAGCGAATGGTGAATGGACGGAGACGGTCATATACACATTCGATGGCTCGCACGGAGCCAATCCGTATTCTGGGGTAATTGTTGACAATACCGGAAACCTGTTCGGCATGACCTACGGCGGAGGGGCATACGGCCTTGGAGTGGCCTTCGAACTTAGTTTATCCGGCGCTACTTGGACGATTCAGACAATCCACACATTCACCGGAGGGTCCGATGGCGCTAATCCCGGGCCGGGGAGTCTGCTGATGGATACGGCTGGAAACCTCTACGGTGAAGCCCTGTATGGCGGGCGGACATTCGGAGTTGTCTTCGAATTGATACCCCAAAACGGAGTATGGAACGAGACCATTCTCCACGCTTTTCTGAATAAAGCTGACGGAAGGAATCCAGAAGGAGGCCTCACCATGGACTCCGCCGGTAACCTTTACGGCAGCGACTTGCATGGCGGCTCGGGGGGCGATGGAATTGTGTTCGAAGGAAGAGTGAATTAAGCAGCTAACGAAGTCGTCGGAAGGAATAGGGGGCGAAATCTGCGGTAAGCGGATCGGGTGCCAGGAGGGAGTGTCATCGCCGAAGGGTAAAGCCCTCATACCCTCTGGCCGCAACGGCGTCACATTTCTCTCGGTAGGGCTTTACTCCTCCGATGTAGGGCATAAAAAACCGGGGTTTGCCGGGAATATTTGCTCCTACATACCAGGAGTTGGCCAAGGGGAACAACGTAGAATTGGCCAGCGCATTGACGTGTGCGACCCAAGCGTATTCGGCGTCAGTGGTCGCTTCGATCTCGCTGTACTGATGCTGGCGTGAGTACATCAGGAAGTCAGCGATCCAGTCCACATGTTGTTCGATCGAAGGGACCATATTGCTGAGGACGGATGGACTGCCCGGACCTGTGATCATGAACAGGTTTGGAAATCCCGCAACCGCCAGACCGAGGTAGGTCCGTGGGCCGCTTGACCACTTTTGTTTTAACGCGCAGCCATTCCTGCCACGGATTTCAATGTTGCACAAAGCTCCGGTAAAGGCATCAAAGCCAGTCGCAAAGACGATGCTATCGAGCCGGTACTCCTGGTCCGCGGTCTGCAGGCCCGTCGCGGTAATGCATTTGATAGGGCTGGAACGAAGATCGACTAAAGTGACGTTGTCGCGATTGAAAGTCTCATAATATGCAGTATCGACGCAGAGACGTTTTGTTCCCAGCGGATAGGTCTTCGGTAGCAACATCTCAGCGACAACTGGATCGCGGACGATTGCGCGAATCTTGCCGCGGACGAATTCCGCCGCAGTATCATTCGCGTTCTTATTAATGAAGATATCGGCGAATGCTCCAGCGAAGCCCAAACCTCCGCGCTGCCAACGCTGCTCATACTCGCGGTCTCGATCTTCCGGTAAAACCTCAAGAGCAGATTTCTTGCCCTCTTCCACAAGCAGGCCGAAATGGGTACTTCGAGCTCTATTACGGAGTTGAAGTGCTTTTGATCGCCACTCCTGTTTGACCTCAAATGAGATGGCTCCGTTCTGAGCGGGTACGCTAAAGTTGGGCGTTCGCTGGAAAACGAAGAGATGCGCCGCCTGCCTGGCGATTAGCGGTATCGCCTGAATTCCTGACGAGCCGGTGCCGATGACGCCGACCGTTTCCGCACTGAAGTCGACCTCTTCCGTTGGCCACTGACCGGTGTGATACCACTTACCTTGGAACTCGTCGAGCCCGGGAAGATTTGGGGTCTTTGCAGCGGATAAACAGCCGGTGGCCATAATGCAGAATTTGGATTTGGTCACGCCGGATTGATTGGTCTTGAATGTCCATCGACGGGTCGTCTCATCGAAGACAGCGGATAGCACACGGGTGTTAAGTTCAATATCCCGTCGGAGATCGAAGCGGTCCGCAACGTGATTAAGATATTTCAGGATCTCGCGCTGCGAAGCGTAGCGCTCCGTCCATTCCCACTCCTTCTGAAGCTCCTCGGAAAAGGAGTAGGAATATTCCATGCTCTCGACATCGCAACGTGCGCCAGGATATCGATTCCAAAACCAGGTTCCGCCGACGCCCGAGCCGGCCTCGTAGACTCGCACGGAAAAGCCGATACTGCGCAAGCGATAAAGCATGTACAGGCCCGCAAATCCGGCGCCAACGACGACCACATCGAAGGTATCTTGAGGCGAATGCTGGAGGGATGATACTGGCATGGAAGCTAGGAATCGACTGGGTCAGAGAAGTAGGAACAGATCGGAGTTCTGATGGTTGGCAGGGAGGTTACCCGGCCGCACAGGCCGCGAAACCACCATCGATAACAAGCTCGGCTCCTGTGATGAAGGACGCTTCTTGCGAAGCCAAGAACAATACACCGTTAGCGATTTCTCTAGGTGAGGCGAGCCGGTTCATGGGAACGAGGGGCGTAACCGAACCGACTACTTCCGATGGAAGGGCATCGATCATTGGTGTACGGGTGAAACCAGGAAGAACCGTATTCACTCGGATATTTTCCCGAGCATACTGCACCGCGGCTGTCTTGCTCAGCAATCGAACGGCGGCTTTCGACCCATGATAGGCGAGGGAATCACCAGACGCCACCAATCCGTATATCGAAGATAGGTTGACGATGGCTCCGCCTCCAGCTTCGCGCATGGCAGGAATCGCAGCCTTCATCCCAAGCCATACACCTTTCTGATTGATATCAACGATGCGTTGCCACACTTCCTCGGTGGTTTCTTCGATACCACTCAGGTCGGTTATTCCAGCATTGTTCACAAGGATGTTCAGCATCTTGAATTCCCGGCGTGTGGCTGCGACAGCAGCCTCCCACTCGTTCGCCTGCCTAACATCCAAATGAACATAGTAGGCGGATTTTACGCTGTTTCCCGAGACTTCTTTCCCTGGGCGCGGAACACCGCGATTCAACTCTTCAGCAAATTCCTCCGCTTTTCTTTCCAGGATGTCTGCGACTACAACCTGAGCGCCTTCTTCAACGAATAGACGAGCGATTGCAGCACCAATACCGCGCGCAGCACCTGAAATCAGCGCCACTTTTCCTGCAAGTCTCTGGGACATGGCATTCTTGGAATAGTTCAGCAGCACAGGCTATGAAAGCGTGACCAGATCGATAGTGAACGGCAGAGAGCATCAATCATCTTCAACGGAGCTTCCCGTCGGCGTGCTTAAGCACAACGAAAACTGCGAATTCAGGGGCGGTAGAATCTGGAGTTTGAGAGCCCACGGGCTCAGCAACTTTCAAATTCATCATCGGCAGTTTCACCGGCCGTCCGTCATAAGACCCGCTTAGTACCGGCATCCCGAAGTAGTCCTCCACATTGCGGATCTCGTATCCCTCACCGGCACGCAATTCGGCGCTGAGATCGACCTCAATTTCTCTCATCAGGTCCCAGTTGTAAACAATGATGGTTGCAACTCGCGGCGGGAAGTTATTGTGGCGCACCGAAAGTTTCAGTCCCTTGGGACGCCCGGGAAGATACTCACTGTTTTGATCCCCTCCTGTAACTCGCTTCCAATCCCCAAACGTGAGCGCTGTTCCATTCACCCAAAAGAGGGCAGATGAACCGTTCCAACCGCTTCCCATATACGTGTTCCTGTCCCAGACATACGCGTGCGGTCGTTCTCTGCGAGTCGTCATCAGACCCACTAGCCCGCTATTGCCATAGAACGTATTCCCTGTCACGGTGACGTCTTGCCAACTCTGTATGATGGCCGCGGGAATTCCTCCGACGAAATAATTGTCTGTGACCTTCACATCCTTATGATCTTGCACGTCTGAACATCCCAGACACAAGCCAGCGTCACTGAAATGAACCGGCGCACCTTCGTAGGGGGTGGGCAGCTGAGATGCCGGATCGTACGTATAGTTATGCGAAATTGTGATGCCCTCAGCCTGATAAGGGGCATACCCACTGACTAAGATGTTGTTGTAGCGAGTGCGCGACGCGGACAGAACACCGTTGTTGAAGACGACATTACCCTCAATGTCGTAGCCCTTCATGTCCCCAGGATTCGGATAGACGTGGATGCCCCAACCGTACTGATTGAAGATGATATTGTCGCGAATGGACTTGGTCCCGACATTATTCTGTGAATAAATTGCGTGACCGTGACTTAGATAGTTCGGCAGATTCTTCGTCCCGCAGTTGTAGATGATGTTTCCATAGAGTTCGGAATTAACGGCTTCCTTCCATAGTCCAATTCCCATTCCCGTATCGTGGATAATCAGATTAATGAATTTTGTGTTGGGGGCCTCTGCGTAAACAGCCATGGGACGAAATTGCGTGGAAAAGCTGCGATCGAGATTGCTATTGGTGATTTCAAAATCCTGATAGATGGTCCATCCTCCATATACGTTGAGGGTGCCCAACGCAGCTCGGGCGCGCTGATCAATAAGAACGGCCCTCTCGCCCGGGTACTGACGAACCACGATCGGCGCTTCTTGAGTTCCCGACAAGCGACTGGTGAAGACTCCATGGTACTCACCGCCGCGCAACCAGATTGTGCTGCCGGGGCCAATCCTGGCCCCACTGAGTGCAGTTGCGAGATCCAGCGGATTCTCCAGAGTACCGTTGTTGCTGGGTCGTCCGCTCGTAGCAACATACCACTCTCTCGATTTACTGGTGGCATTAACGGGCGCAGAAATGGGGAGTGCACGACCATTCGCAAAACCGCTCGCCAGCGCACACACGCCGCATATGACAATCGTCAGCCAATATCTTGGACGGAGCCAATATCTTGGACGGAATTGCACCGGGGTTTCACCTTCAAGCAGCGTGCCGAAGCCCATTCATTACAGATAGCAACAAAGCATACTGTCATTTCAATTTAGTATTAAGAGACGCGATTTCTAGTGATTTCTAGTGTTGACTTGAACCTCGTCCCAACTTAAACTCCCGTCACAAAGCGCGGCTTTTGCGCTGAATCTTTTCGCATCGACGAACGTATGGACAAGTCACTCGTAGTTTTGATCACCGGAAGCAGTCGGGGATTTGGCTTTTTAGCATCGAAGACCCTAGCTCTCAGAGGCTACTCGGTTTTCGCAACAATGCGAGATCCCGCTGGACGAAATGCGTCCGCTCGCGATCAGTTGGAGGAATTGGGGAAGCGGTCAAAGGTGCAGGTAGTCGATCTCGATGTCAGTGACGACGAGTCGGTTGAACGCGCCGTAGCTCAAGTCATTCAGGCGGCCGGTCACATTGACGTACTCGTCAATAATGCCGGCTTCAGTATAGGTGGGTTCACCGAAGCCTTCAGTCTCGAACAGGCGCACCGGCTCTTTGAAACGAACTTCTTTGGAGCTATGCGCATGAACCGGGCGATCGTTCCGCATATGCGCCGCCGCGGCAAGGGTCTGATTCTCCACGTCACCAGTACTTCGGGGCGTTCTGTGGTTCCAGGCATGGGAATCTACGCTGCCAGCAAGTTCGCGCTCGAAGCACTTGCCGAAGCGTATCGGTATGAGTTGTCCTCGTTTGGTGTAGATTCGGTGATCCTCGAACCGGGTCCGTATGCCACGGAGGTGTTCGGGAACAAGGAGCTACCAGCGGACTTGCAGTGTCTGAAAGAGTACGAGAAGCTTTGGGCAAAAATGTCATCCGCCTTCGAAACGATGAAGGAAAAATGTGAGGACCCGCAAGAAGTGGCCGACGCGATTCTGAGAATTATCGAAACGCCGGCAGGAGAACGCCCACTAAGGCAACTTATCGGCCCCGCAGTGGCTCCATTGCACGATCTAAACTACACATCCATGCGAGTGCAGCGGGAGATTCTCGATTATCTGGGTATCGGTGACTGGCTCGGAATTCCACCATCTCCGGAGCGGTCCAGCATGCTCCGTTTCGGCTGGGGTGGAGGACGCAAACCACGGTAGGCAGGCTTAGCTCTCAACTAGATTCCGCTGCCATTCCGGCGAACCGGGACCGGGTGCGTTCGTACCAGCTCTGCCGTTTAGGCTCAACGATGATTTTGGCGTGCTGCATTGGATTCTGGAGGTCCTGGAAAGCCTGCAGTACACCTGATAACCCGACCTTACCGGTAATCATCGGCTTTACGTTGATCTTGCCGCTCGCTATATTTTGCAGCGACTCCCGGAATTCATCCGTATTGTAGCCAAGCACAAACTTCATCGTGATCATCTTGTTGACGGCAAATACGGGCTCAATGTTATCGACGGTCAGGCACACACCGACAACAATCAATTTTGAATTTGGAGGTACACCTTCCAGTATTTGCTGGATAACCCCAGGAGCACCAACGCATTCAAAAACGACGCAAGGACGCCGTGAAGCGTAAGTGGCATAGAAAGCTTCATATCCCGACGCGGGCAAGACCTTCCCGTTTGGAGCCGCCATTTCGTACCACCGCTCAAATGGAGAGGAGTCCTTAGGGTCGACGACGACATCCGCGCCAAACGACGCTGCCAGCCTTCTTCTCAAAGGACTGAAATCGGCAGCGATGATTGGATGCATTCCTGCGATCTTCAAACCAGCGATGACAGCCAGACCGACGGGCCCACAGCCCAATACTAAGGGGACCTCGTCTCCGGTCAAGCCTGCTTCCTTGACCGCATGCCAGCCTACCGCCATTGGTTCAGCGCAAACAGCCTGCTCATTCGAAAGACTGTCAGGCACTTCGATCAGGAGGGATTCGGTCAGCAGCATTCGCTCGGCGAATCCACCCGGCAGATCGTTGGAAAACCCTATCGCGTGAAGCCTACCTCCGGCGAAACCAACTGGAATGCAGGTCACTCGGGCACCGGGCCTGAATCTTCCTTCTGTTTCGGGTCCGTATTCGAGGATCTCGGCGCAGAACTCATGGCCGAAGATGACGTCGCGTTCGGGATCGAAATCGAACGGCGAGCCTGTACGTCGGGCCATCGCAGCTGCACCAGTCGCAGACTGGAAGGTGTGAAGGTCTGATCCACAAATGCCGCAATTCAGACTCTTTACCAATACCTGTCCCGGACCCGGAACCGGATCGGGAACCTGCGTGACTTCGATCGTACCCTTTCTCAGGACTGCGGCCCACATCTTGGTAATTCACCTTTCCATTGAATTCTGAAGGGAAGTTTTCTTTCGCTCGGGCCAAAGCAAGCTACACCCAGCGACAAGAGCTGTCAACTTAGTACATTCTTTGGCATTGCTTCATTTAAAGCGTTAGGCACTCCCGACTTTTTGCTTGGCTTAGGACTCCTCAGGAATTTTGAAAGCGCTGACGTAATCGGCAAACCGGTGGCGCTCATGCGCCGCATTCAGACCAAAATCTTCCAGATGATAACGGTGAACGCCGTACTTATGTTGCGGATTGGCAGCCAGGTATCTCGTCATTCGATCCAAGGTGTCGTGACTCAAGTCGAATTCAAACTTCCGGTAAATCCCTTTCACAATGCCGATCGGATCGCGCACCAGCTCCGAATAGTACGAGTCGTAGAAATGATGCTCAGGAAAACGCAACCGATCGATGCGGCAGTTCGTCAGCCCCAAGCTTAGTTGTTCGGCCGACTCCTGGGCCAATCGGGCTTGATCTACCACCGAATAGCAGAGTCCCCGAAATGTAGACTGCAGGCTGCAAGTGGATGGCAGCGCTTTCAGTGGGTCCCGATGCGTCTGAATAATGCAAGCGTCTGGAAACACCGTTAAAAGCGCACTTAGCGAGAAGATGTGGGTTGTCGACTTTAAAAGCCATCGAGTCCCGGGGCGTTGATGCTGCAGGACTTTCAGTTGGTTCCGGTAGTAGCAATAGCTTCCGGTCCGGTCGCGGGTATTAAGCCACATCCGGTAATGCGGGACATCGTACCAGAAATACAGAATTTCGCTCTCGATGCTGTTCAGGAAGAGGATGTTGCACTCTTCCGGATCGTTCGGGCCGCAGTTATGTTTGTGTCGCAACTCTGGCAGAAAGTAATGAAGCTGACCACTGGTCTCCGCTGCATACTTGTAATCGTAGGCAGGCCGGCTGGATGGAGCCGGCGTACTAGCCTCCCAGTTCATTAAGGGACGATGGGCTGAGTCCTGGGCCAGTAGATTGAAGAGAAGTGTGGTACCGGTACGAGGAGATCCAAGAATAAATAGAGGGCGCCGGACCGGAGTTTCTAATGCTTCGGGGTGTTTGGTCCAGTAGGCTTGCAGTAGCAAACGATTCGACAACGCATGAAGAAGAGTCTGGCGCACAGCCAGGCGCCCGAAGGGGTGCATCGGTGGCGCGTTCTCGATGGACTCCACAAAAACCCGAAGCGGCTCGAGAAATTCGTTTCCTCCGAAATCGTACAGACGATTTCTTTTGGATGCTTCTTTACAGAGTTCTTCGGGATCAAGATTCCCGATGTCAAATCCGAGGGTTTGTAAACCTGCCCCAACCGCATTGACGACCTTGAGGCGAAAACGTTGGGCAGGCCGCTGCTTTGCGACTATCCGGGGCATGGCAACTTCTTCCCCTGCCGGCCCTGGAAGTGGCTCCGGATACACCGTTCTCCTATTTAAATTCGTTGTCATGAATGTATTTTCGAATATTGTCTAAAGCGTTCAATATCTTTCTGCAGTTGCGATCGAACTTTTTTGTTGTAATTGAGACCATCGGTACAGTAGCGACCACTGTCCGTCTGCCAACAGAAGCATGATCGATCGTTGTAGTTGAGTTGCTGTCCTTTCGGGTTTTACACCTGCCCTTTCGGGACCTTCTGCTCCCACTGTTCTGTCTCGACAATAGTTCAAACATCTTTGCTCAAAAGGAGCTGTCGTTTTGTTTACTCCCCCGAAGTCAATCGCTGGAATCACAAACACGTGTGTCCGTACTGCCTCTCTCTTCGCCATCGTGCTGGCATTGCACCTGGTGGTTGGCACTCAACTTTTTGCCCTTCAACTTCACCCGGCCAGCATCAACGCCGCACTCAGGGCTACAGGCTGGAGCACAACCGGATGCAGCGCATCTGGAAGCGCTAATTTCTATGTTTCGACCAGCGGGAATGACAACAATAACGGTTCTGAATCATCGCCGTGGCGCACGATTTCTGCCGCAGGCAGCCGGGTAGGCCCGGGGTCCATCGTGCATGTTGCGCCCGGCACCTATGCTGAAGCGCCCTACATCACTGTCAGCGGCCAACCCAGCGCACGCATCTGTTTCATTTCCGATGTTCGGTGGGGAGCCAGGATCACCGGCACTCCTACTGAAAATTATGGGATTGCTGTGATGGGCAATTACTTCGACGTCGACGGCTTTGATATCACCAACATCAATCCGTCCGGCCACCTTGGAATCATCGGCCAGGGCAGCTTCAACCAGATCGTGGGGAACCGGGTGCATGACGTCGCGCCAATCGGCGGAGCTGACGGAGTCGGTGGCGCTGGCATCATGATTGGGGACATCACCAAGCACGACAATAACGTTCTGCAGAATGTGATCTACAACATCGGCAACTTCAACGTGAACTGGGCCAGTATTCACAATATCTATTACGAAAATAAATACGGCTTAATTGCCAACAACATCAGTTTTCGCAGCCAAGGTTGCGGAATTCAACTGTGGCACAATGCCGGCCATCTCGTCATCGCCAATAATACGATCTTCAATAATCAGCTTTGCGGCATTGTAATCGGAGCGGATGACACGCCGGTCGGAGCGGTTGACGACTACAACATCACCGTCAATAACATCGTCGTCTACAACGGCAGCCTGGGAGCTCATTACGGCATCGTGGAGATTGGTCACACAGGAACCCACAACCAGTACCTCAACAATCTGGTCTGGGAGAATGTGCCGGGCAATTTCCTGTTGCTTAACGGAGTTGTCGACAAAAATACTGTGACGGCGGATCCCGGCTTAGTGAACTACCAGCCCGACGGGACGGGAAACTATCATCTTTTGCCCACAAGCCCAGCGGTAAACACCGGTACGAGCTATGGTGCGCCAAAGACCGACTTTGACGACGCACCGCGGCCCATAGGACCTGCTTGGGACATCGGCGCATACGAGGAAGGATCCACTCCGGGCACCTGGCCATGGTTCTGGATACTTACTCACTAGCAGGCTGCTGAAAAAGTGATCGGCAGCGAGTTTTTCTTTCTGTTTCTCATTTCGTCGGTCTGGATCTGGGTTTCTGAACTGTTTTTCGTGGACTGCATGCCCTGCGAGATACACCT
>Ga0070735_10001871_pt1 | contig 19619 bp, 12 predicted proteins | sample Coa_R1_FD_66443 | JGI IMG/M metagenome (GOLD analysis project Ga0070735, IMG submission 66443) | Surface soil microbial communities from Centralia Pennsylvania, which are recovering from an underground coalmine fire - Coalmine... | ecosystem: Environmental > Terrestrial > Soil > Unclassified ... | reverse complement strand
GCCTTGCTGTCGGGGCTGAAGCGCGGTGAGCCAAAAAGTTGCCGCTCGAAATCCATGAGTTTGACTGCTTGTCCAGTTTCCGTGGAGACAATCGCGAGTTTTTCTTTGTGTTCCCCGGTGTGCTGCAACGTGTCGAAAGCGGCCAGCTTTCCATCTGGCGATAAATCGAACTGATTCACCATGGGCAGATCCGAAACGATCTGCGAGGTTCCCCCGTCGATGGAGACTTTCGCCAGATTCGTCTCGTTGCCGCGCGTGATGTAGTAGACCGAGCGGCCATCGTGAGAACACACCGCATGGCTGTTCTCGGTTCCAGTGGTGAGCTCCTTGAGCTCTCCTCCGCCGGCAGACATCCGCCAGACATTGCTTCCGGTTTCCCCGGCATGAAAACTCAGGTCAAACACAATGTAGCGACCGTCCGCGCAGGCACTCGGATTACCGCTGGGCAAACCAGCTTCCGTTGCAATATCACTCTTGGCTCCCGTTGCCGGGTTAACCAGATGGAGGGAATTCGAGTGATCGTCCATGATCTGGTTGTCTTTAGTCCAAGTCAGGTTAGTGTCGGCTCCAGTCGCGGCGATAAGGCGAGCCTGGGAAGACGGACCAGAGCTGGGCATGACGTAGAGATTCCAGCGGTCTTCGCTGAGGATGGCCGACGCCAGATGTCCGGTCGAGGCCACGCTGATGTACGTATAGGAGTTCGTGTCGCGAGTTACGGGGGAAAGCTTTCCGTCCGGGTAGGACGCATAGTAAATCTGCGATTGCGTCAGATTCATGCCGGTCCGGGTAATGCCGAGCAGACCGCGTCCGTCAGGCAGCCACTGCGGCTGATCAAAAATTGGCATCCCGCTCAGTTCGATGGTCTTCTCCTTTCCCGTTGCAACATCGATTGCAGCCAGCGCCTCGATGCCATTGCCGGCGTGCAGCTTTCCGCAAGCGATTGTGCTGCCGTCGGGAGACCACGAGGGCCAAAAAAGCCTTTGGTCATTGCTTCCGCTGACCAGAACGCTTTCTTTCCCGGATCCAACCTCGCGCACGATGAGCTGGTATTTGCCCGGGTCAGGATTGTCGTAGCGCAGGAAGGCGAACCTGCTGCCATCCGGAGAAAACGTGATGTTCGAATCGACGTCGCTGGCCAGTTTTTCGGGCGTTCCTCCCAGCAGCGGAGCCCGGTACAAAAACTTCAACACCGCATTCCCCGGATCGCTGCGCACGAAATAGAAATAGTTTCCGTCAGTCGAAAAGGTCAGCCCGTTGTAATACACCAGATCCGGAGGCTGTACCTGGGCGTTGCTATTGGTCGGAACGTTGCGCAACCAAAGGCTGGCGAGCCCGTTCTCGCGGATCATGCTAAGGATATATTTGCCGTCCGGGGAAATTGCCGCCATCTGGACGTTGCCATTGTCGGTGACCTTACTGACCGAAATGTTCTGAAAAGGCCTCTGATCGTGATGGCGGAAATAGGCGCGAATTCGATCACCTGCCCCAGTGATAACGAGCAAAGCGATCACGCCGCGTAAGATCCATCGGCGCGATTTGGAATCCACACGCGTAACGGGTTGGACAGTCCCGGCACTTGGCGGCGCTTGTGCAGGCGAACTCTGAACCGGCGCTGGCACCATGACACTTGAGCTCGAAACTGGAGGCCTTCTACCGGACTCGGAATCGCGCTTTAGGCGCTTGAGATCGCCACGTAAATCTGCAGCTGACTGATAACGGAGATCGACATCTTTGTCCAAAAGCTTATCGATGATTTCCTGTAGCCTGGGCGGCAGTGAGGGATTCAGATGTGAAATCGGTTGCGGATCGAGCTGGAGAATCGCGTGGAATACTACGGCGGAAGTCGCCCCCTCGAACGGTAGTTTCCCTGTTGCCATCTGGTAAAAAACCGTGCCTAGTGAAAACAAGTCGGTGCGCCGGTCGAGTTGCTCGCCGCGCGCTTGCTCCGGGGACATGTACGAGATCGTTCCGACAGTTGCCCCTGGACTCGTCAATTGCATGGGATTCGGCGAGTCCTGAGTGGCGCCGATAGTTTCCATCTGCATTTCGGGACGCGCGAGCTTAGCAAGACCAAAATCTAGGACCTTCACCTGGCCGCGCTGAGTCACAAAGATGTTGGCCGGCTTGATGTCGCGATGGATGATTCCTTTGGCGTGCGCCGCATCGAGCGCGTCCGCGAGCTGGATTGCGATGTCGAGAATGCGATCCAAAGACATCGGCCCCGCATACAACTTTTCGGCAAGGTTCTGCCCCTCGAGCAACTCCATCGCGATGAACGACTGATTGGACCCGCTCTCTCCCGGAGCATTCTCAACGGCGTAGATGGTGCAAATATTGGGATGATTCAAGGCGGAAGCCGTCCGCGCCTCCAGCAAAAAACGGTCCAGGGCATTCTGGTCGCTGGAGAGTTGTGCTGGCAGGAATTTCAGCGCCACCTTGCGGCCAAGGGTAAGGTCTTCGGCCTCATAAACCACGCCCATCCCACCACTTCCCAGTTTTCCGGTGATGCGATAGTGCGAGATGGTCTGATTGATCATGAGACAGGGGGTGAGGTCTCATCTTAGGAGGGATGGAATGGGAGAGTCAAACCAACCCAGATTTTGCTTTTCAGATGGGAATACTCTACGCGGCAGTCCCTTGTTCCGCGGCCGCGACCGAATCATAGAATTCGAAGAACTGTTCCACCCGCGTCACTTTCAGCGCGTCCCTTACACGGTTGCAGACGCCAGCCAGCGCCAGGCGACGGGTTGAGTGCTGCCGGGTCACGTACGCCCCGACGAGAGCTCCAATACCGGCTGAGTCAGCATAAGGCACGTTCGTGAAATCGATCACAAGCGTCTGCGACTTGTCAGCACGAACCATGGCCTGAAATTCGAACATAGTCGTAAGAACCAGAGGACCGTTAAGAAGGAGAATCCGATTCTCCGGCCGGCTTCCCGGCGTCTCCGTAATCTGGAGAGAGTCCTGTGGCATGCGGAAAATATTAACCTTGCGTTCACATTGAATTGTTAATGGAAGGTTAATTTCCCGCCAGAATTGCTATTACTCGATCGGCTTGGAGCTGGAACCTTTTTCCCCAATCGTTCCACCATTCTTCTATGGGCAGCAGATTCTGTAGTTCCACAGATGCAGCGTAGGTCCAGCCGGCGTGCTTCATTCGCCGACTTGTTGGCCGCTAAAACAATCCGAGATGGTCCGGATATTTGGCCTGTAACGAGCTGACGAGCAGTTCGAATTCAGGTAGCCCCCGCAGACTTTGCAGGCATGGGTCTTTCAGGAAATACGGCCAGCAGGCAAATCCGGTATTGACGCTCCGCTCCAACCAGGCGAAAGCCGTCTCGGGCCGTCCGACCAGCGCCAAAATACACGCGATTTGGTAATAGCTATGATGGGCGTGGCCGAACGAGCGGGGAATCGCACACGCTTTCATCACGCATTCCTGCGCCGCGGCGGCGTTCCCCATCATGGCGAGAAGAACGCCTTGCAGGCTGATGATTAGCGGCTCATCGGGCACACGTTGCAACGCTTCGTCCATGAGCCGGGTGGCCTCATTCCAATCTCCTGACATCATGGCTAGCTGGGGCGCGAAGTAGATGGGGTACTTGTTGCCGGGACTGTCTGCGCGCCATGCCGCGATTACTTCAAGAGCCAGATCGTAATGTTGACCCCACATATAGGCCTGAACGATGCTCGGACTGACCGCCTTCCTGGGATGAAAAGGCCGTCCTCGTTCATACATTTCACGCGCGTGATCGAGCAGTCCTACATGGGCCAGGATAGTTCCCAGACGGTTGTAGGCATGCGGCAGGTTTTTCTGCAAAGTAAGCGCCCGCTTGAGATCGGCAATCGCTTCCAGGTGCTGGAAGTTTTTGGAAGGCCCCCACAGCAAAAACGCGCGCGCTACCAGCCCTTCGGGGAGATCGCCATCGATCTCAAGTGCTCGCCTGCAGTGAAACTCGGCTCTTTCGAGCCAACTGCTGGATGGGTCCGATTCAAAATGGCGAACCGTGCATACATAAGAGAGAGTGGCATGCGCCAACGCGAAAGTTGGATCGCGCGTCACGGCGGCCGCAAGATGATGGCTCGACTCCTCAATCAGGCCGGGGTCACCCGAAGTGCTGAGCCCGTAGCCGCGAATAAACTCGGCATAGGCGATCGGATCTCGGCTGTAGCGCGGCCGCACCTCACGGTCCTGCGGACGCATAGGCCTTTTCAGGACAGACGCTATCTGAGTTGCAACTTCGCCTTCGAGCCGGGAGCGGTTATTTCCGTCTATGTCGCAATTTTTCGTGAAACACGAGCGGCGCAAATAGAAATCCAGTACCTCCACAGAAAGGCGCCACTGCCCTTTCGACATCTGAAGCGCACCATGAACTAGAAAGCGAACACCGAGCCGCGAAGCAATCTCAGATGGTGTCGCTGTGGCGGGCAGGTTCAGAACGGCTGAGGTTGGCAGAACATTGACGCCTTGAAGATTCCCTAGACGAGAGACGAGGGCATCCGCGAATCCCACACAAAGCCCTTGGTCATCGGGAGCCTTCCCGACGAGCACGAGCGGCAGCACAGCAAGCGATACCCGCTCGCCCCAGCTGATTGCTTCCTCAGTGTTGACTGTGTTGCGAGAATCCTGTGCCGAATCAGTCGGACGAAACTGAGCATCAATGACCCGCATGGGCCCGATGAACCGGTAACCCTTTCCAACCACAGTTTCAAGAAACCGAGGCTTACTCGGGTCATCGCCAAGTGCGGTTCGGATCTTTCGGATGATGTTGTTTAGATTGTGTTCACTGTCGATAAACAGATCGGAGCGCCAAAGCTTAGTAACGATCTGCTCACGGGAGACCATCTGGTCCCGGCGGCCGACCAGGAAGATGAGCAACTCCATCGGCTTCTTCTCGAGCCGAATCCGTCGTCCCGAACGGCGCAGTTCGTAACGCCCCAAATCGAGTTCGAATTCTGCCGCTGCTTGTCTGGAACCTGGCATCCGCAGCCCCACGTTTACGGCATTATCCCCTAGAATTCAGCAACTTGCGAAGATATATAAAAGATATCGAATCAGTATTTTCCTTTCATTGGAAAGTTTCTCGTTTCGCGGGATGATGCTCTCCGTCAACATCACCGAAGGAGACCGCTCACATGAGACATACGATCTACCAGGCCCTGCCGATCATCGCGTTACTAGGCTGCGTTGGCATGCTCGCAGCACACCCGAACTCTCACGACAAGAATGCATTCACGCCCGACACCATCGCTTGGGGACCACCTCCGCCCTTTGTCGCGCCCGGCGCGCAGTTCGCGGTACTCGAAGGCGATCCGACGGCATCGACCGGCGATTACACCATTCGCCTCAAAATGCCAGACGGATACCGTATCGCTCCTCATTGGCACCCGCAGCGAGAGAACGTGACTGTGATTTCCGGGACCTTAAAGGTTGGGATGGGAGACACCTTCGACACGGACAAGATGGCGGCCTTTCCCGCTGGCAGCTTCGCATACCTTGATCCAGACATGCATCACTACGTAATGGCTTCGGGCGAGGTGGTTGTGCAGGTTCACGGAAAGCCGCCAGTCCTTTTTAATTACGTCAATCCTCAGGACGACCCCAGCAAGAGCAAGTAGCTCCATCTCTCGAGCATCAGGGATTTGTGCAACAAACGGTACGTCGAGTCGTGAGTATCCTCGAATCAATCTCAATCTGAACATGGAGGCAGTTATGGCTGTAGATAGCAACAAAATGAATGAATTCCTCGGACGATTCGTCAATGATCTGGGCGCAACCGTACACGCGGGCATGGTTGTCATTGGCGAACGGCTTGGACTTTACAAAGCGCTGGCCGGCAAGGCCATGACGGCGGCGGAACTAGCCAAGCAGACCAGCACCGATGAACGTTATGTGCGCGAGTGGGCAGCCTCGCAGGCAGCGGGCGGATATCTCACCTACGATCACCAGACCCAGAAGTTCGGCATGACGGAAGAACAAGTGCTCACCCTCGCGCGAGAAGATGGGCCGGCATACTTGCCCGGCGCGTTTGAACTCGCACTGGGGTCACTGGCTGCAGTTCCCCGCATTGCGGAATCTTTTCGGTCTGGTGCGGGAATGGGCTGGTTCGAGCACGACGATGGTGTGTTCCACGGATGCGAGAAATTCTTTCGTCCGGGTTACGCAGCGAATCTCATCAACTCATGGATTCCTGCGCTTGACGGCGTGAAGGAGAAGCTGGAACGGGGAGCGAAGGTCGCTGACGTAGGCTGCGGCAAAGGATCTTCTACCATTCTGATGGCTAAGGCGTTTCCTAAATCACATATTTACGGATTCGACTACCACGACAAGTCGATCGAGATGGCGCGCGAAGCGGCGAAACGCGAAGGCGTCGCCGACCGGATCACGTTTCAGCTGGCAAGCGGCAAGGAGTTTCCGGGTACGGATTATGACTTCGTGTCTGTCTTCGATTGCCTGCATGACATGGGTGATCCGGTGGGAGCCGCTGCCCATGTGCGAAGAGCTCTGAAAGACGATGGCTCCTGGATGATCGTCGAACCGTTCGCGCATGACGAACTGCAAGACAACTTCAATCCAGTGGGGCGCGTCTATTATTCGTTTTCGACCCTCTTGTGTACGCCGTGCTCGCGTTCACAGGAAGTCGGGCTGTGCCTGGGTGCGCAAGCAGGCGAGAAGCGCATGAAAAATGTCGTGAACACCGCGGGGTTCAGCCGTTTTCGGCGCGCGACCGAAACGCCATTCAATCTGGTGTACGAGGCCCGTCCGTAAGAAACCGAGCCACAACCGGTGCCAGGAGTCGGCCGCGACTGTAGTTTCCGGCCGACTCCTCCGGCGGTCACTTCGCTGGCGGCAGCGGCTGGCTCTGTTCGTTATCAAGTCGCTCGACTAGGTCCTCGGGCAGACCGTGCAGCAGCTCGAGGAATGCCGCATTGGTCCAACCGAAGCCAACAACATTCATCTCATAGCCGAGTTCCACATGTGCCTCGGATGATTTCGTGACCACGTTGTATTTCTCGCGAATGTTACCGTCACGCCGGAAGTTTTCCGCAACGGTCGAGAGGAACTCGTAGGAAACACGATCCGCCTCGGCGTTATAGCCGTACCGACGCAAGCCATCGATCACGAGCATCTCGATACATCCCCAGCCATAGGGCAGATCCCATTGCGCGCCAGTTTCTTCGGTGCTCATCGCCACGCCGCCCGGATGATCAAAGAGCTTCAGATTGGCGACGACAGCTTGCGCTTGCTCCTTGCTCGCAAGTCCAGCCCACAGCGGATAGAACGTGGTCGCGTACTTGTAGCTCGACATCCGCCCCATCATGAAATCGAAGTCGTAAAAGAGCCCTTGTTGCTCGTTCCAGAGATACTGGGTGATCCGCTTCTTGCGCTCTTCGGCGCGCTTGTTCCACTTCTTGGCATCGTCAGCATGCCCCAGCCACAAGCTGATCTGCTCCAGATCTTTTTCCGTCTTGTAGAGCAGGCTATTCAGGCAAACGGGACCATAGTGATGTGTGGCTGATCCAAAAGCGCCGAAGCGAAAGCTCACATCGAAGCCCGACTCGCGCATCGAACGGTCGCCCTTGTAATAGTCCTTGCTCATTTTGAACTGGCGCGTCTTCTCGCATTGCGGCCTATCCATGGTCATGGGTGCGTCACACACTTGCAAGGTGTAGGCTGCGCCGGCAACCTGATCCTTGGTCTCCGGTTGCGCTTCGACGACGAAGTGGTCCGCCTGCTCCGGATGAAGAAAGAAGTACTGCGACACCTTGCGATAGAAGCCCGTTTCGTCCTGCACCGCCTCTTGCGGTGGCCCATCACCAAAGTCGTAATAGCGCGAGAGATCGGTGTGACCGGCGAGATGCGGATCGCGGGTCCACATTTCGTAGTCTTTACTCAAATCCGAGTACGCCCTCTCAAGCCATGCCTTGTCTTCTGCTCCCGATTGCTTGCGCGCAGCCTGGTAGACGTCGACGAACATGGAACTGAGAAAGGGAGGCTGTGACCGCGTCAGATAATACGTGCGGTTTGCATTGAGCATGGCGCCATAATGCTCGACTTCGAAGAAAAAGTTGTCGACCATGCCGTGCGCCAGGTCCACGCGCCCGGCGCGCAGCAGTCCGCGAATGATGAAGTAGCTGTCCCAGCCATACATTTCGTTGAAGCGTCCGCCCGGCACAACGTATTTATTGGGGAGATACAACAATCCGGGGGGCTCAATATTTCCAGTCGTGACCTCACCAAGATGGTGAATTTCGACCGGCAGGTGATCGACCCTGAGATTGCACCGGCTCTTGAGCGTCTGCACGGTCGTGGGATCCGGAAATTCCTTAGGCAGATATAGGACGGATTGCGCCGCGATCTTCGGATCGACGACAGTCTCGCAGTTTGTCATCGAGCGCGTCAGAGTGTCCCAGGCGGTTGAGATGTAGTTCAGGATCGGCTTCAGACCTTGGCCGTTCGCATCGCTTGGAGGTGTTTGCGCGCTGAGCGTCGTACCACTGCAAAGAGTGAGGAAAAGGGAGCAAAAAAGAAGAGAAAACAACCGACGCCGCATGAAATCACCTAAATTCTTATGTCTCTGGAAATCATCGTCATCATAGCTTCCACAAAGATTGGCACCAAGGGAATTTGCGGCGCCGCGCATCGCCATTGGTTTCGTTTATGCTATGTAGTTTGCCGTTTGCCGTCTGAGGGGGACGCAAATGAATCGATGGCACGTAGTCCTTCGTCTGTCTTTCTGCGTTGTGATAGCTCTGTCCACAGTTGGCGGCTGGGCTCAGGTTCCCGAAAACACATACCAGGATCTCCAGTGGCGGATGATCGGACCATTTCGTGGCGGGCGCACTCGCGCCGCTGCGGGCGTTCCTAGCCAGCCCAACGTCTTCTATGTGGCACAAGTGAACGGAGGCGTCTGGAAGTCGGATGACTATGGCCGCACCTGGAATCCTATCTTCGATCATGAGCCAACGCAGTCGATCGGGGCCATCGCCGTAGCTCCCTCCGATCCAAATATTATCTACGCCGCGAGCGGAGAAGGTCTGCACCGCCCGGACCTCTCGGTTGGAAATGGCATCTACAAGTCCACCGACGCAGGCAAAACCTGGACACATCTCGGTCTCACCGACGGCCAGCAGATCCCTGCGCTCGCCGTCGATCCGCGCGATCCCAACAAAGTTTTCGCAGCCGTGCTCGGACATCCTTATGGTCCAAGCGAGGAACGCGGCATTTATCGCTCCACTGATGGCGGGCAAAACTGGCAACGGGTCATTTCGAAGGACGAGAATACGGGCGGCTCCGACGTCGAGATCGACCCTTCAAATCCCGATGTAATTTATGCCTCGATGTGGGAAGTGCGCGAAGGCCCGTGGGAAGACGCCAACGAATTCAACGGTCCCGGCGGAGGACTGTTCAAATCAACCGACGGCGGCGGCACCTGGCATCAACTGACCGGCGGGTTGCCCAAGGATCTGTCGCAGATTTACGTCGCCATCGCTCCCAGTGATTCGCGCCGTCTGTACGCCACCCTCGCCACCGCCTCGGGAAAACTGAACGTTTATCGGTCCGATGATGCTGGCGACAGCTGGACCCAAATCACCGATGATCCTCGGCCTTCGGGCCGTATCGGTGGTGGTGATCTGCCGATCCCTCGGGTCGATCCTGAGAATCCTGATCTCCTCTACGTGGCCAGCACGGTCACTATGAAATCCGCGGACGGCGGAAAGACATGGACCAGCTTTCGCGGAGCGCCCGGAGGCGACGATTACCAGAATCTCTGGATCAATCCCACCAACGGCAAGATTATTCTGCTCGTCAGCGATCAGGGAGCTCTCGTCACTGTCAACGGCGGCGAGAGTTGGAGTTCCTGGTACAACCAGCCGACGGCACAGCTCTATCACGCAATTGCGGACAATTCATTCCCCTACCGCGTCTGCGCCGGGCAACAAGAGAGCGGATCCGTTTGCATTTCGACACGCGGCAATGACGGTGCCATCAACTTTCGCGACTGGCATCCGGTCGGCGTGATCGAATACGGATACGTCGCTCCCGATCCGCTCGATCCTGACATCATCTACGGCGGTGGGCGAACGGAGGTCTCGAAATATCACTGGCGCACGGGTGAGGTGCAAAACGTTACGCCGATCCCGCTGCGCAATCCGAAGTATCGCGCCAATCGCACTGAACCTCTGATGTTCTCTCCCGTGGACCCGCACATTCTGTACTACGCAACCAATGTGCTCTTTAAAACCACCGACGGCGGAACTTCCTGGCAAATCATCAGCCAGGATCTGACCAGGGAGAATCCCGGAGTGCCAGAGAGCGTCGGAAAGCTGTACAACAAAACTGTCGAGAAAGCGCGTGGCGTCATTTACGCGCTTGCCCCTTCTTTCAAGAACACGAATACGCTTTGGGCGGGTACTGACGACGGACTGATCTGGATTACTCGCGACGGCGGCAAGAGCTGGTCGGATATCACTCCCAAGGAGCTCACGGCGTGGAGCAAAGTGACACAAATCTCCGCGTCGCATTTCGATGAACAGACTGCCTATGCTTCGGTTAGCCGGTTCCGCATCAACGACATGCATCCTTACCTCTACCGCACACGTGACGGGGGAAAGACCTGGTCGCTGATTACTTCCGGCCTGCCGGAGTTCGGGCCGGTCGATACCGTGCGCGAAGATCCAGTTCGCAAGGGTCTGCTGTTTGCGGGAACGGAGAATGCCGTCTGGGTTTCGTTCGATGACGGAGACCACTGGCAGTCACTGCAGCTGAACCTACCTCATACCTCGATGCGCGATCTCTGGATCCATGAAAACGATTTGATCGTCGCTACGCACGGCCGCGGATTCTGGATCCTCGACGACATCTCTCCCCTGCGCGAGGCGTCTGCGACCTTGGCGAACTCTACGCATCTTTATGCTCCTGCGCCAGCGTATCGTGTGCACAGCGACACCAACACCGATACGCCCATTCCACCGGATGAACCGATGGCGGCGAATCCTCCGGACGGCGCGATCATTGACTACTACCTGCCATCCGCCGCGAGTAAAGTAGCCATCGAAATCCTCGATTCGCAGAACCGACTGGTGCGGAGCTATGCCAACACTGACAAGCACGACATCACAGAAGATGAACTACATAAGCAGTTGATCCCTCTGTACTGGGTACGCCCCTTTCAGCAACTCTCGACGGAAGCCGGCATGCACCGTTGGGTATGGCATCTGCACTATGCGCCTCCTGCCGCCTCACGCCACGAATATCCCATCGCTGCTGTTCCGCATGACACGCCTCGTCTTCCCCTTGGGCCGACGGCGCTGCCCGGGACCTATACTGTTCGCCTTACTGTCGACGGAAAGTCTCTCACCGCCCCCCTCACGTTAAAGATGGATCCGCGCGTGAAGACCTCGCAATCTGGACTACAGAAAAAATTGGACGCGGAAAAGCAGCTTTCCTCGCTCATGACGCAAACCAGCCAGGCTCTTACGCAGGGAGCATCGATCCGCGCACAACTCGACAAACTCAATTCCACAGCAAATAGCGAAGTGAAGAATGCGATCGGTGAGTTCGAGAAGAAGCTGAGCGCAATTCTCGGCGGCCCTGGCGGATTCTTTGCGCCTCCGTCACAAGACGTCACCCTAGGGCGCGTAAACGGCGAGGTCAGCACCCTCTACCAGCAGATTTGGCAGGTTGAGGCCGAGCCCACCTCATCTCAGACAGCCGCGCTGACCGCAACAGAGCAGTCCGGCGGTGATGTGTTGAAGCGCTGGAATGATTTTCGTAACAACGATCTTCCGGGGCTCAACCAATTGCTGCGAGCTGCGCAGATTCCCGAAGTGCACGCGGAAGCAGACTTCCGCCGCGACGAACCCGAATCGGACGAAGAATAAAAGTCCGCAAGATATGTTGCTCAAACGAGGGTCTTTCGTACCGGAGACTTTTGTCCTCTAAAGTCGGAGCATATTTGCAAAATCTTGCAGACTCGCACTCACTGATTGCAATTTCTTGCGGCTCTTCGATTCAGCAAAAAATATTTTCGGGTTTTTCGCGACATCTAGTTCTGTGTCGAACGAATGCGAGGTATAATCCCGCGACTCTGGGGTTTCGATTTGGACTGGCTGTGGGGACTCTCTTCTGTGGGTGGGAACCTTAACTCCACCTCCGAACCACTTTTCGAATTACCCAAAAATCTGCGAGGTCAAAACAATATGAAAGTGTTCCGTTCGCTCGGAATTGCTCTGCTCGCGCTGGCTTGTTGCAGCATCGCGTTTGCCCAGGAACCCTTCACCGCTGGAAACTGGACCGCTACCAAAACACCCCCGCCGTCCGCCGTCGCCCATCCTCTTTTGCTCAGTGATGGATCGGTATTGATCAATAGCTTCTTCTTCGAGAACCATACTGATAGCTGGTACCGCCTGGTTCCCGATAAGACAGGCAGTTACGTCAATGGGACATGGTCCAATGCTGGTAGTCTGCCGACTGGCTACAACCCGCTTTACTTCGCCTCCCAGGTACTACCTCAGTTGGGCGTGGTAGCGGTCTTCGGCGGCGAATACAACAATGGATCCCCGGTGTGGACCACGATGGGCGCGCTCTACGTTCCCTACCTAAACAAGTGGATCAGCCTTAATGCGCCTCCGACATGGAGCACGGTCGGCGACGCGCAGAGTGTGGTGCTTCCAACCGGCAAGATGATGTTGGCGAACTGCTGCTCGATCCAGGAAGCGATCATGACTCTCTCGTCCAAGGGAGTAGCGAGTTGGGTTGCGACTGGTACCGGTAAATTCGACGAAAACGACGAAGAGGGTTGGACGCTACTGCCAGGCGGCAAGATTCTCACCGTAGACGCTTATGTGAACAGCGGCCAATGCTGCAAGATGGGCTACCAGATCTACGATGTCGCCACGGGGACGTGGACCACTCCTTCCAACAATACCGTTGTGAACCTGGTGGATCCCAGCTCGTTTGAACTCGGGCCCGGACCATTGCTACCGAATGGCACAGTCTTCTACGCTGGCGCAACCACCAACAACGCGATCTATACTGTGGCCACCGGTACTTGGGCCGCCGGGCCGAGCTTCGGCAGCGGTCTGGACATTGCTGATGGACCGGCTGCTGTGCTGCCGGATGGCAATGCACTGTTCGATACCAGCCCCGGTGTCTTTAACACGGGCAGCAAGTTCTTCGAGTGGGATGGAAGCGCCCTGCACTCCGTGCCCGGCCCACCCAATGCCCCAGTCGACTCCTCATACGTTGGCAACTTCGTAGTCCTCCCCACGGGACAGGTCTTGTTCACAGACTTCTCGAATAGCGTTGAGATCTATACCCCCTCCGGAAGCCCGTGCAAAGGCTGCGCTCCTGTCATCACTTCGGTCAGCAAGACGTTAACCCACGGCGTCAAGAACAACGCAATCAAAGGCACGGGGTTCAACGGCATGACGTTCGGCTCTTACTACGGCGACGATAACCAGAGCGCCACCAACTTCCCGCTCGTTCGCATTACCGATTCGACGGGCACGGTGGTGTATTGCAGATCACACAACTGGACCGTTGGCGTTCAGACTGGAACGACTCCGACGACTGCGCAGTTCGATGTTCCGTCGACCATCGCGACCGGCGCTGCCACGCTGGAAGTGGTAACGAACGGCATTCCGTCCGCACCAGTCAGCGTGACCATCAACTAATAGCCCATTTGGCTTAACAAGCACGACTTCTCTCCCCACCGGGCGCTGCGGCTTTCGTCAACCAACGAAGCCGCGGCGCCTGGTCTTTTTTGAAAACAATTTTCCAGAAACTATTGTGAGAAGGCTCCCACTAGATATAACGCTGTGACGAGCCCTTCAGAGCCGCTTTCGCATCTTTAAGTCTTGATCTGGCTTTTGGGCTCTGTGATATCAGACTTTGCTCCGCACCTTTGAGCTAAAGCTCTTCTACCGCTCGCTGCAACTCCGCCGCGATTTGCGCCGCGTTCTTCCCCGGCATGAATTGAATCGGTTTTCCAATCCGCACTTTGATCCGCCATGGCGGGGCAAATTTCCGGCCTGATTTTTTTGTTTCAAAAAGTCCGTCGATCCGCATCGGCAAAACAGGAATACCCAAGTTTTCTGCCAGCAACCCGATTCCTGCCCTGAACGGGCACAACTTCCCATCGGTTGTGTGCCGACCCTCCGGGAACACCAGCACGCTATATCCGCGGTCCACGGCTTCGCCGGCATATTTGAAGCTGCGCCGGAAGCCGGCCTCGCGGGGCAGAGGAAAGAGATTCAGAAGTGACACTCCTAATGTCCACTGAACTCGGTCGTAGATTTTCAGGAACCACGGCCGATCCGCCACCGGTGTTCGCAATGCTTCGAGTGCCTCGCCGCCTGTGGCAATTGCCAGTCGATGCCGAAAGCGTGCCGGCAACGCTGTCGGGATAAATCCCGGATCAACGTCACCCAGATGATTCGAGATCACTAACAGCGGCCCATGCACTCCGCGCAAATTCTCGCGCCCCAGAATTCGCGGCCAGCCCAGAAGCACAATTGCGGGACGCATGAGCAGGTAGTGGGCGAGCAGACGAATCCAGGTCACCGGCCAGCGCAATACCCATCGTGGATAGTGATAGGCAACCGTTGAAGCCGCTTCACCCCGCAACATCCGCTCCAAGTCCCCGACCGTACGCACGCTGCTGAAGCGCGCCTCGCTTAAATCGACTTGATATCGATCCTCAAGCGCGCTCATCAGATCCACACGGTCGAGCGAACTCAGGCCAAGGTCCGAATCAAGGCGAGCATCATCGCGGAGGGTAGCCACGCTACGACCAGCCACTCGCGAGATCAACTCACCCAGCACTCCGGCGGATACCGCACCCTGAGTAGACGTTCCCCGCAGCTGAGCCTCGACCATTTGTGTAATTAAATTCCGGCGGGGCTTTTGGGTATTCGTTCGAGGGAAATCCTCCTGCGGCCATTCGAACCACAGTCGCGTGCGTTGGTATTCAGCCAGCGACTGGTTGGCGCGTTGCACGATTGCTTGCAGATCACCGCCATCGCGCAAAATGACAACAGCACACGGTTCCGCATTTCCTCCGCGCTCAACTCCAACGACGACGCAATCTTTTACTTCCGGTTGTTGACGCAGCGCCGCTTCCAGATCCCCGGGGTATACATTCGTTCCGCCGGGCGTCACGATCACTTCCTTTTTGCGCCCCTTGAAATAGAGATTTCCTGCCTCGTCGAGCGCACCAACATCGCCAGTGCGATACCACCCTTGATCGTCGGAAACGCCGTGCGCGCCGCTCGCGTCCCAATAGCCGGCGGCAACTCCTCCGCCTTTGACGAGTATCTCGCCATCCTCAGCCAACTTCACCTCACGTCCCGGCAGGATCTTCCCAATGGATCCTTTCCCCAATCGAAAAGGATGATTGACGCTGATCAGCGAGGTCGTCTCCGTCAGTCCGTATCCCTGGATCACTGCGTATCCGAGTCGTCCCCAGAATTCTTCGGTCTCGCCGTCGAGCGCGGCTCCGCCGGAAATAAATGCCCAAAACTGCCATCCAAACTGACGGCGAATTACGCGGAAGATCCACCATCGGCGCAGGAAATGTTTATCCTTCGCCTTTGCGAAGCGCTGGCGAAAAGCGTCCAGGTGTCCGCGATGTTCCATGTCGCGCTCCAACTTCTGCTTCAGGGACTGCAGCACTCGCGGTACGCTGACCAGCACAGACACCCGCTCCCGCCTGATCGTGCTGACCACTTCCGATGGACTCAATTCGCTCTGAAACACCACCGTGCCGCCCAAAAGCGGAGGGAGAAACATGCCAAGGAATTGTCCGAAGACATGGCTGAGCGGCAGCAAGTTCAGAAATCGCAAGGGATGAACCAACCGTTCATACTTCAGGTATCCCTGCATCTCGCGCTCGAGTGGAGCGATATTCGCGAGGACATTGCCGTGCGTGATGACGACGCCCTTGGGATCGGCAGTCGTTCCCGAGGTAAACACGATCTGCAGTACGTCTTCCGCCGCAACCGCAACATCTGACGATGTCGAAGGAGTTGCCACAGCCTCCGCAAGGTTCTCCAGATCAAAACCCGCGGCCACGGCTTGATCTCCAGAACATTCCTGCAAATGAGCTCGCGAAGCAACGAGCATCTTCGCGCCAACTTGGTGGAAGACTCGCATTGCGAAATCCGCTGCAGCTCCATCATCCATGGGAACGACGATGACTCCGCGCAATGCACATCCGAAGAAAGCCGAAACCCATTCCGCACAATTCTCGCCCCAGATCATGGCTCGATCGCCCTTGCTAATGCCGCGCTCTTCGAGCGAGCGGGCAAAACCTTGAGCCAAGCTGAGAACTTCACCATAGGTGAATGATTCCGTGCGATATCCTCTGCGCTGCCGATAGGCACACTCGTTTCTGTGCTTCTCGAAGTTTGCGCGGAAGAATCGTGCGAGCGAGGCAGGCATTTGAGACGGTCAAGCCGCTTCTACCTTAGTGTAGAGCAGGGCGACAAACTACTTCCCCGCGGAAGCAGATGTACATAGAACCTAAATTGATTCAATACGGACTCTCACTAGGAACTTGCCGCCCGAATGGAATCGTGCGAAACAGTTCTATGCTTTCTCTTAAACTGTGGGCGCAAGTCTTCGCCTTACTTCTTCTGACATGTTTCGCAGCCGCTCAGGATAAGTCGGACGCCGCGACGATCCGCTCACTGGAACTTCAGTGGACCGACTCCTACAGACAGCACAAGATCGACATTCTCTCGTCTCTGTTGGCGGACGAATTCGTGATCACCGTCGAAGATGGCAATGTATATAGCAAGGCCGGCTACATCAGCCACACAGCCGATTCCAAAGTTCACGTGCAGACGGCTGAGATGTCAGACCTGAAGGTCCGAATGCATGGCGACACTGCCATCGTGACTGGCGCTTATCACGAAAAAGGCGAGTCCGAGGGAAAACCCTACGAATACCACGACCGATTCACCGACGTTTGGATGAAGGCGGCCGGGAAATGGCACGTCGTCGGATCCCATTACAGCGTTCCATTCAAACCCTGATGGTTTGACAAATTCATGACATTCAATCGAGCGAAAGCGGCTACTATGGCGCCGTTTCAGATTCTCCCGACGAACTTCGTCGCAAAAGGATCTTGCCATTTATGCGCGCCCACTCGTCAGTGTGCCGGTTTTTTTGCTTGCCGGTCATAGCCTTTTTTAGCGCCCTGTGTCTGCTTCCCCTGCAAGGTGTCGCCCAATCAACCGAAATTGCACGCGCCAACACCGTCATTGTGCAAAGCAAGTTCGGTGGGCAAATCTTCGGCTTCGATATCGATCAGAACGGAACGGAAGGCATCCTCAGTGAAGCACAGACACTCTCGAACGGAAACGTGTTGGCCGCGGTCGAAACCTTCGATCAAAAGACGGGGAAGATCCTGACTGTTCTCGCCAAGACTGAAACGCAAGACGATTTCGTTACGCTGGGCGTAGTCGGAACATCGGTCGGACTGGTCGAACATGAGCACGTTATTAAGCTTCTGGATGTCCAGCGCACGTTCGGAACAATTAACCCGCTAAGCGGCAACAAGGTCACCGGCAGGTGGACGCCGCCGATTGGAACTACGCATCTTCTGAACCAGGTGAGCCGGAATCAGGGAACAACCAACAACGCGGTCTTCGCAATCGACAACAGCGGAAATTTTATTCCATGGGTTTTCAGTTCGAATGTTGCGGCCAATACCTTTGGTCCGGTGGTGAAGATCACCGACTCATTCAACTTTGGCAGCGTACCGCCGCCCATGGCCTACAATCCCGGGAAGAACGAAGCAATTCTCGGTGGAGGGGACGGTTGCTTTGATTGCCGCCCAGTCATCGGCGTGGTCGATCTGACGAAAGCCACATTCAGCGAGTTCACGGGGATAGGATTCGGCTTTGTGAATGGCATCGCTGTGGACTCTGCTGACGACATTGCCGTCACCACCACAGAAGATGACGCCAACATCGAGTTCTACGATCTCAGCACACAGCAGAGTTTCACTGTCGTCCTTCCAAACTCTGGTGAGCAACAGATATTCAGCGGCGCCGATGTTGAGTTCGATGCCGTCAATAAGGTCTTCTTCGTAGCGCAGCCCGTTTCGAGTTCTTCCAGCGGGAGCTCAATCTATGTCTACGACACGAAAGGCGTTTTGGAGGGAACGTTGAACGGATTCAGCTTCTCCAATGCGTCCACCGTTATTCCTATGCACATCGCACTACATCCGAAAACGCGAACGGGCTTTGTGGACGGGCCATTAGCGAACGAAATCCAAGGATTCGTTTACTAGAGATTGAGCCTTGCAATCGAGATCGCTTGCTACTCTCGTCCGACCCCGAGCGAATCGGCCACGCGATTGATGTAGTTGAACCATGAGGCGATCAACGTAATCTGTAGGATCCCCCGATCGTCGAAACCGACTGAGCGCAACCTCTCGATATCATCCTTCCAGACCTTCGTCGCATCCTTGGTCAGCTTGACCACATAATCGAGCATCACGCGATCTTGCGGAGAAATCGGCGCGGCAGCGTAATCCTTCTCCAGAGCCTCGACCAGCCCATTGTCCAAGGTCACTCTACGCAGAAACTCTGCGTGCGATTCGATTCAATACACGCACCGGTTGGTCACCGAGACCATGGTGGCAATCATCTCGTGCTGCGCCCGACTGAGCGGCAGCTCGGGCGACATCAGCGCTCCGAAGGTACTGAACGCGTGATACAGCGCGTCGGGAATCAGCGTATGCGACCCGACAATCGATGACGCTCCCGATGGATCAGGATGCACCGGCTCCGCATATTCCTTCGGATAAAAAAGCTTCTCACCCTCAATCGCCTTCCGCAGCTTTTCGTCGGCCTCAGTCAATGAAACGGTTTGAATCCAGGTCATGCAGTATTTCCCTCGATTGCAGAATCCCCAAAGATTCCCGAAAATTTACACGACTCGGTAACTGCGCCCCATAGCACATTCATATTACTGAGCGATATACCATGAAAGAAATGGATCTCCCCGTAAACCCGCCGTTGCTGCCGATGCTCGCCAAGCGCGTGGATGAGCTGCCACCCGGTGATGACTGGATCTTTGAGCCCAAGTGGGACGGATTTCGTGCGCTGATCTTTCGTGACAGAGATGAAATTTTCATCCAGAGCCGCGACGAAAAGCCGCTGAATCGTTACTTCCCCGAGGTGGAACAGGCCCTCCGATCGGCATTGCCCTCGCGCTGCGTCCTCGACGGGGAGATCGTCATCGTACAGGATGGCGAACTGGACTTCGATTCCTTGCAACTTCGCCTGCATCCTGCGGCCTCGCGGGTAAAGCTTTTGTCGAATCAGATCCCGGCATCTGTAGTTTTCTTCGACCTGCTCTGCGAGGGGAAGCGCGACCTTCGCAACGAGCCCTTCCAGGCTCGTCGGCGTGAGCTTGAATCGATGCTCGCATCTGCGGCGCCGCCGATCCACCTCACGCCAGCAACCCAGGATCGCGACCTTGCCGCAGACTGGTTCCGTCGCTTCGAGGGCGCAGGTCTCGACGGCGTTGTGGCGAAACAGATTTCCGGAACTTACGAACCCAACAAGCGCGTGATGCTCAAGGTGAAACACGAGCGCGA
>Ga0070735_10001870_pt1 | contig 19622 bp, 18 predicted proteins | sample Coa_R1_FD_66443 | JGI IMG/M metagenome (GOLD analysis project Ga0070735, IMG submission 66443) | Surface soil microbial communities from Centralia Pennsylvania, which are recovering from an underground coalmine fire - Coalmine... | ecosystem: Environmental > Terrestrial > Soil > Unclassified ... | reverse complement strand
GCGACTGGATCGCACGCACAGAGCGCTGGACGGAAATTCGGATTCCGGGATTGCACGACCGATGAGGCGGCGCTGATTCAGAATCCCGACGTCAACACGGTGGTGATTGCCACCCGGCATCATCTTCATGCCCGGCAGGTGCTGGCGGCCCTCGATGCCGGGAAGAATGTGTTCTGCGAGAAGCCGCTGTGTCTGACGGAAGGCGAACTGCGAGAAATCGTGAGAGCTTATCTTGGAATCGGATCGGGGAATCGCTTGGGGCTGATGGTCGGCTTCAACCGGCGATTCGCTCCGATGGTCACTCGGATGAAGTCTTTCTTGAAGGACGTCTCGGAACCCCTCGCGCTGAACTATCGGATCAATGCCGGATATTTGCCGACTGATCACTGGGTGAATGACCGCGAACAGGGTGGTGGGCGAGTTTTGGGCGAGGTGTGTCATTTCGTGGATTTGCTCATGTTCCTGGCCGGTTCGCCCGTCGTTGAAGTTGCGGGGCGGGCGATCGGGAGTTCCGCGCGCTACAGCGGTGACAACGTTCTGGTGTCAGTTCGTTTCGCGAACGGATCTGAGGGGAGCATCAGCTATCTGGCGAACGGCGACCGGTCGTTCTCTAAGGAACGGTTTGAGGTTTTCGGGGGCGGCTCGACCGCTGTTATCGAGGATTTCCGTCGTCTCGAACTGATTCGCAATGGCCGCAAACAGACGGTGCACTCGCGCTGGAGTCAGGATAAAGGGCATGCGGACGAATGGGCGTCATTCGTCAGTTCATTGCAGCCGGGGGTGGCTCCAGCGATCCCCTTCGAAGACATTGTTTGCTCCACTCTCGCGACATTGCGTATTGAGGAATCCCTGATGACGGGAAAAGCCGCGCGTGTCGATGTCGCGTCGTTTCTTGAAGCCGCCCGGCAGACACCGATATCGGACTCTTAGCCACAACGAATGACCACATCGAGACTGCGAATTCTCAGGAGAAGAAGCTAGTTCATGCTGATTTTGGGCCTCAATATGTTTCACGCCGACGCCTCGGCGGCGATCGTTGTGGATGGCGAGGTGGAATTCGCGATTGCCGAGGAGCGACTCAACCGCCGAAAGCACTTTGGTGGATTTCCGGCTTTGGCGGTCAAAGCTTGCTTGGATGCCGTGGGCGCGAAGATCTCGGACGTTCAGCATGTGGCGGTGGGCCAGGACAGCGACGCGAACCTGGCTAAGAAAGTTCAATACGCGCTGGCTAATCCTGCAAAGATTCTGAACTTCATCCGGCTGCGCCAACGTAAGGAAGTGATGCGCGATGTGCGGTCACTGCTGGCCAAGGCGCTGGATGTCGACTCTTCTCACTTGCGTTTTCAGGAGCATCATCTCGAACATCACATCGCGCACATTGCCAGTGCGTACTATTGCTCCCCGTGGGAGAAGGCCGCAGGTTTCAGCTATGACGGATCCGGCGATTTCGTTTCGACCATGATGGCGCGTTGCGAGGGGAGTGAGATCGAGGTATTGGACCGTGTCTTCCTTCCGCATTCGCTGGGCAGCCTGTACACGATGATTTGTGAATTCATCGGATATACGAAATATGGCGATGAAGGCAAGGTGATGGGCCTGGCGCCCTATGGTAAGGACACGTACTGCAAAGAGATCAACAAAATCGTCGCGTCCAAGAACGATGGATTTCAGCTGGATCTGAGCTACTTTAGGCCGCTCGGCAGTAATCAAGGGATGCAGGTGTTGCCGGATGGCACGGTCCGTTTGGCCCGACATTTTTCCGATCGGATGGAGAAACAGTTCGGAAATCCCCGGCAGCTGCATACCGAAATCGCACAGCGCGACATGGACCTGGCGTATGCGCTGCAACAGCGCTTCGAAGAGGTATTTTTTCATCTTCTGAATCGCTTGCACGAACGAATGCCGGCCGACGACTTGGCGATGGCTGGGGGATGCGCTCTGAACAGCGTTGCCAATGGGAAACTGTTTGACCTCACACCATTTCGCAGGACGTATATCCAGCCTGCGGCCGGAGACGAAGGCCTGGCGATTGGGGCAGCGTTACACACTTATCACTCGGTGCTGAAACAGCCGCGACGACACGCACTGGGGAATTCCTACCTTGGGCCTGAGTTTTCCGAGTCGCGCATTCAATCGGCGCTGCAGAACGCCGGACTTGAATCTCGAAAACTGGAACACGCGTCGTTACTGGAGGTGGTTGCTGATCAGATCGCGGCTGGCAACGTGGTTGGATGGTTCCAGGGGCGAATGGAATGGGGACCGCGAGCGCTTGGCAATCGGTCGATTGTGGCGCATCCCGGCCTGCCGAATATGAAGGACATTTTGAACGCTCGGATCAAGCACCGGGAATGGTTTCGTCCCTTTGCCCCGTCGATCCTGGCGGATTATCAGCATGAGTATTTCGAGCACGATCATCCGTCGCCATTCATGCTGCACGTGTACAAGATTCGTCCGGAGAAGCGTAACAGTTTGTGCGCGGTGAATCACGTGGATGATACCGGGCGCTTGCAGAGCGTAACGCGTGAGGAGAATCCGCTGTACTACGATCTGATCGCGGCATTTCATCGGAAGACGGGGATTCCAGTCATCCTTAATACCAGCTTCAACGAGAACGAACCGATCGTGTGTACTCCGGAAGAAGCCATTGATTGTTTCCGCCGCACGCGCATGAACGTTCTGGCGATTGGCCCGTTTGTGGTGGTGAAGCGGGGGCGGGATACCGAGACGTTGACGGCTGCTGCGGTGCCCAAGACCGGCAGCGTATAGCTGAAATGGCGGTTCGGGTGATCAGTGCACGAAGAAGCCAGTCAGTGTTGTCACGGTTCCGATCACTCCGAGAAAGATTCCCAGAGCCCAGAAGATGCGGCGTCCAGAGAGCAGCGTGATCGAAGTGATGACCAGCCCGATTTCCAGGAAAACCTCCGCGAGGTCAAAGCGATCGGCGCGATCTCGTTCCAGGGCAACTTCCGCTTCCATTTCGCGAGCTTTGTCCTCGATTTCTTTTTGCTCGCGCTGGTAGCGGTCCACTTCACCGGAATATTTCTCGCGCAGCTTTGCCAGGGCTGCTGCATCGGTCGTTGGCTCAACGGACGTCTGCTCGAGAAAAAGCTCGTCAGCGTGACGGCGGATGTTCTTGGCCTGATAGTATGCCCACTGGTCGGATGATTTAGCTTGCAGGACGACTTCTTCGGTGTGAGCGCGGTGTCCGAGCAAGGAGACGACCGCGACGAGAACGGCCAGGATCGCCATGGTCAACGACACTGGGGCCAGCTTCGGATTTTCCTTGGCGTGCTCCGCATGTTCCTGCAATTCGCTTAACTCTTCCGACATCCGTTACTCTCCCATAACTTTGACGATGACGCGTTTGTCGCGTTGCCCATCAAACTCCGCATAGAAAATTCGCTGCCAGGTGCCCAGATCAAGCTTGCCTGCGGTGATCGGCACAATCACTTCATGGTGGATCAGCAAGGCCTTCAGGTGCGAGTCACCGTTATCCTCGCCGGTCTCGTGATGTTGGTAATCCTTGCGAAACGGTGCGAGATGTTCGAGCCATTGATCGATATCCTCGATGAGTCCGCTTTCATTGTCGTTCACGTAGATGCCGGCGGTGATATGCATGGCCGAGACAAGCACCATGCCCTCTTTGACGCCACTCTTGCTGACGACCTGCTCGACCTGCGGTGTGATATGAACGTAGGCCCGGTGAGTCTTGGTATGGAACCGCAGGTATTCGGTTAGAACTTTCATAATCGTGTTCGGGTCAGCGCAGGGCTGCGGCAATCTTGCCGCTCGCGATCAACTCGGCGAGCCGCGCGAAATCGCCGTACATCACGCGGTCTTTTTCCATCGTCGGGCACACTGAGCGAATAGCTGCATGGGCCGCTTGCCCACGCTTCGAAGTCTTCAGTGGAGCGAGGAAATCGATGGCTTGCGCGACGGCCATGGCTTCGATCGCCAGAACGTTTCGCGTGTTTTCAACGACCCTGCTTAGTTTGAGGGCAGCCGTCATTCCCATCGAGACGTAGTCTTCCTTGTTGCCCGAAGTGGTGATGGAATCCACCGAGGCAGGATGCGCCAGAACTTTGTTCTCACTGACCAGGGCCGCAGCCGTCACTTGCGGCATCATGAAGCCGGAGTTCAGCCCAGCTCCGGGGGCGAGAAACGGCGGCAATCCTTCGCTGAGCGCCGGATTGACGAGGCGCTCGATGCGGCGCTCACTGATTCCTGCCAGCGCGCTCAATGCGATGGCGAGAAAGTCGAGTGCGAAGGCCAGCGGTTCGCCATGGAAATTGCCACCCGAGATTACGTCGCCCTCGTTGATCTTCGGGTCAGTGATGAACACCAGGGGATTATCCACGGCAGAATTGGCTTCGATCTCGAAGGTATTTCGGCAGTGCGCCAGGGTGTCGCGCACGGCGCCGTGGACCTGAGGAATACAACGCAGCGAATAGGCGTCTTGAACGCGGCCGCATTCGCGGTGTGATTCGCGGATCTGGCTGCCCTCGAGCATACGTCGCAGATTGGCTGCCGTGTGCATTTGACCGCTATGAGGTCGCGCGTTGTGAATGCGCTCGTCGAAGGCGGCATCGGTTCCTTTGAGAGCGTCGCAGCATAGGCCGCCCAGCACGTCGGCAGAATCGACGAGAGTTTCTGCGGCGAGCAAGGAGAGGGAACCAATGGCCAACATGGCTTGCGTGCCATTGATCAGCGAGATCGTCTCCTTGGCTTCCAGTACGAGAGGCTTGATCTGGGCACGCTTGAGGGCCTCGGCACTCGAAAGGCGCGCCGACTTTTCGTCGAAGCATTCTCCTTCGCCAATCAGTGCTAAGGCTAAATGCGCCAGGGGAGCGAGGTCGCCACTGGCTCCAACGCTGCCTTGCGACGGAACCACCGGCGTGACGCCGCGATTCAGCATTTCGCAGAGCGTGTCGATGACGATGGCCCGAACGCCAGAATGACCCTTGGCTAGGGAGTTGGCACGCAAGAGCATCATGGCGCGGGTATCAGGAGTTGACAGCGGAGCGCCGACGCCGACCGCATGCGAGCGCACGAGGTTGACTTGCAACTCGCGGATCTGCTCGCCGGCAATGCGCACGTCGCTGAGCTTTCCGACGCCGGTGGTGATTGCGTAGGCAACCTTGTTGCTGGTGACGATCTCGTCGACGACTGCGCGTGCCCGGTTGACGGATTCGCGGGCGTCCGGGGCGAGCAGGACAGGCTGCCGCGCAACGGCCACCTCTCGTACCGCCTCCAGCGTCAGATCGTTCCCATTGATGTGCAGTGCGTTCAAGCGAGTCTCCGCGTAGAGTTCCTACTTTCCGGTGGCAGCGCGGAACACCTTCAGATACTTCTCAGATAGCGTTGCCACTTTCATTTCTGAATCGGTAACAATGTGTGTTGTCTCGCCCTCGGCGAGCAGGGTGCCGTTTTCTGCACGGGAAAGCTCGTAGGTAAACACAATCACTGAATCGCGTACTGTCTTAAGCCGCGTCCGGACGACGATTTCTTCGTCATAATATGCCGGAGCACGATAACGGCAGGTCACTTCGGCGACGGCAATGAAGCGTCCATCGTCGCGCTCCATGTCGCGATAAGAAAATCCCATTTGCCGCATAAATTCCACACGGCCGACCTCAAACCAGATCAGGTGGTTGGAGTGGTAGACGACGCCCATCTGGTCGGTTTCCGCGTAGCGGACTCGTACACGGGTCTCGTTGATCGCAGGGTGGTGCCTGGAAGTCATTTGCCCGTCCATACCGGTTTACGTTTTTCGAGAAACGAAGAAATTCCCTCGCGAAAGTCGGCTGTGCGCCTTATGGCTGCGTTCTCGCGGACTGCGCCGCCAATTTGTGCATCGAGTTCGAGGCGGGCCTGATCATTGAGAAGACGTTTGGTTGCCTGCAGCGAAGCGGCGCTGTTTTCCATCAGCTGTGCGGCCAACTCCCCTGCCCTTGTCATCAACTTGTCAGCAGGAACGATCTCGTTGATCAATCCCATCCGTAGGGCGTCGTCTGCGGTGAAAATCCTGCCGGTCAGGAGCAGGTCGCGTGCTTGTTTCTCGGGAAGTTGGCGCAGAAGGAAGGTCGAAACAATGGCGGGCACGAAACCAATTCGCACTTCCGTGTATCCGAACTTCGCGTCGGGGACGGCGAGCGTGAAATCGCAAAGCAGGGCCAGCCCAGTTCCGCCGGCGATCGCCGCGCCATTTACCGCTGCAATCGTGACCTTTGGGAACTCGTAGAGAGAGCGGAACAACTGGACCATCGTTTCGGAGTCTTGCAGGTTTTGTTCAGGAGTTCTGCCGAGCAGCGACTTCAGATTATCGAGGTCCATGCCGGAACAGAAGGCCTTGCCCGCACCGGTGACGATGAGCACAATGGCATCGGACTTGGCGATCTCGTCGAGCGCATGCACGAGATCTTCGATCAGTTCGAAACTGATCGCATTCCGCTTATCCGGACGATTCAGGGTAAGAGTTGCGACCCTGCCGTCGTATGCAACTTGAATCGTGTTGTAGTTCATGCAAAAGGTCTACTGCGCACACTCGGGACCGATATGTTACAGGTCAGCAATTGCCGTGTGTAGTGTGGCTAGTCGGCGGCGAGCGAATCAGAATACTTGGCTGCAATGCCCCCTGTCGCCTTCAAAAGAGTATCGAGTGGCTTGAGAGTTGGCAACTGCGCGCCACGATGTCGAAGCGCCTCGATCACTTTCTCCGTGGGGATGTTCCCCACCAAAGCATCTTGGGCGAAGGGGCACCCACCGAGTCCGCCTAGCACCGAATCGAATCTGCGGCACCCCGCGTCGTAGGCCGCCAGTACTTTCTCGACGGCCTGGTCGGGGCGGCTGTGCAGGTGAACGCCGACGTCAAGATAGTTGTATTTGGTCATCACCGCGCCGACCAGATCGCTGATCTGTTGGGCAGTCGCCATGCCTACGGTGTCAGCCAGCGAGATCATGTGCAGATCTTCTCGTTCGAGCAGGTCTACTGCATCGAGAACCTCGTCGACACTCCACGAATCTCCGTAAGGATTTCCGAAGGCCATGGAGATATAAACCACTACTTCAAGTCCGGCACCGTCGGCTTTTTTCTGAATCTTCTGGAGTTCCTCGAGCGCGCCTTCAGCCGACTGATTCTGATTCTTGCGCAGGAATGTCTCGGAAATCGAATACGGAAACCCGACTGTCGAGACCGCTTTGGTGTCAATTGCCCGCTGTGCGCCTTTTTCGTTTACCACGATGCCGATGATCTCAACGTCGTCGGGCGGGTCGAGTTCCTTCAAAACTTCCTCGGAATCGGCCATCTGGGGCACGGCTTTGGGAGAGACGAACGAGACTGCATCAATGTGCTTGAAACCCGCGCTGATCAAGGCCTTCAGGTAATTGGCCTTGAGGTCGGCAGGGATCATCCCCTTCAGCCCTTGCCAGGCATCGCGGGGACATTCGATTAGTTTGACTGCGTCAGACATGCAACACCTTTGCCATGGATCAGCACGGATCTCCACGGATAAGACAACAACAATCCGTGTCGCTTTTTGGAATCCGTTAAAACCAAAGCTGACTACGTTTGCAGCACTCCGACCTTGAATTCTGCTACGTCTGGGTTCAGCGCGGCCGCTTCGAGGGCCTCGGTGATAGCGTCCCTGGTTTCGATCGGATCAATGATCTTGTCGATCCAGAGGCGGGCTGCGCCGTATCGCGGGTCGGTCTGTTCGTCGTAGGTGCGTTTTACCGATTCGTAGAGTTCTTTTTTTTCCTCATCGCTCAGTTTCTTGCCGCCGCGCTCCAGTTGCTTGACCTTAATCTCGACCAGGGTTCCAGCTGCGGAGTCTCCGCTCATCACGGCATAACGCGCGGTCGGCCAGGCAAAAACAAATCTCGGATCGTAAGCCTTGCCACACATGGCGTAATGACCCGCGCCGAACGATCCACCTATGATGACGGTGATTTTTGGAACGACGGAGTTCGAAACGGCGTTGACCATTTTCGCGCCGGCCTTGATGATGCCGCTCCACTCCGCATCACGGCCGACCATGAATCCGTTGACGTCGTGAAAGAAGACGAGGGGAATCAGATTCTGATTGCAGTCCATGATGAAACGGGCGGCTTTCTCTGCCGATTCGGTGTAGATGACGCCACCAAACTCCACGCGCTTATGCCCTTCATGATCGGTCTGCTGTGCGTGCAGCTTTTGATTCGCGACGATTCCGACGGCAAAACCGCCGATCCGGCCGTATCCGCAGATCAGAGTTTTTCCGTACTCGGGCTTGTATTCGTCGAAGCGGCTGCCGTCGAGCACGCGCGCCAGGATTTCTTTCATATTGTAAGGTCGTCCCGGCGATGGATCATAAATTCCATAGATCTCCTCGGCTGCCAGCAGCGGTTCTACAGGCTTCTTGCGATCCCAGGGAGAAAGGCGACGGTATCCCCACTTCTCGACCATAGAACGAATTCTCTCGATGCAGGCTTCGTCATTCGGCTCGCGGAAATCAACCGTGCCGCTGATTGCGGAATGCATGGCCGCGCCGCCGAGGTCTTCGGCCGAGACCTTCTGGCCGATGGCCGCTTGGACCAGCGCCGGTCCGGCAAGAAAGAGTCCGCTGCCATCGGTCATCAGCACGTGATCGCACATGACGGGCAGGTAGCCACCGCCAGCCACACACATTCCCATGATTGCGGCAATCTGCGGAATGCCCATCGCCGACATGACCGCATTGTTGCGAAAGACGCGGCCGAAATCGTCGGTATCGGGGAAGACATCTTCTTGCAGGGGCAGGAAGACTCCCGCCGAATCGACCAGGTAAATCGTAGGAATGCGATTTTCGATGGCGATGTTCTGCGCCCGGATGACTTTTTTCGAGGTCATCGGGAAAAAAGCACCCGCTTTCACCGTGGCGTCGTTGGCAATAATCATCACCATGCGCGTGTGAATGCGGGCCACCCCGGTAATTACTCCAGCTGCCGGAGCGCCGCCCCATTCGCCATACATTCCGTGTGCCGCATAGAGACCAAGTTCAAAAAACGTTCCCGGATCCGCGAGCAACCCGATGCGTTCGCGCGCAGTCAGGCGACTCTTGCTGTGCTGGTTCTCGATCGCTTTTGCGCCGCCGCCCTCGCAAATCTTCTCGCCTTCATTGCGCACTTGGGACATAAGATCGGCCAGAAAGCGCATGTTGGCTTCAAAGCGCGCCGAAGTGGGATCGACCTTGGTAGTTAGCACATTGCCAGCGGCAGAAGCATTTGTTGCCACAGATTCGTTTCGGTTGGGCATGGTTCTCAAATATGGTCCAAGAAGGCGAACTTTTTACGGTATACCAGTGGGCCGGAGGCGCGCAATGCGGCACAGCCGTGAGACTGGAATGGGGGTCTTACAGGAGGCTGCGATGGACGGCTTCGGCGACTGGGTCGTCTGAGAGGGCATCGACCAGGCCGATCTGCAGCGCACGGGCGGCATGGACCTTTTCGGCGGCGGCAAACAGCTCAAGTGCGCGGTCTTTTCCGATCAGTCGCGGCAGGCGTTGCGTGCCTCCCCATCCCGTGATCAATCCCAACGCGGCCCCGCGGTGTCCGAAGATGGCGTGGGGTGAGGCGATGCGATGGCGGCAAGCGAGAGCCAGATCCAGCCCTCCGCCCATGCAATATCCTTCGATGGCGGCATAGACGGGGGCAGGGAAGTTCTCAATGCTTGCCATGAGGGCCTGACCCGTTTTCGCGAATTCGTAGGCTGCGGAAGCGTCGAGCGCGGCAATCTCTCTTAACTCGGCACCTGCTGAGAAGAAATGGGTGTTCCCGGCGAGAATCAGAGGGCGCTTCTCGGTGACGAGCTGGCGGACTGTTTCCGTTAGTGCAAGCACGCAGCGGAGCGTCAGCCGGTTTGTTCCGTCGGCCGACCGCAGGCGAAGAACATGCATGCCCCGCCGTCGTTCGATCTGGAAGAACTCGTCGTTCTGGAAGGCCTTGTGCACTGCTCCATCAAGGTATGAGACTGGGCCCGGCGAGGTTTCCCCTCAGGGCTAAAGCCACGTCTTTCCCGTCTTTGGACGGCGCGGCTAAAAGCCGCACCCTTTCGAAAACACTTGTGAATCAAGTTCTACGAACTTCGTTCCACCCATTCCGCCAGACGGCAGCCGTCTTCTTCCAGCAGAAATGTTCCGACTCCGAAGCATTCGCCGACGACGCGCTGGGACTCGGGGTCGCGGGCCGCGCGAGTAATCCACTGCTGGCCGACACGGTACTGCGCGGCGGTAAACCATTTTTGCGGCAGCACTTCCACGAGGCCCGCTTGCAGGTAGGCCACAAACAGAGCAAATGCGGGATCGTCGTTTGACATTGCTTTGTAGCTGGTCGGAATAATCAGTTCATCGACGGCTTGAAGCTCCGCGGGAATGTCGATCTTGTGGGTGCCGGGAGCGAGAGTGAGCGGAATTTCGAAGTCCGCAACTGGAGCGGTGGAGGAATAGATACGCTCGGAGGATTGCTTGAACCAGCCAGCGACCTCTGCGACGTCGAACGCCTTCAGTTTGTCGGGGTCGAAGCACGCCAGCCGGATGTTGCGTCCCTCAGGACACCAGATGCCAAGGTAATTTGGTTGCACGAGGAAGGGACGGCAATAGGTATTCAGAGCCAGCCGGATCTTGTCGGGTTCCTGCTCAAGCGCGAGCGTGACGAGGTGAGCGACGGGGCCCTCCGAACCGTGATGAGTCCAGCGGAAGCGCTGTCCGCTCAGCGATCGAAACGAGGGAAAAGTTTCCCAGTACCAGGGAACGGGGCCGACCGTTCCGGAGAGGATTTTCCTGACGCGAGACGCGTCGATGGCGGACATCACCCGGCCGTAGGCACGCCCGGGCTCTTCACGTGCGCGCGGATGAACTGCACAATCTCGTCCATGGCGGTGCCGGGCTGGAAAATTGCCGCCACGCCGATCTTCTTGAGGCCGTCGATATCCTGATCGGGGATGATGCCGCCCACCAGGACAATGACGTCGTCCATTTTGCTCTGTTTGAGGAGGTCCATCACGCGAGGGACGATTGCATTGTGCGCGCCGGAGAGAATCGACAGCCCGATTACCTGAACATCTTCCTGCAGGGCAGCCGTGGCGATCATCTCGGGCGTCTGGCGCAAGCCGGTATAGATGACCTCCATGCCTGCATCGCGCAGGGCGCGAGCGATTACCTTTGCGCCGCGATCATGCCCGTCCAAGCCGGGTTTGGCTACCAGAACGCGAATCTTGAAGTCAGCCATCGAACACCATTTAACCACAGTGGACCGGAAGGGTGCAGGGTGCACGGTGGAACACTAGAGGGTCTTGATGTCCAGACTGCGCCACATGTACCAGCACGCGACACTGCGATACGGCGCCCAAACCCGCGCAATCTTTTCCATGTCCTTCGGCTTGGGCAGCTTGCGCTTCTTATAGTGTTTCCTGATCGCCATTTGTACGCCATAGTCGCCCGTGGGAAAAACATCAGGACGCCGGAGAGAGAACATCAGAAACATGTGGGCCGTCCAGACTCCGATGCCCTTGACCTGAGTCAGGTGCTTGATGACTTCTTCGTCGGACAGTTCCGCCAGTTGGGCGAAATTTAGCTCTCCGGACGCGGTCTTCGCGGCCAGGTCTTTCAAATACAACGATTTCTGCCTGGAGAGCCCAACGCTCCGCAGTTGTTCGTCGCTGAGCTGGAGGATGCCCTCGGGAGTGAGCGGACTTCCGGCAAGCTCGATGAAGCGCTTGAAAATCGTAACCGCAGCTTTGCCATTGAGCTGTTGATAGACGATGGCCTCGGCCAGGCTCGAGAACTCCGGGACACTGAATTCCATGCGGCACGGTCCGACTTGCTCGATGATCGCCCGCAGGACCGGATCGCTTTTCTTGAGGTGATTCACAGCTTTTCGCATGGGCTATACATTTACCACAGGCGTAAGCCAAAGGCGAACAGAATACGAATAACAAGGTTCTATTGTGAGCGTTTTACGGCAATGCCCATGACTTCATAATGGCCGTTGCGCAGCAGTTTGTCGGTTCCGACGAAGGCGCGGACGGGGAAGTCTCCGTGGAAATATGTTTTGTAAACAGCGTTGAACGTGTCGTACAGCTTCAGATCCGTGCAGAAAATCTGCACCGAGACGACATCGTCCATTGAGAGTCCCGCCTCTTCCACGGTGCGCTTGATGCCGTCCATGACCAGGTGTGCTTCCTGCTCGGCGTCGGCGGGAGCCATGCCGGTCTTGGGATCGAGCCCAATGTGGCCGGCGATGTAGAGCGTGTTGCCAACCAGCACGCCATCGCTGAAGGGAAGAGCTTTGGTGTCGCCCGGGCGCGGATCAATGATGTACTTTCGGTCCGCCGCATTTGCAAACAGGCAGATCAGCAGGAAGGGAACGACGGCGAGAGTTTTTCGCATGGTTCAAGTCTCCTAGGAAGTTGAATCGTGAATTTGAGTTCGCCGCACCTTACCACGATCAGCGGAGGGCTGCCATCAGCAATCCCGCAATACCTCCACCCAGGACGATCCACGCCGGGCTAATCTTCCAGCGCAGCAGCACGGCTAGAGAAACCAGCGCTATCATCCACGAGGGCCATCCGCGCAAAGCATCGACTGCAAGACGGAAGGTCACGCCTGCCATGAGCGCCACGGCGCAGGCATTCACCGAATCGAGGAATGCGGCGATCCAAGAGGACTTCCGCAGGCGGAACAGGACAGGCGCCAGCAGCGCCACATAGAAGAAGGACGGCAGGAAGATGCCTGCGGTCGCGACTGCGGCTCCGGGCGCACCACCCAGAAGGTATCCGATGAATGTGGCTGTGGAAAGGACAGGGCCCGGGGTGAACTGCCCGATAGCGACTGCATCGAGCAGTTGCTGGTGCGTGAGCCAGGCATGCTGCTGTACGAGTCCTTGTTCGAGGAACGCAAGCAAAACGTATCCCCCACCGTAGAGAACGGCTCCGACTTTCAGAAAGAACAACCCGATTTGGGCAGTCGATGGCCGGATGGCTGCGGTCGTTGCGGTTACGAATACAAGGGTGGCAATACTACCGAGCCGGAAGGAAGGCACTAGACTCTTCGGGCGCAAGGCTGGAAGTAGAAGCAGGCTGCCGGCACGCAGATTTGTCGCCTTCCGCCCCAGCATTCCTAGAAGTCCACCGCCGAAGAGAATGAGGATGGGATTCACGCCAATGAAAAATGCTGCCAGCGACAGGGCTCCTAGAGCAGCCAGTCCTGCATCCTTCATGGCAGTCTTTCCCAGTCGCCGGATCGCGATCGCGATTACGGCTACTACGGCGGGCTTGATTCCGGCGAGCAGAGAGACGGCTTGCGGCAGATTTCCAAAGCGCACATAGGCCCAGGCAAAGGCTCCAGTGATCAAGGCTGCGGGGAGAATGAAGCTCGCTCCTGCGACGCACAACCCAGCCCAGCCGGCGCGTACAAAGCCGGTATTGATCGCCATCTCGGTGGAGGTTGGCCCAGGGATCAGGTTAGCGGCGCCGAGCATGTCGAGAAACTGCTGGCGCGTGACCCACTGCCGCTTGCGGACGATTTCTTCTTCGATCAAGGCGATGTGCGCGGCCGGCCCTCCGAAGCTGATGGCACCCAATTTCAGAAAGAGCGCCGCCAACTCCCACAATCGACCCGAGGTAGACCCGGTTGGATCAGGAAGCTGCTCGGCGTCTTCTCTTTCTGTGTTCAAGCAGATTGGTGATTGCCGATGCGGAAATTCTCAATCAGGTGTTCGGAAGTCCGCAGCGTGAAGGCGAGAATGCTGATGGTTGTGGTCTTATCCGTGCAGCTGAGAAAAACGCTAGCGTCGCAGACATAGAGGTTGGGCACGTCATGCGTCTGGCCAAAGCGGTTGGTCACGAAATTCTTCGGATCGTTTCCCATGCGGCAGGTGCCCGTCTCGTGGAGGCTCCAACCGGGAATTTCCGGTGCATCTCCCGATTCTTCGAGTTCGCCGCCTGCAGCTCTGAGCACGTCGGCGCAGACCTGCTTCGAATGCTGCCACATCTTCAGTGTGTTCTCGTCCCATTCGAAATGCATGCGTGCCACCGGAATTCCGAAGGGATCTTTTACTTCAGGATCAAGGTCCATGTAGTTCTTGTCAGACCTCAGCGTCGGGGCCTGGATGCCGAAGGTGACCGGACTTGGATAACGTCGCTTGATCTCGCGCTTGAACGACGAACCGAATCCATCGAGATCGTGGGCAAACCAGGGGAATTCGGAGCAGCCACCATCGGGATACACGGCGTATCCGCGAATAAAGTCTTCCTCGTGAGGATTGTTCAAATTCTGCCAGCGAGGCATCCAGGCGATGGTGCTGTCGGCCACGTGATCGGGGAAACTCGGCTGTCCGAGCAGTTGCGGCAGGTATCCGCGGGCTGACTCGCCGTAAAGATGATCGCAGAGATTGCGTCCCAGTTGCCCGCTGGAGTTGGCGATTCCGTTAGGCCAATGGCGCGACTTCGAATTCAGCATGATGCGAGATGACTCGACGCATCCCGCTGCTACCACCACTGCGCGCCCGTATACCTCGACCTCCTGCCTCGTCTTGCGGTCGATGTAGGCCACGCCCTTTGCCTGGCCGTTCTCGTCGACCAGAACATTCTTGGCGAGCGCATCCGTGCGCAGTTCCAGATTCCTGGTGGCTTCGGCTTTGGGTAAGAGGAAGTAAGGAGAGGAGAAGAATGCGCCGACATCACAACCGGTGGTGCATTCCCCGCAATAGTGACACGCGGGATGTCCTTGATGCGGCTGCGTGAGTTGAGCGCACCTGTCCGGTAGATACGGGATGCCGACCTGCTTGCAACCAGCTTCGAGGATGTAGTCGAGGCAGCGAAACTTAAAGGGAGGCAGATACGAGCCATCGGGATTGCTGGGCCGATTCTGCACCGTGCTGGCCACGCCAATCATCTTTTCTACGCGCGTATAGAAGGGATCGATTTCGGCGTAGGTCAGCGGCCAATCCACGTCATATCCGTCGAGGGATGCGGCCTTGAAATCGATATCACCGAAGCGAGCGGAACTGCGTCCCCAGAAATTTGTTTTGCCGCCGACTGCGCTACACCGCGGCCAAAACCATCTGGTTCCAGGAGCTACCGTGAACGGGATCTCGTGATCCCATGCGGCCTTGGTGTACTCGTTGTCCATGTAACCGAACGATTTCGGACTACGTTTGGGATCGTCTAGGCCGCGGAATTTCATGTCCCACGGCATGCGGTGGAAGCGGAAGTCTTTCTCGGGATCGAGTCTCTTGCCGGCGTTTAGAGCACAGACTTTGAGTCCGGCCTCGCACAGCGTTTTGATCGCCATACCGCCGCCGGCTCCGGTCCCAATCACAATTACGTCGTAAATCTTCGTGGCCATGATTTCGTGACTTGATTCTTAAGATTTCGCCTGCGAGAGATGGCGATGTTCGCGATCATCTTTATGCGGGCACTCCGGCGACTCCGAATAGAACTTCAATGCGGGATTGTCCAGTTCCTTGAATCCGATCTCGCTGGTATAGAAGCCGGTCACGGTGAACTCGCGCATCAGCGCGAAAAACTTGCGGCCATCTTCTTCTCCCGGACGCACTTTGTCCTTGAATCCCAGGGGTTCGAGCAGGGAAATTTGCTGTTGGGTGGTCAGTTCCAGGAAGTGCTTACCCGCTTTTCTCGCACTATGTGCATTGAGCCAGTCCAGACCCAGACGAAATGGATATTGCTGCTCGGGATCGTTCGCCACCATGAAATCGATGAATTCAGCGACTCCTGCTTCTTTTGCGCCGGGCGTTCCGTCGCTTGGAATGATAATCTCGGTGAGGCGTTCCACCATGGCGTACTCAGACGATGAGAAGAATTGGGGACGATATTCCGAGGGCTTGATCTGCAGGGTTGCGTTGCCAACGTGGCCGCAGGCGAATCCCCACTTGCTAAAACCGGGGAAGGTGGCGGCAGCCGCAGCAGTCCCCAGAATGTGCAAAATCTTCCGCCGATGAATTCCCTGTCCGGCCATGAGTTCTCGCTTCGTTTCTACGAAAGATATTTGACTGTGGCTTCTATCAGATCCGTTGTCGGTTTGTACGGATCCCCCGGCGCGTCGTACTCGATCGAGCAATATCCCTTGTAGTCGTGCTTTTTCAGGGTTGCGAACGCCTTCGGCAGATCGACGTGAGAAGCCTTGCCTTGATCGTCGACCTCACCGTCTTTCACATGGCAGATTCCGTAGGCATGAGCAAACATCGCCTCCATCGCGCGATCCTGAAATGCTTCATCATGCGCCGCCAGGGAGTTGCCGAAATCCGGTAATGCTTTTAGCCAAGGGCTGTTCACCTTCTCAATCACTTGCACGATGAAGAATGGATCCTCGCTCTCTGGATTGTCATTTTCGAGATGAACTACCACATTTTTCTTCGCACCATATTCCGCGTTTCGCGCCAGCGTATCGGCCGCTCGTCCGACGTCGGGGTTGGAGTTCTTGCCGCCGTCGATGTGGGTTCGAATGCTGGGTGAAGCAAGGGCCGATGCCACGTCGATCCATTGATTCGTCGCAGTTACAGACGCCTCGCGCTCGGCAGCATCCATCGCATACTGGCTGTGCCTGCCATCCACGGCAATATCAACGACGGAGGAGCCCGCCTTCTCTACGGCAAGCCGGAATTGCTCGAGGTATTTTGGATCGGTCGAAGGGAAGATCGGACTCCAAGGCTCAATATGATGCACGTTAAATTTCTCGACCACATGGGCGGCGAAATCTTTCAGTTCCATCTGCTGTGCGCGTGGAACCTTGCTCGAAGTGTTTCCCTCCCAGCCCTTCCATCCGACGATGAACTCGCGAAACGGATACGCCGCGACCGCAACCCGGTCCCGAGGACTGGTAGGAAACTTCACCGATGGCCCGGAGCTCGCAGCCCGCGCCAAGCCGGGTAGAAGCCACGTCCCCGCGGTTACTCCTGCACATAGCTCGACGAATTGTCTCCGAGTAATTGGGCTCATGCGCGAAAGTGTAACAGAGAACGCACGAGCTGGCGGCAGTAGCCTGTGCGCGTTTCACACAGCAGGATTCAGTTAACTGTTGGTTGGTTGAGTATGCGCGTGCGAGCGGAGTCGACTACTCCTCCATGACTCCGTAATGAAATCGAGGAGATAATCTCGCCCCGTATTTCTCTGCCAGCCCCAACGTGAGGGCCTGCGGAACGATGACTGAAGTGACGCCATCCCACGGTTCTGGCACCGGACTGACCTTCATCGGCATCAGTTTCTCGGACGGCTGCACTTCGTCGGTCGTAACTAAGATCACTTTACCTCCACGCGCATTGCAGTCATGCGCGAGTTTCAGGCCGAGTTCTGCCGTTCGTCCAAGGGCGAGGATGATTGCTAAATGCGACTCGTTGACGTCGAGGATCGGGCCGTGCCGGAAGCCTGCGCCCGAGTGGGCTGCCGCGCGCTGGCCGGTCATCTCTCGAATGCATAATGCACCCATGATGGCGCCGCCATATGCTGCCCCGCGCCCAATGACTTCTATGTTGACTGCTCCCCGGCAGAACTGCTCGAGTTCACTGCGCTGGGCGAATGCTCGGTGTAGGTCGGCCGAATAGACGTCTAGTACGCGCATGGCGTCTTCCTTCCATGCGCGCCCAATGATATGAGAAGCGAGTGCGATACAAGCGGCAGTCGCGTTAGTGTAGGTCTTCGTGGCGTTTCCGTACTCAGGTCCCGCAAGAATTGGCAATCTGATTGGGGCTAGGGACCAGCAAGTACTTTTTTCGTTGTTACACACCAGCCCGAGCGGTCGTGCGCTCTTTTTCTTACATAACTCGACAAGCTCCGCACTCTCGCCAGACGCGGTGACAAGAATGGAATCCGCCTCCTGATCTTCTACCGGAAGGGAGTAATGCAGCCATTCTCCTGCGTCAACGAAGAATGAAGATCGTCCACAAGATCGCAGCAACGTTGAACCGGTCACGGAGGAGCAATAGGAAGCGCCCATTCCAACAAACAGTATCGGACCAGGCGAGGTCATGATTCTTCGCAGGTTTTCCATCTGTTCCAAAATCGATCTATCTTCGCGGTAAGCACGAACCAGATCAGCCAGCCGTTCCGGCTGTTCCATGCATTCTTTTTCGTAAATCGCCAGCATGCTCTGCGTTCGTACTTCGGCCGGCGGCTCGATTCCGGCGATCCAGCGCGACTCCTGGCCTGCTTTGCTGTCCATGGTTACTCCTCAATCCTTTACTCGCTCGTCACCATCCGCCATTTGGATGATGTGCTTATTCAAAGTTTGTAAATAACAATTATAAAGGCTACGATAGCACTTTCGCCGAGGTGCATCCGTGGCCGATCTCGTCGCCCCTTCACAGCCGCATGTAAAGCGCGGTTTCATTCTTCGGATCTCCTCTATCGCCGCTTTGGGCGGCGTGCTCTATGGATACGACATGGGCATCATAGCGGCCGCCGCCATCTTCGTGAAACGCAGTTTTGGGATTACTACATTCGTCGAGGAGTGGGTGGTCAGCGTCGTCCTCATTGGCGCGATGGCTGGCGCCATGGCGGGAGGGGCCATCGCCGATCGGATTGGTCGCCGCGCGACCTTGGTGTGGGCAGGGATCGTCTTTATTGTTGGCTCGGTTCTGGCCCCGCTTTCGCCGAACGTTGCGACGCTCATCATAGCTCGCACGATCATTGGAATTGGAATCGGTTTCACCTCAGTCACGGCGCCTGTGTATGTTTCCGAATTGGCTCCGCCACAATCTCGAGGGATGCTGATCGGGCTCTATCAATTCGCATTGACCATCGGAATTGCGCTTGCCGATCTCGTCGGATACTGGCTCGCGACCCAGCAGGCGTGGAGAATGATGTTTGGCATCGCGGCTGTGCCCACAGTCTTCTTCTTGGCCGTCATACTGACTGTTCCTGAGAGTCCACGCTGGCTCTTTGCACACCGTCGGCAGCAAGACGCAGAATCCGTGCTTCGGAGCTACACCGACGCTCTTGGTGCACAACGATTTCTCGAAGATATTCGGGAAGGATTGAAGGTGCCGATGGAGCAGCGCTGGAGCGCGCTTTGGACTCCTGCTGTGCGAGGTGCGGTTTTCATAGCCGTCGGACTCACTGTGCTACAGCAAGCGACGGGAATTAACACCATCATTTATTACGGACCACAAATCTTCGAACTGGCCGGAATCGCTACACATTCCAACGCGATCCTGGCGACGCTTCTCGTTGCAGTCGTGAATGTTGTGGCGACGGTGGTGGGAATTCTGCTTGTGGACCGCGTTGGGCGAAAGCCTCTGCTGTATGTCGGAGTGGCGGGGATGACGATCGCACTCTTCGCACTTTCGTTCGCTTTCAGCCATGGAACGACACTCGGCTCGTCTTTAGGCATCGTCGCGATTGCCTGCCTTATCGGCTACATCGCGTGTTTCGCTTTCAGCCTGGGGGCAATTGCCTGGATTCTCGTTTCGGAAGTGTTTCCCCTCCGCGTCCGCGGTCGTGGCGTCGCCGTGGCAACGCTGTTCTCGGGAATCTCAAATTTCATCATTTCGTTAACATTCTTATCTCTAATCAACGCCGTCGGCAACGCTGCCACATTTGCGATCTATGGAGTGCTCTGCGTTGTGACCCTCGTCTTTGTTCGATTCGCGGTACC
>Ga0070735_10001869_pt1 | contig 19624 bp, 11 predicted proteins | sample Coa_R1_FD_66443 | JGI IMG/M metagenome (GOLD analysis project Ga0070735, IMG submission 66443) | Surface soil microbial communities from Centralia Pennsylvania, which are recovering from an underground coalmine fire - Coalmine... | ecosystem: Environmental > Terrestrial > Soil > Unclassified ... | reverse complement strand
GTCTCCATTGGCACCGCATGGCGAGATCACGCTGGATGTGGACTACGGCGGCACCGTGCCTCTGACAGCACAGCGGCTGCTGGCCATCGGAGCTCCCGAGGCGAAGGCACAGGCCTCCGACTGGGATCGAATCTCTCCCGACTTCACTGGCCTGCGGGGATTCGGCAATGTCGTCTGGTACCCGGTCGCTTCCGTTCCGGCGGTACTGGGGGACGGGTCGCGCGTCTTCGATGAAATTGGACGGCAAAAGCTGCTGGACCAGAATGCAACGATTGCGCTGCACGTCACGGACGAGTTTCTCGATCAGCCGCCGAGCGCCGCCGTTCTGAATGGGCAGTGGGTCCAGATGGACAAGCCCACCTCCATGCCGACAGCGAGCTTCCCCGGCGTGATTACTGCCTCTATTGCTAGAAGGCGGATTGGGTTCGATGTTCCGTCGGTGTTTCTGGCGCGACGAACGGAAACGTCGGGGCAAGGACTTCGGATTCTGACCAACGATGGCGACGCGCATTACGCCGGAAATTACCTGGCGGCAGCCGAGTCGGTACAACCGCTGATCCACACCTGGTTCGGCAACACGTCGCATCCGGCGGCCACGATCCTCGAACTTCCTGAGCCGGATGACGACTCTGCAGAAACAGGCGACCTGCTGGCCACGCCGGTGTCGAGTACGCCTTCCTCTCAGCTCGCTCCGGCTCTTGCGCACGCGCTGGCACATGCCTACTTCACATCCCCAAGGGCATGGCTCAATGAGGGCGTTGCAAATTTTGTTGGGAATCTCTGGCTCGATTCGACCAGCGGGCACGCGGCCGCAATGGATCATCTCAACGCAGAGCGGCAGGCGCTTGCCCTTGTTGAACCTGCAAGTCCCGGCCAGGGCACTGGACAGGATTTGCTGAATGCCGGCAGTCCCGCGTACTACCGTACAAAGGCGACCTACGTTCTCTGGATGCTGCGGAATCAGATCGGCGATGCGAAGCTTGCCTCAGCTCTGCAGTCGTACAATCCCGCCGACGACACGGAGAACGACTATTTTGAGCATGTGGTTGAGAAGGCGAGCGGCACTGACCTGCGGTGGTTCTTTGAAAACTGGGTCTACCAGGATCGCGGTCTCCCGGACCTCTCCATTGGCGGGGTGTATTCAAGCCAGGAGGCGCACCAGCAGTACCTGGTAGCGGTTGACATCGCCAACGAAGGCTATGCCGAAGCATACGTGCCGGTGACCCTTAAGGCCGGAGATGCTGCCAGTACGAACTGGGTCCATGTTCCGGCCAACGGACACATCACGCATCGCATGCTCTTTCAGCAAAGCCCGACAGAAGTGGATGTGAACGACGGATCCGTGCCGGAGGTTCGCGACAGCATTCATCAGCGAATGCTTACGGATGACCGGCCCTAAGCCACTGCCCGATGAGGGGGAAGCGATTCTGGTGAGCGCGGAAGGCTTGCCTGTATGCTCCAAATTTCCAGCAACAACGTCGCCGTGGCAATTGATGGCAGGAGAAAATCAAGAAATGGGAGTACGGTCCAGAGGCTGGAAGAACCGGCAAGACTTTCTCCCAGGGCGGAAATCGCCGGCGCGAAGAGATCAAATGCCAGCTGGAGAATCAGTAGTAGGCGCGCAGCAACTACGAATCTGTTTCCCAGCTTGTGAAACAAGATCAGCACTACCGCGGGAAATAAAAAACAATAGTTATAGATAATCGGCGGATTAAACGGCGCAACCAGAACGGCCGCAGCCAGCGCCAGCGCCGTTACAAGGTTGAACTGCCGCGACCCGGCCGCACATCTCCGCAGCCGCACAAACCCAATCAGGACGAGCGCAATGATAACGGCGCCGATCGCCAGCCCTGGCCAGTGACCAACGGCGGTTTGCAGTTGCGGGCGCGAATGCGTTGTGGCCTGGTATTGCCGAAGGACGGCCAGCCAGTGCGGAATCCAGCCCGGCAAAATCCACTGAGCGGCTACAAGCAGCATCGCAACCGCGCCTGTGAAGGATGCGATCAAACGCCACATGCTCCGAGTCACGGCCCAGAGCAAAATCCAGACCAGCAGGAGCAGGACTAACTGCGGCTTAATCGTTGAGAGCGCCAACAGGATTCCAGGTGCAATCTGCTGTTCGCGCGCGAGTAGATACCACGCCAGCAGGACCAGCAGCATTACAACAACGCTCATCTGCTGGAGTCGCACGCCCCAGATCACCGGCCAGCTGAACAACGCGACGGCGGCCACCAGGAGTCGCGTGCGAAATGAAAGGCCAGGCTCAAGGACGCCTGCCGTGTTCCAAAAGACCAAAGCAAGAAGCGGTGGAACGATCGTGAGATACAACAGCCGCTCGGTTGTCCACGAAAGCGAGGCGAATGGAGCAAAGAGAACGATGATGTGCGCCGGATACCAGAACTCCTGGGGCTCGGGATGAATGATGGTCTGCGGCGCGTCCTCGTACCAGCGCTTTTGTAACTGAATGACCACGCTTTCTGAATAGGGATCCTGGCCGTTGAGCGCGGCTCGAGTGCCACTCCAGACGGGCAGCAGGTCCGAGTGGTTAACCGGCAGATAAACCCGCGTAATCACATGCAAATGCCAGAGCGGAGCAGCCAGAACAAGCGCCAGCAACACCCACCCGACAATGGCACGCGTGTCGTCGCTGCGCGGTTCTGGGTGCTCTTTCGTAGCCGGCGGCGGTTTCGGCATCCGGTCCAGACTAAAGCCGTCGCCGTATCCTTCGGAATGCCGAATTCAGGGGAGTGATCAATGTTCGACAACAGGATCGCTCAGGGATCCACCGATATGCACAGGGCCGTTTTTTGTATGAAGTGAAAGATTCAGCGTGCGGTCAAAGCTGATGCTTCCGGCGACAGGATTCACGATCGGGCCGCGGTTGCCTCCAATGCCGCCGCTCGTGAGCGTGATCGTCTGCTGCCGAATGGCTCCGGTAGCGGTCCACCGCCCGAAGTGTGCCATCGGCATCGGCGGATCGAGCCCGAGGAGACCACCATTGAGCCACGTGATTTGAAAATCTCCGCTGGCGGAAGAAGCCAGATCCGCCGCGCTGTACCCACTCGTCTTCAGCCGAAGCTCGCCATTTGCTGTACCGGAACCCCACTCTTCCTGGAACAAATTTCCGGCGTCTCCTGCCTTGAGGCCATTGAACCGCACGTTCAGGGTCCACTGCGGTGTTCCGTCCACCAGCGTCATGTCCGCAACGGCGTGGAGTGTCCCCCCGAGCGCGGCAGCATCGAACGACCGGATCGCCAGAGCCGCTTTTGCGATGTTGAAATCGCCGGCCGCGTCATGCAGTAAAAGTCGGCCCAAAGCCAGAGTGTCCAAGTGAATATCGCCTTCCATCGGAGGCCATGCAGGCGGTGAGCCCGAAAACATTTCCCCGAAAAGTCCGGCGCGGGTCTGGTGCATCGCTCGCTCCAGATCTGTGGCATCCAGTTCGGCGGAGTCCAGCGAGACTTTGGCAGGACAAGGCACAGGTTGATTGCAGTTTGCTGGAAATGCGACCGAACCATGCAGATTCAATCCGGAATAGCGGACCGTGGCGTTTTGCCAGGCGATCTGATCAGGTGCAAGGCTGATCTCCGCGGAAACCACTTCGAGGGGTGCCCGGAGGAACTGCGCATTCAGCTGCAGGTTGGTAACCCGAACCGTTCCGGTTGTTGTGATCCCGGGTCCAGAGCCCGACACCGGGGTAATCCAGCCGCCGACAATGGCCGCATTTAGATCCGCGCCAGTCTTTGCGTTGCGCACGGTGAACCAGGATTTGGGAAAGCCGAATACGTGTCCCGTATTCACCAGGCGCTCCACCGCAGCGTCTCCGTTCAGATGCAGTAGGAATCCAGCGCGAGAAAACTGACCATCCATGTTGAGCGGCTGCGGCTCACCGGCAGGAAGAGCGAATCGTTCGAGCGCAACGTGAAATGGTTCCGTTGCCGGAGGGGGCTGGGTTGACTTCCTCCGTTTATTCTCTTTCGGCGGACCGCCCGCGGCCGTGAAATGCAGGCTGGGAACCGTGACACTGCCACCGGGGAAGTTCACCGTGACCTCGGTCGTCTTTGCATCACCTGAGAATATTGGCCGCTCACCAGTGGCCACGTGAAAGGACCCGTTGATCCGGCCGGTTGCGCTGATGCTGCCGAGCGTGGGGCGCATCACACCGAGCAGGGAGACCGGCAGGGCCGCTGGAGTCTGATTGATTTCGAGTTGAAGATCCAGATGAGACGGCGAAAAGCCCTGAGCCATGCCCGTCAGCAGGAGATGACCTTCTCCGGCCGGAAGAAAGCAACTGATGTCCTGAAACACCTTTTGCGCTCGCTCGTATCGGCTCCTGCAGGTTGCGTGAAGTGCAAGCGGATTGACCGGCTGAAATTCCTGCCGCCGCAGATTGGCGACCCCAATCTCGGTTGTGAGCGCAAGGTCGTTGGCTGTACCCGTGGCAGACGCCACGATGTCCAAATCGCCCCGCCAACCCGTATCAGTGCCGGCAAGCAGCACGGTCGCTTGCCCAAGCTGGGCTCCTCTCCATTCCGCGTGAACATTCACCGGCATAGTCCCCAAGTCGGCTGCCCGGTGCAGCGAACCCTCCAGCGACAATTCCCCGGTGTCAGAGAGATGGAGCTGCAGATCTGTCCGGACGGGCTGAGCCTTCAGCCTGATCCGCCAGTCGTCCTGATTGGCCTCCCACATGGCGAACTCAGCATTCAGCAGTGCGAATGGCCGCTTCTCGACACCATCCTTGAAGTTGATTCGCGCGCCGCTCGCCTCGATATACGGGAACTGTAGATGGGGCCCGTGATGCGGATTGCCGGTAGGCTCATTCGGAACCTGCGAAGCGCGCGTCAGCACCGAGGCAATGTTCCACTGCCCTGCATCATTCTTCACGAGATTCAGGCTGACCTCGTCGAGGCTGATCCGGCTCACCTCGAGCCGCCCCCGCCAAAGCGGTGCAAAACGCATGGAGGCGACAACGGAATTGGCGTGCAGGACAGGCTCATAACCGAACGCGGGATCCTCCGCCACGGTGAAGTCGCTGATGGTAATGGCGGGAGTGGGCAGCAGACGCAGCTGCATCGATCCAATCCCGACGGGACGTCCAAGAGCCCCGGCAAGGCTGGCAGTGACAGAACGCTGATATTTGCCGAGGCTTACGAGGGGCGGGAGAAAAAAGGCCACGAGCAGCACAAGAACAAGAACGGCAGCCAGCACGAGAATCCGCCGGCCGCTCCGCGGCTCAACGGCAGCCAGCGGCTGTTCCGTCTCCATGGTTTATTTCACCAGGTGGAAAGTACGGCGCCAGCGGGTTTCGTCGAAGAAGTGAATCGTCTCATGCAGAATCCAGCCGATGCGGTCGCTGACGGCGGTCTTGTACTGTTCGCTCTCCGGCGTGTCGAAGGACCAGTACACGAACAAGGGCCTGCCAACGATATTGGCGCGCGGCACAAAACCCCAGAATCGGCTGTCAAGGCTGACGGTGCGATTGTCGCCCATGCAGAAATACATTCCCGGCGGCACGACGAGATCGCCTTTCTGGATATAAGACGGCAGAGCTTCGGCCCACTCGGCAGTCACATCGCCGCTCTCGGCTGGAGGCACATCAGGAAAATCGTCGCGATAGGGTTGGTAGTCAGGGTAAGGCGGCTGCGGTGCGTAGGGCTCCTGCAGGGCCTGTCCATTTCTGTAGACGACCCCATTGTTTAGATGAATGCGATCACCGGGAATGCCGATGACCCGCTTCACCAGAAACAAATGCTCGCCGTTCGACTCCAGCGTCGGTTTGTAGAAGACGACAATGTCGCCGCGACGCACGTTCCGGTAGTAAACCAGGGGTGCCCAGCGTGCCGGCGGCGCAAGCGTAATGCGATCTACCAGCACGTGATCCCCGACCAGCAGAGCCTTCACCATCGAGGAGGAGGGAATGGCAAAATTCTGAAAAATGAAGGTCAGGACAAAAAGTCCGACGACCAGCACGCCGCAGATTGACGCAAAAGCCTCCAGCGGCGTCTCTTCGTGCTTGATCTCAGCTTGCTTTTCCAGCGTTTGCTCCATGGTGGAAGGTCTCTAGCGCACGACCTGCATGAAACGATCCCAGCGCGCAAAATCCTCGATCCGGCTCAGAAGATCGCGTTTCTGTCCGAGTCTATCACTCAGGGGCTGAGCGACATCCGTGGCCGACGCCTCGCGCAGAGAGAAGTAAATCAGCAGTGGACGACCGACGATATGGTCCTGAGTTACGAATCCCCAATAGCGGCTATCGAGACTGAAATTGCGGTTGTCTCCCATGACAAAGTAATCGCCAGGCGGAACCACCAGTTCGCCGCCGTGGATGTCGCGACTCATTTCCGTCCACCATTTGGGATTCACGCCCGGATCGGTATACATCTGGCTGGGAAAATTGTCGCGGAAATCGTCTGCGTACGCCGGCTCGTACGAGACATAAGGCTCCGTCAGTTCAACGCCGTTGACCCAGACTCGTCCGTTCTCGAGATGGATCCGGTCGCCGGGTAATCCGATAACCCGTTTGACGACGTGCTCTGGCGGATTGGGCGGATAGTGGAACACGACAATATCGCCCTGGCGGACTTGTCGATACGGCATCACCCACTTCCAGATACCTGGGGGAGCATAGGCGATTTTGTTCACCAGCAGAAAGTCGCCGACCAGGAGAGTGTGCTCCATGGATTCTGAGGGTATCCTGAACGGCTGAACGATAAACGTGAGGATGAACAGCGCGATGACTACCACTGAGATGAGCGACCGCACCATCTCCAGCAGGCCGGGATTTGCGCTGTGGTGAGATCGTCGCGCGAGCGGCGCGGGTTCGATTTGCGCCCCGGCAGAAGCCGCTGCCGGTTGCCCGGAGGCGCGGAGGGACTGTTCGGTGGCGCTCACTCTGCCGCTCCTGATTGCCTGATTTGCTGCATTGCGCCACGTGCCGCTTCCTGTTCCGCGGCTTTTCGGGTCGGCCCCGATCCCTCAGCCAGCACCTCACCGCCGGCGCGCACTTCGACGTAGAAACATTTGTGATGATCCGGGCCCGCCTCCGCTGTGGTTCGGTATTCCGGCTGGCCCTGCTTCCGGGATTGCAGCAGCTGCTGTAGTGCAGATTTAAAGTCTCCCAGGCTTCCGCCCTCTCCCATTTGCTCGCGCAATAGATCCACGTCAGGTTCGATCACCTTCGCTTCGATGATTCTGCGCGCAGCATCGAGCCCGGCGTCGAGATACACTGCGCCAATTACCGCCTCCATCGCGTTGGCCAGCAGAGATCGTTTGGCGCGTCCACGGGTACGTTTCTCGCCTCGGCCCAGCTGCAGGTAGCTGCCGAGATCCAGCGACCCGGCAACTTTGGCCAGGTGCTCCCGGCTGACCAGCGCACCACGCAACCGTGTCAACTCGCCCTCCTGCAGATCGGGAAATCGCCGGTACAGAGACTCCGCCACGACCAGACCGACGACCGCATCACCCAGGTATTCCAGACGTTCGTTATCCTCTCGTGTGCCATGAGGCGAAATGTCTTCGGCGAGGAGAGATCGATGGGTGAGCGCCTGGATCAGAAAGCTACTTCTTGAAAAGTGGTAGTTCAGATCGCCTTCCAGCTGCTCAACCGCGAGTGCTGCAGTTCCATCGGGATCACCGGAAAGGTCGATTTCGCTGGCATCACGGGAATGGGGGACGGGGGGCTGCATGCACGCTGCTGTCTCCACAATTATTGCAGAGGGCCGGTGGGACCGTTTATTTCTGCGGAGGCGCCGGGGATGTCGAGCGGGGGCTGGACTGCGAAGTGGCGTTGGTCTTGTCAACGCTGTCGGGCCCCGAGGGCTGTGCCAGTGTGAAAGGCTGCTTCAGACCCTGCTCGGCTGCCTGCTTCGTATCCGGCCGCCCATCCCGAACCGTCAGAGCTGCCTTGTATTCAGCGATCGCCTCGTCTCGCAATGAACGGCAGTCGCCTGGATCCACAGTTCCCTGCGCACTTTGCTGTCCGCACGCCGATGACTCGACATCCAGAATGCGCCCCAGATAGATGTGTGTCCACGCCAACGTTCGCGGATCCTTCGCTGCGGTCAGCGTGGTTTTGAATGTCCCTTGCGCATCCCTCGTTTTGCCGCTCAGCAGTTCCGCTCGCGCCAAAATGAAATCCGCTTGTCCGGGATCGCCGGTGTGCGTGGCCAGCGCCTCTCGCGCCATAGCGTCCGCGCCCGCGATGTCTCCCCTGACCAGCTTCAGTTCGGCGAGATCGAGACCCTTGGGCTGTTGCGGCGCATGGCCCATCATGTCCTCTTCCCCGTGCGCATCGAAGGTGATTTGCTTCGCGCGGTGAATCTCGGCGGCAATGTCCATGCCGTAGACCATGGGTCCGATCGCCTCATCCAGGCTCTCAGGGTTCTTTTCGAAAGCGATCAGCTGGTTATAGAAGTATTGTGTCAGCACATAGCCCTGCGCCATGGAGTGATTCACGTTTTGCTGGCGAATGGCGGCCATCTTCTCCATCGCAGCGGCACGCGCGCGTTCGTAGGGCTCCGAGGCGCTGTGCGACAGGCCCGCCGGAATCTTGACCTCCTGCACACCCGTATCCATGGTGCGCGCCTCGATGGCGCGGATCATGCTCTCGATGACCAGCGCGACAATGTCGCTCCTGAATGTGAACTGCAGCGGAGCATCATCCACAATCCTGAGGAGCGGCAGCATGCGATCCATTGAGTCCTCGCGCTCGTAGAGCAAGGGCTCGATCTGGTAATGCAGGTAAGCGTGGCGAACCAGGTTCATCGCAATCTGGCCGCCTTTGGGCGAGGCCACTACGACGTAATCCGGCCCGTAAACGCGCGCGTTTGTTTCCGCCGGCGAGAGCATCGGTTCGAGCACAACCAGGAAGCGCCGCGCATTGGATGTCGACGCGGGCACCTTCAGGTAGTAGTTGGTGCTGACGATCATCTGCGACAAGGGTTCGTGCAGCCGGTTCACCATTTGCTCGTAAGCCGGCCGGTTTTCGAGCCAGATCACGTGCAGATCCACATCAGCCGCGAATTTCCGCACGAGAGGCAGCATCAGTTCCACACCGGTAGCATCCGGCGGCATCTCCTCTTCATCAACGCTGGGCGTGAGTTCCGGAGGAGGCGAGAGATACAGAGCCAGGGAGACGTATTGCGCCAGCGAGCGGGCCGGGTCGGAAAGCTGATGCTGGTCAACGTAAAGGCACAGCTTGTCACGATCGTCGCGTGCCTGGGCGGAAGCGATGATTGCCTGGCTTACCTGGTCGCGCACTCTTTGGCGGACAGGATCGCTGTCGGCAAGGCCGCGGTCATAACCACAGGCATTCAGCGCGACAGCAATGTCGAACATGGCTTCACTGGTTTCGAGGCTGACAGCCGGGCCGGCAGGATCCATCAGCGATGGTCGGGCGGGCGTGCTCTGCCGTTCCGGAGGAGTCTCTAATTGCTGGTTCGAGGGCAGAGTTGCATTTGGAGGCTGCGAAGAGCTGTACGGCGCATTTCCGGGAGGCGATTGGCGCGGCTGCTGCGCCGCACAAGTAGCAAGCGGCATTGCCAGCATGCAGATGAAAGAAACCAGAGGAGAACGCGGACGGAGAGAGGACAGCATACGCAGTTGGACCGGAAACGGCTGAAATCAAGTCTATGGTGGGCCCATGAAGAGGGTCAAACATATTGTGGCGGCTGCATCCGGGGTCGATGCGTGTCTTCTGCTGCCGTACAATGCAGCCAGTCTTCGCGGCTGGAATCCCCATGAACAAAGCATTATTTCAACGTCGATTGCGTGGCTTCGTCGCTCTGATTTCGCTGCTCGGCATCTTCCTGGCTGCTTCACCGGCTCCCGGCCAGGATGCCGCTCCTAACGTCTCGAGCACGGCGACCAGCAAACTCGGGGACGATCAGCCGGTTCGCACGCCGCACGCCATGGTCGTCAGCGTTCATCACCTGGCCACCGATGCAGGGGTAGAAATTCTGCAGCAGGGCGGGAACGCTGTCGACGCGGCGGTTGCGGTGGGGTTTGCCCTGGCTGTCGTTCATCCTGTCGCCGGCAATATTGGCGGCGGCGGATTCATGCTCATCCACGACCACACCGGCAGGAATATCTTTATTGATTACCGCGAAAAAGCGCCGCTGGCGGCAACGGCGAACATGTACCTCGATGCCAAAGGCGATGTGATCCCGAACGCCAGCATCATCGGATATCGCGCCATTGGTGTCCCCGGCTCCGTTGCCGGACTCGTATACGCCGAGAAGAAGTACGGCAAGCTAACGCTCGCTCAGGCGATGGCTCCGGCGATTCGGCTGGCGGCCGACGGATTCGTTCTCAGCAGCGAAGAGGCTGCCGAACTGCATGACGAGATCCTCACCGGCTTCCCCGCCTCGAAGCAGACCTTCCAGCGCGACGGCAATTTCTATAAAGCCGGGGAGACCTTCCGCCAGCCGGAGTTGGCGCAGACGCTGCGCCGCATCGCGGCCGATCCGTCCGATTTCTACCATGGGTCGATGGCGCGCCAGATCGCTGCAGCCGTTCAGAAGGGCGGTGGCCTCATCACCGCTGAAGATATGGCCCGCTACACGGTGAAAGAACGCGAGCCCGTCACCGGAAGCTACCACGGCTACACAATCGTCAGCGCGCCACCGCCTTCCTCAGGCGGAGTCGCACTGATTGAAATGCTGAACATCCTCAACGGATTCCAACTGGATCCGCTGGGAGACCGGACCGCGCCCGAAATGCACCTGATCGTAGAGGCTTTTCGGCGTTCTTATATGGATCGCTCGAATTACCTCGGCGATCCGGATTACGTGAATATCCCGGTCGAGCAGCTCATCAGCCAGCGATATGCAGCAGCGTGGCGGGGGAGCATCCTTCCCGATAAGGCGAGCGTCTCGGCCAATCTCGAGCGCCCGGCGGGATTCGTTCCTCCGCCGCCCACAATGGCGCAGGTTCGCCAGGAAGCGGCGGACACGACGCACTACTCGATCGTCGACGCGCAAGGCGACGCGGTCGCGGTGACGACAACCCTGAACGGCGGCTTTGGATCGGGCGTGACGGTGCCCGGGCTGGGGTTCCTGCTGAACGATGAGATGGACGACTTTGCGGCCAAGCAGGGCGTGCCGAACATGTTCGGACTCATCCAGGGCCCGGCCAACGCGATCGCGCCGGGCAAGCGTCCCTTGTCGAGCATGACGCCAACGATCGTACTGAAAAACGGCAAGGTCGCCATGGTACTCGGATCGCCCGGCGGCGGCCGCATTATCACGACTGTTGCAAATATCTTCCTCAGTGTGGCCGATGAGGGGCTCAACATCCAGCAGGCCGTGGACGCCCCGCGGTTCCATCACCAGTACCTGCCCGACGTTCTCTATCTGGAACCGGGATTCGCGCCGACGACCATCGAAGGTCTACGCGCGGACGGCTACAAGCTGAAGATCGGCGGCCACTGGAGCGATGGCGAGTGCATCGCAGTCGACCCGAAGACAGGGATGCTGGAGGGCGGCCAGGATCATCGGCAGCACTACGGCAAAGCGGCTGGATACTGAACCTAATCTCGCACGGGGGTACTGCGCCGCGAGTAATGTGGTGACGGGCCGACCCGTGGCTTATCCTGAAAAGAAACGCGCGCAATTTCCATCAATTTTCTCTGCCCGGAGTACATATGCCAGACGCAAGCTGCGACATCGGTTTGATTGGCCTCGCCGTGATGGGCCAGAACCTGGTACTGAACATGAATGACCACGGATTTAAGGTGGCCGTCTTCAACCGGACCGTTTCCAAGGTCGACGACTTCATCGCCAACGAAGCGAAGGGAACCCAGGTCGTTGGCGCGCACTCCATTCAGGAGTTCGTCTCGCTCCTGAAGCCGCCGAGGCGCGTGATGTTGATGGTGAAGGCCGGCGATACCGTCGATCAGATGATCGATCACCTGCTGCCGTATCTCTCGCCCGGGGATATCGTTATCGACGGCGGCAATTCTCTGTTCACGGATTCGAATCGCCGCACGAAGGATCTGGCCGCGAAAGGCATTCTCTTCATCGGCACCGGCGTCTCCGGCGGCGAAGAAGGCGCGCGCTTCGGACCGTCGATCATGCCAGGCGGCAACCCTGAAGCCTGGCCGCACGTAAAGAATATCTTCCAGTCGATTGCGGCAAAGGTGGAGGACGGCACCCCGTGCTGTGACTGGGTCGGCGATGCCGGCGCAGGGCACTACGTGAAGATGGTGCACAACGGCATTGAATATGGCGATATGCAGCTGATCTGCGAAGCCTACGACATTCTGAAGCATGCGCTGAACCTCACTCCCGACGAACTGGCGCAAGTCTTCGCTGACTGGAACAAGGGCGAACTGGACAGCTTCCTGATCGAGATTTCCAGCAAGATCTTCGCCAAGAAGGATGAAGACGGCACACCGCTGGTCGATAAAATCCTCGACACCGCTGGACAGAAGGGTACCGGCAAATGGACCGTCGAGAGCGCCCTCGATCTTGGCATGCCGGTCACACTGATCGGCGAATCGGTCTTCGCGCGCTGCCTCTCGGCCATTAAGGAAGAGCGCGTCACTGCCTCGAAGGTCCTGCAGGGTCCGACAGGAAATGCCGCAACCGCCGATCGCGCGGACTTCATCGAGAATGTGCGGCGCGCTCTCTACTGCTCGAAGATCATCAGCTACACGCAGGGCTACATGCTGCTGCGCGAAGCGGCAAAGGCTTTTGGCTGGCGGGTGAACATGGGGGGCATCGCGCTGATGTGGCGTGGCGGCTGCATTATCCGGAGCCGCTTCCTGGGCAAGATCAAAGACGCCTATGACAAACAACCGGACCTGCACAACCTCCTCTTTGACAGCTTCTTCTCCGGCGTGCTGAACGAATATCAGGCTTCCTGGCGCAAGGCCATTGTGAAGGCGATCGCGCTGGGAGTTCCGACTCCCGCGTTCTCGACCGCACTGGCGTTCTTCGACGGATATCGCACCGCCCGGCTGCCCGCCAACCTGCTGCAGGCGCAGCGCGACTTCTTTGGCGCGCACACCTACGAGCGCGTCGATCAGCCCCGTGGCCAGTTCTTCCACACCAACTGGACCGGCCGTGGAGGGCGCGTGTCTTCTTCCACATATAACGTTTAGTTCCGACGCAGGCGCCCTGCTGGTCTTTCCTCTACCAGCAGGCAGCCTGCCGCAGGATACCTGGATAATTCCGCGCATGCATCCGGGACGCAACTCCGGCGAGCGACTCCGACAGCGGTGGCGCCGTACGGCACAACGGGACTAACTCGCGAGCCGATGCGGCAGAAGGCTTTCGACAGCATCACGGATGCGTTCAGCCCATCCGGTCGTGAGCGACCATGGACTGCGCTGGCGAACGACATGCAGCGTCCCGTTCAGATCCGCGATCTCGTACTCGGTTTTTCCGTCCGCGTTTCGCCTGAACCGCAGCGTGATCGCGGCCTGGCCGACTCGCAGCCGGTGCACGGTTATTTCCGGCAGCCACTCCGGCAGGTGCGGATCGATGAAGAGCAGGTTCGCCGAAGCATATGGATAAATGCCGAGCAGCGCCTGCAGGATCAGGAATGGCGCCGACGCCGACCAGGCCTGTGGCCAGTCCGCACGCACGTACATGCCGGGGAATGGATGATCCGGCGTGCGCTGGTGTCCGGCGAAGACTTCGGGAAGACGATTGTGCTCAAACAGGCTGGCGGCGTCGAAGATCGCCCGTGCGAGTTGATGCATTTCACCGGCGAGTCCGTACCGGCTGAATGCCATCACGAACCCCGCATTGGTGACCGGCCACACTGAGCCGCGATGATAGGAGAATGGATTGAACGCGGGATGCTCGGACGACAGCGTTCGAATGCCCCAGCCCGAAAACAGATCGTCGCGCATCAGCCGTGCGGCGGTTCGCTGAATCCGCGACTCGTCGATGATGCCCGCCAGCAAACAGTGCCCCGCATCCCCCGCGATGCTGCGGATCGGTTCTCCTTTCGAATCGATTCCCATCGCATAAAACCCTTCATCCTCCATCCAGAACTTCTCATTGAATCGCTTCTTCAGCTCCTCGGCCTCGGTAAACAGGCGCCGCGCGACATCCGGATGCCCGAGGCGCCACATCACTTCCGAGAAGTGCAGTTTGGCGACATAGACGAAAGCCTGCATCTCGCTCGTCCCGGTCGGGGTATCCACCTGCGAGCCATCGGGATAGACGATCGCGTCGTCGGAATCCTTCCAGCCCTGGTTCTTTACGCCCTGCGTGGAGCGGGTCTGATACCGGTAGAACCCGGTCGAATCCAGGCTGTACTTGTCAGCCCAGGCAAGCGCGTCCATGCACGCATTCACGTAAGGACGCACGTCATCGAGGTCGCCGGTCCAGTGCCACAGTTCGGAAGCTGACACGGGCAGCAGATAGGAGCTCGTGACCGATCCGAAATAAAGACTCTTCGGACGGAAGTTCAGGATCGAAAGCGGATCCGTATGGATCTCGTGCGGAATCCGGCCAGGCTGCGCATCGCGCCAGTCGTTCGTTTCGCTGGCTCCGAGCTTATAGAGGACGTTCAGTGCGCCGCGCAGGAACTCCGGCCCCAGGAGTGCGGCCTGCCAGCCCGCGGCCTGCAGATCGCGGCCAAAGACTTCCATGTAGGTGGGAACGCCCGCTGCCAACGCAACTCCGCCCGGACTATCCCGGTCATACATTCGCAGGTCGGCGACGTCGAGCCGCGATCTTTCAAGTACGCGGTGAACCAGGTCTGTGAGATCGCCCGTATGCGGCGAGGAAAACGAGGTGGCGGCCTGCAGCAGATCGTTGCGTCTCCGATTCCAGTCACTGGAATCCACGCATGAGCACTGCGCGGCCAGGGGGAGAAGTTCGCCATCGACATAAGCCATCCAGCTCAGGCAGACATGCCACTCTCCGTGGGGCGCAAGATGAATGCGAAACCGCAATCGCTGATTGCTGTATTCGGGCGCCGACGTTGCGTTCTCGACGCGCAGCCGCAGGCCACGATGGAGCTTAGCGACCCCTTTGTTTCCCTGGTGGCTGTAGCGATGCTCGGCGTGGTAATCGGCCATCTGCTCCCAGACGCCTGGCTCTGGCTGCCTCCATTTCAGGTCCAGTCTGCCGGACTGCCTGCGCCCGCTCTGCGCTTCATCCAGCGCAACGAAGGCATGCTTGTACTCCAGTTCGAGCAGGACCTCAGTCTCGACCTGCGTGTGGTTGCTGAGGTGAACATCTTCGTGCATGCCCTCGCCGACGGAACGCGTCAGCCGCAGTTCCAGTGTCTGCTGCAGGGGGTCGCACTCATGAGTGGGCGTCTCTTTGCAGTTTGTGGGAGCCTGGATGAAATATCCCATCCAGTTGAATTGTTCGATGGGCGACCCGCAGCTGAACACCGGCTGCTTTCCATCGATGCGCCACGCGTAATGACTGAGCAGGCGCGTCTCGTAGACGTATAGCCCTTCGATCGCATGCTTCTGGTCAGCTTCGCCGTTGTGATCGGAGATGAATGCCGTTCGCCCTCGGCTGATCTGCGTGTTCCTGGTCCGCGGGAGAACCTTGATCAAATTGCTACCCGGATTGCCTTGCTGCATCATGCTCCTCGGAATGCGAGTTACCGCAGTCGCATGCGCACAACGATCTTTCGGCGAAGAGCTTCCGGGGTTCGATTCAGGCCCAGAGCTTCGCGCTTGCAAATGATTGGATGCAGAGTTCGTGAACTTCTGCCGTCGCCGCATCGACGGTGAGGAGCAGGGTTGCTGCTGCAACCTGTGTTGTGGCTGGTGGCGGCGGATGGAATCGAACCATCGACCTTGGGGTTATGAATCCCACGCTCTAACCAACTGAGCTACGCCGCCTGAAGGAAGGCAAATTTCATCATACGAATGGCTTCGCGGCCGGTCAAACCGGCGCTCGAACGAGCGGAAGCAAATCGTTTTACACGCTGCTCCGAAGCACATTCGCGCTGTACATCCCGGTGCGGCAGCGGTAAACTGCCACCTGTGATTTCCAACAATTCTGAAGCACTCGAGCGACCATGAATCGAATTGTGTTCGCAGCAGGCCTGTCCCTCCTTGCGCTGGCCCCTGGCGCCCTGGCTCAAAAGCAGATCATACTCGAACGCCGCGACGCGACAGTGACGCTCGAAGCGTACGCGCCCAATATCGTTCGGGTCACGATGAGCCTGAAGAAAGACGCGGCTCTTTTCCCTCCAGGCTACGGGATCACCGGCAAGCCTTCCGGCGAAGGCTGGAATTACGACCATACCGACACGATGGACACGTATCGGTCGTCGCGGCTCGTCGTGAAGATGCCTGTCATCCGCTACGACGCGAAGAACACGAAATATGCATGCGACACCTGCCAGTACTTTCTGGGATCGACTCCCTACATTCCCCTGACGATCACCGATGCCGACGGCAATCCTTTGCTCAATCTGCAGAGCTGGTGGATGACGGTGCCGAACCACAAGGATGGCAATGCGGCCGTCCTGAATGAGGTGAGGGCCTCGGTGGACTACGACCGTCTCGATCCCCGTCCGGCAAACGCAGCTTACTTCCAGGTGGGCGCCAGCTTTCATTCGCCTGACGACGAGCACTACTACGGCCTCGGTGAGAATCAGCAAGGCAACCTTGATCATCGCGGGCATCCGATTCGCTGCTGGAACGACTACACCGCGCCTGCCGGACCAACCTTCTGCGTGCCGTTTCTGGTGACAAACAAGCACTATGCTGTGCTCTGGGATAATCCCTCGAAGACGACCATTGAGCCTGGGTTTAATGAACAAACGCGCTGGACATCCGAAGTGGGCGACCGCGTTTCGTTCTTTGTGATCGCGGGCAAGTCAACCGATGAATTGTACGAAGGCTATCGCACGCTCACCGGCGACACGCCAATGCTTCCCAAAGCAGCGTATGGGTACATTCAGTGCAAGCAACGCTACAGCAGCCAGGCCGAGGTTCTGGCGGTGGCAAACGGATACCGTGAGCGGCATCTGCCCGCGGACGTCATCGTGGTGGACTGGTTCTATTACACCAACATGGGGCAGATGGATTTTGACAGTCGATACTGGCCCGATCCATCCGCCATGAATCAGAAGCTGCATCAGATGGGCTTCCAGACCATGATCAGCGTCTGGCCGCGCTTCGTTCCCTCGGATCGCTTCTACACGGAACTGCAGAACAAGGGCTGGTTCGAGCATCTGGCGGACGGTACGCCGACGAATGGGCTGCCCTACGACCATGCAGGGTCTGACATCGACACGACCAATCCGGACGCGGCCAGGTGGTACTGGAACACGGTGAAGGATAACATCCTGAGCAAGGGATTCGACTCGCTGTGGGCTGATGAAACCGAGCCCGACCTGCCCCCCAACGGCAGTTACTTCCACATCGGGCCGGGCACGGAATACTTCAACGTCTACCCGTTATTCCATACCGGCGCGCTCTATGACGGATTCCGGTCGGACACGGACCATCGCGCGCTGATCCTCTCGCGCGACGGCTACCTCGGCGTGCAGCACAACGGCACGATTGTCTGGTCGTCGGATATCTTCCCCACGTGGGACACGCTGAGGCGCCAGATTCCGACCGGTCTCGATGTCGCGGCGTCCGGCTTGAATTACTGGAGCAACGACACGGGAGGCTGGCAATATCTGCCCCAGGTGCATCACCCGGTGCATCCACCACTGCTCGATCCGTCAGACGCGCGCGATAACGTCGGCGGCTACGACGATTACCCCGAGCTTTATACGCGCTGGTTCGAATACGCGAGTTTCTTGCCCATCTTAAGAACCCATGGCAGCCGCCGCTCCAACGAGGTGTGGTCGTATGGAAAGCAGGCGGAGCCGATTCTGGAGCAGTATCTGCGCCTTCGTTATGAGCTGATGCCCTACATCTATTCGCTCGGGCACTTCACGCACCAGACCGGGGCTCCGTTCATGCGCGCTTTGTTCATGGACTTCCCGGACGATCCCAGGGTGGCCGAAATCGGCGACGAGTACATGTTTGGGCCGGCATTCCTGGTCGCGCCGGTGACCGAGCAGGGGGTGACCACGAAGCAGGTGTATCTGCCGGCGGGGGCGTCCTGGTACAACTACTGGACGCATAAACGCTACCAGGGAGGCGAGACCATAACCGTCGACGCCCCGATCGATAAGTTGCCGCTCTTTGTAAGAGCAGGGTCAATTGTTCCCCTGGGCAGTCCGGTCGAAAGCACGGCCGATAAGCAGACGATCGCCAAAGTCCAGATATGGCCGGGCGCAAACGCGGATTTCGACCTATACCAGGACGACGGTCGTACCTATGGCTATGAGAAGGGAGACTTTCAGCTGACGCACCTGCACTGGGATGACGCGGCGCACAAGCTGAACCACTCCGGGACGTCGGCTTGGAGTCAGGCCGATAGTCAGATTGTGGAAGTCGTCCGGTAAGCAGGGCCGCGCCGCCGCGGCGCGTCCGTCAGTTCGCAAATTTGTTGATCAGCGTAATCGCGACAACGATCAGCACCACCGCTGCCACTAACCCTGTTATGGCGATTGCACCCAGACTCATGGCCTCTCCCCGTTCCACTCAATGATTCAGTACGACTGCCTGCGTGGAACCGTCCAGGATACGTCGCAGGACATGAGTCGATCAGTGATGGCGGTCACGAGAGAGTGGATGGCCCCAGACCTGTTGGCCCGGAGCCTCTTCGTCATGAGTGCCTAGACTGCAGCGCCTTCCAGCTCGCGCTCTTTCGAGCCGTAGTGAGTACGGACGTAATCATCGAGAATCTTCTTGAATTCCTGCACGATGGTATCGCCGCGCAGCGTGGTCACCAGGCGGCCGTCGACGAAGACCGGTGCTTTCGGCTCTTCGAAGGTGCCGGGCAGCGAGATGCCGATGTTGGCGTGCTTCGATTCGCCTGGGCCATTGACGACGCAGCCCATCACGGCCAGCTTCAGCTCTTCAACACCGGGATACTGCTTTCGCCACTCGGGCATGGAGGTGCGCAGGTAATCCTGAATCTGCTGCGCCAGTTCCTGGAAGAAGGTACTGGTCGTGCGGCCACATCCAGGACAGGCTGTCACCTGGGGGGTGAAGCTGCGGATACCCAGCGACTGCAGAATCTGCTGAGCAATCAGGACTTCCTCAGTGCGGCTGCTGCCAGGCTTCGGCGTCAGCGAGACGCGTATCGTATCGCCGATTCCTTTGAGGAGCAGCGGAGCGAGGCCGGCGGTGGAAGCGACGGTCCCCTTCATGCCCATTCCCGCTTCGGTCAGCCCGAGGTGGAGCGGGTAGTCGCAGCGGGCCGCCAGCATCTCGTAGACGTCGATCAGGTCGCGGACGCCGGAGACCTTGCCGCTGATGATGATCATGTCGTGCCCGAGACCATAGCGCTCGGCAGCAGCAGCTGAGTCGAGCGCGCTGCGGCACATGGCCTCCATCATCACGTCGCGCGCCGGAGCCGGGTCAGGCCGCTTTGAATTCTCGTCCATCAGACGCGTCAGCAGAGCCTGGTCCAGGGAACCCCAATTGACGCCGATGCGAACCGGTTTCTGGTTCTCGACCGCGCACTCCACCATCGTGCGGAAGTTGTCGTCGTCTTTGCGTCCAATGGAGACGTTGCCGGGATTGATCCGGTACTTGCTCAGCGCCTGCGCGCAGGCGGGGTACTTC
>Ga0070735_10001867_pt1 | contig 19626 bp, 17 predicted proteins | sample Coa_R1_FD_66443 | JGI IMG/M metagenome (GOLD analysis project Ga0070735, IMG submission 66443) | Surface soil microbial communities from Centralia Pennsylvania, which are recovering from an underground coalmine fire - Coalmine... | ecosystem: Environmental > Terrestrial > Soil > Unclassified ... | reverse complement strand
AGTGGCAGTACGGAGGTCGATGAGTCCCTCCTCACCGGTGAATCGGCGCCGCGGGTGCGTCGCTGCGGCGATGCGCTCATCGCCGGCACCTTGAATCTCACCGGCGCGGTCGAGATGGTGGTGACCCGCACCGGACAGGACTCAACCTTAGCCGCGGTGTCGCGGCTGCTCGCGCACGCGGGCGCCTCGCGGCCGCAGGTCGCTGATCTCGCGGACCGGATCGCCGTGTGGTTCGTCGCCGGGGTGCTGCTGCTGGCGGCCGCGGTGGGAGTCTATTGGCTTCATGCGGACGCGAGCCGCGCATTCCCGACGGTGCTCGCCGTGCTGGTGGTCACCTGCCCCTGCGCACTGTCCCTCGCCACACCCGTGGCGCTCGCCGCCGCAACGGCGCGGCTGGCCCGGGCGGGCGTTCTGGTGACCCGCGGCCGCGCCCTCGAGCGTCTCGCGAGTGCCGATCGCATCCTCTTCGACAAGACCGGCACGTTGACGCGCGGTGAGCCGCGCATCGAAAAAGTCACCTGGCTCACCTCCCGCCTCTCCGAGAAACGATGCCTGGAGGTGGCCGCGGCGCTCGAGGGCCATTCGGGGCATCCGCTGGCGCGCGCTTTCGCGCATCTGACGGCGGCGACCGATGTGAGCGAGGTGCGTACGGCGGCGGGCCGGGGCCTCGAGGCTGCAATCGATGCGAGGCGTTACAGGATCGGCCGGCTGGACTACGTGCTCGAGGGTTGTGCTGCGGCGCCTCCGCGGGCGGCGATCGACATCCAGGACGGCTACACGCGTATCGTGCTGGGGGATCAGGCGGGGCTCCTCGCGCAATTCGATCTGGCCGACACCCTGCGCAGCGATGCACCCGAGACGATCCGGCAACTCACGGCGCTCGGGCTCACGGCTGCCATTGCGAGCGGCGACCGGCCGGGACCGGTCGCAGCGGCGGCACGCCAGCTCGGGCACCTCGCAGCCTCCGCCGATCTCACCGCGGCTGACAAGCTCGCCCTGGTCGAGCAGCTGCGCGGCGAGGGACATCGTGTCGTCATGGTCGGAGACGGGGTGAACGATGCGCCGGTGCTCGCCGCCGCAGATGTCTCCGCGGCGATCGCGAGCGGCACGGATCTCGCCAAAGTGAGCGCGGACCTGGTGTTGCTCGGGGAAGGACTCTCGGGACTCACCTGCGCCGTGACGACCTCGCGCCGCTTGTTGCGCATCATCCGGCAGAATCTCACCTGGGCGGTGCTCTACAACCTGACCGCGGTACCGCTCGCGGCCAGTGGCTGGGTCGAGCCGTGGATGGCCGCACTCGGCATGTCGGGGAGCTCCCTCCTGGTGGTGCTGAATGCAATGCGGCTCCTGGACAGGAACGGACCGAGGCAGGCGCCCGAGCCTGCGCGCACGGCGCATCCGGTGCACGCATGAACATCCTCTACCTCCTCATCCCGCTCGGCCTGGTGATGCTCGCGCTGTCGCTGTGGGGATTCTTCTGGGCCGTGCGCGCGGGTCAGTTCGACGACCTCGAGTCACCGGCGGTGCAGATCCTTCTCGATGACGACCGCGCGCCGCCGCCGACCTCGCAGCCCTCACAAGATGCCTGAGCTCACACTCGCGACGGCACTCCTCGCCGGCCTCCTCGGCAGTGCTCACTGCGCAGCCATGTGTGGCGGTATTGCCATGGCACTGGGTGCGGTGCCGGCGGGGCGCGAGCGCAACGGGCGACTGCTTCTCTACCATGCGGGCCGCCTCGCAAGTTACGGCGCCGCCGGAGCGATCGCAGGGGCTGCGGGTGCCGCGGTCGGCTTCGCGTTCGCGATCTCGCGCTGGAGCGAGATCCTGCGCCTTTCGACCGCCACCGTGGTGGTGGTCATCGGCCTCGATATCGCTCTGAGCGGCAGCGGCCGGGCGCGCTGGCTGAGCCTGCCCGAGCGCGCGGGCGCGCGACTCTGGGGACGCATCGTCCCGCTCGCGCGCGCGCCGCTTTCAGTAGCGGGACAAGGCACGCGTGCGCTCATGCTGGGGCTTCTGTGGGGCTGGCTGCCCTGCGGACTGGTGTACTCGGTGCTGCTCGCCGCGGCCGTCACCGGGGGCGCCGCGGGCGGCGCAATGACCATGATCGCCTTCGGGGTCGGCACCGTGCCTGCCATGGCGGGAATTTCCTTCCTCGGCTCGCGCCTCCCCGCGCCGCACGGCTCACTCTCCCGTCTCCTCGGCGCGGGACTGGTCGCCTGTGGCCTGTGGACGGCGATCGTGCCGATTGCGGTCTTGAGCGGCTCGCACCTGCACCCGCACCACGAGGCGGCCGCCCCCGTGAGAAACCCGTCACCAAACAGTTAAGCCCGCGCGGCATGATGTTAAATCGGCCTTGGCAAGCGCTGCGGAATGCCGAAACACTCGGCACCTATGTCGCACGCATTGCCCCTTGAACTGCCGCTGCCGCTGCTCGAGCGCCTGCGCGCGGAGGGCGTCGAGTCACTTGAAGCCTGGGTCGCCCTCGGTCGGCGACGCCGGCAGATCTTCGGCGTCACCCGCGCGGCGGTCCTGCAGCTCGACGCGCTCGCGAAAGCGGTTCTGAAGTCCAAAGCCTAGTCCGGCCCGGCCGGACCTTCAGCCCGCGCCTGCGCTACGATTGGCGCCCCCTCAAGGGAGCCAATCATGAAATTCCTGCGCGCCGCTCTCCCCTGCCTCCTCTGCCTCGGGGCTCTGCCCGTGACGCACGCCGACACGCTGGTCGTCACTGCGGCGCGGATGATCGACGTCCTCACCGGGCGTGAGATCGATCACCCGCAGATCCTCATCACCGGCGAGCGCATCACGAGTGTCGGCAAGCAGGGGGACGCAGCGCCCGCGGACGCACGCAAACTCGACCTCGGCGCACGGACGCTCCTCCCGGGGCTCATCGACATGCATGTCCATCTCACCTCGGATCCGCTCTTCAGCGGTTATCGGAGACTGCAGTTCACCGACAGCTTCTGGATGACCGTGGGTGTCGCCAACGCCCGCCGCACGCTCGATGCCGGCTTCACGACGGTCCGCAATGTCGGCTCGGCCAACTACGACGACGTGGGGCTCAAGCAGGGTATCGAGCGCGGCTACATCCTCGGGCCGCGCATCGTGCCCGCCACCTACGCGCTCGGCTCGACCGGGGGCCACTGCGACTCCACGCAGTTCCCCCCCTCTATCCATACGCCAGCGACGCAGATTGCAAACTCCCCGGATGAGTATCGTGCGCTGGTGCGCAAGGTGCGCAAGTACGGCGCCGAGGTGATCAAGGTGTGCATGACGGGCGGCGTACTCTCCAAAGGCGACTCGGTCGGGGCCCAGCAACTGTCGTTCGAGGAGATCAAGGCGGTCGTCGACGAGGCCCACCGCCTCGGCCTCAGGGTCGCGGTGCATGCGCACGGGACCGAGGGGATCAACGATGCGCTGCGCGCCGGCGTCGACACCATCGAGCATGCAAGCCTGGCTGATGCCGAGAGCTTCAAGCTGGCAAAGGAGCACGGCGCCTGGTTCGACATGGACATCTACGACGACGACTACATTCTCTCGCAGGGAGAAAAGAACGGCGTGTATCCCGAGAGCCTGGCCAAGGAGCGGGACATCGGACTCAAACAGCGTCAGTCCTTTCGCGCAGCGCACGCCGCGGGGGTGAAAATGCTCTTTGGCACCGACGCCGGCGTCTACCCGCACGGCCAGAACGCGCGGCAATTCGCCAAGATGGTGGAATGGGGCATGACACCGATCGAGGCGATCCAGGCTGCCACCAAAAGTGCCGCGGAAGCGCTCGGCAGAACCGCCGACGTCGGGGCCATCGCTCCGGGCCGCTACGCGGATCTCATCGCGGTGGATGCCGACCCTTTAAACGACATCCGTGCCCTCGAGAACGTGGCGGTCGTCATCAAGGGCGGTCAGATCGTGAAGGGTCCTTCGCCCTGAGATCCTGAGCCCACGGGCAGCACGACTTCGGTGCATCGCGGACCGGGATTGCTCCGGGAACGGGCACACCTTTGAGCGGCTTCAGGCGCTGGCGGGGTTTGCGGCAGGCACGACGGTTGCACGATGCCTCGTGTGACGATCCAGCCATCCGCCAAGCGGTCGCTGCAAATTCGCGATGCGACCGAGCACGATCTGGCCGCGGTGCAGGAGATCTATGCGCACCACGTGCTCTGCGGGCTCGCAAGCTTCGAGGAAGTGCCTCCCCCGATCGAGGAGCTGCGCACCCGATGGCTCACCGTGCGCGCAGCGGGCTTGCCTTATCTTGCCGCGGACGTCGATGGCCGTCTCATCGGCTACGCGTATGCGTCCGCCTATCGCGCGCGCCCCGGCTATCGCTACACCGTAGAGGACTCGATATACGTCGCCCAGGGATTCGCCGGCCAGGGCGCCGGGAGCGCCCTGCTGCGCGCGCTCATCGAGCGCTGCGAGTCGGGACGGTGGCGACAGATGCTCGCCATCATCGGCGACAGCGACAACGTGGCCTCGATTGCCCTGCATCGGCGTCAGGGCTTCGAGCTCGTCGGCACTCTCAAATCGGTGGGATTCAAGCTGGGGCGCTGGGTAGATACGGTGCTGATGCAGCGCAGGCTCGGAGCGGGCGCGACGGGGCTTCCGGGTGAAGGGAGCTCACGAATTGAGCGGGGGACCGGCGCGCCCGGGTTTTGAGGCCCTTCAGATGGTCGCGGCTCAGGGCCGTGCCGGCGCCTCCCCCTTGAGGTACCGGGCGAGCCAGGCGTGCACCTCTTCATAGAAGTGCCGGCTGTCTTCGGGCTTGAGAATCCAGTGCCAGGCGTCCGGCCACACCAGCAGCCGACTCGGCACCCGCATGCGTTGCAGCGTGCTCCAGGCTTCCAGCGTATTGCCGATCGGCACGCGGTAGTCCCGCTCGCCGATGCTGAGGAGGATCGGCGTCTTCCATTGCGCGGCATAGGTGATCGCGCTCTGCTCGCGCCAGATGGGATTTCCAGCCCAGGGCGGACCGCCGTTAGCGAGCTCGCGCCCGTAGTTGAAGTCGCTCTCGCCCCACTGCGTGGTGAGGTCGACTTCGCCGGCATGCGCGACGATGCACCGGAAGCGGGTCGTGGTCGCCTCGAGCCAGTAGGAAAGATGGCCGCCATAACTCGCGCCCGCGGCGCACATGTGCGAGCCGTCGATGAAGGGGTAGCGCTTGAGAGCCTCATCGACCGCCTGGTTCAGCTCCTCGCCGGGGGTCTTCAGCGGGTCGAGCTTGATCGCCTGCGCGAACTTCTCTCCGAAGCTCGTCGAGCCCGTGTAGTCGACCGTCAACACGACGTAGCCGGGGGCACCGAGCAGGTGATAGTTCCAGCGCAGCCCGATCTGGTCGGAGTCATGCGCCGCCGGGCCGCCGTGGATCAGGAGCAGCAGCGGATACTTCCTCGATGCATCGAAGCCCGGCGGCCGGATCAGCATGGAGTGAATGCTGCGCCCGCGCGCGCTGGTGAAGGTGAAATGCTCCGGCGGTGCCCAGTCGATGGCAGCGGCCGCCGCGGTGTTGATCTGCGTGAGATTGGAGTGCCGGCCGGTCGCGGCGTCGATGCGCACGATCTCGGCGGGGCTCACGGAGCTCCCATAGCTCGCGATCACTACCGGGTGCGGGGCTTTGCGCGCGATCGCGAGCGCGGTGTATCCACCGACGGCGGGAGTGGCCACGGGGCCCGGGACGCCACCCGATGCGGGCACGCGATAGAGATGCTCGCGTCCTGCCATCGGCACGATCAGGTACACGCTGCGGCTGTCGGGAGTGAGCGCAAAGGCCGTGACCTCGGAATCGAAGTCGCGTGTCACGAGCTCAGGCGTACCCGCCGCGGGCCACGCCATCCGCTCGAGGCGCTGCAGGTGGTAGATCTCGGAGTCCTGCGGCGCGTACTTGAACCATAAGGAGTGGCCGTCGGGCGCGAACATCGTCTCCGCGTAGTTGCCGGCAGCCGATGTGATCAGGCGTGGCTCGGCGCCTCCGTCTGCGGGCATGCGATAGAGGTGGTAGCCGACGTGGGCGAAGGCCGCATTCCAGCGCTCGGTGGTCGCCGTGAACACCACCTCGGTCCCGTCGGGACTCCAGAGCGGCGCCAGCGACACCGGGTCCTCGCCCTGCGCCGCACCGTCGAAGCCTGCCGCATGCGCGAGCGCGCTCGGGGACAGGATATCCCGGGCGCTCGAGCCTTCCTCGACCGGCTGCACCAGGATCGCCGGCTGGCGATCGTCGAGCCACTGGTTCCAGTAGCGCACCGGGAAATGCTCGTAGGCGCGTACGTTGTATTTGCGCGCCTTGCGCTCGGCGGCAATTTTCCGGTTGGCATCGTCATCGAGCGCCCCCCGGTACACCAGGGACTCGAACAGGATCGCCTTGCCGTCGGGGCGCCACTGCGGATGAGCGGCTCCGGTCGAGAGGTTGGTCAGCCGGCGGGCCTCACCCCCCGCGCCGAGATCGAGAATGTAGATCTGCTCCGCCTCATCACCCTCCCGTTTGGTCGAGAAGGCAATGGCGTGGCTGTCAGGCGACCAGGCAACACCCTTCTCGGGAGCGCGGGTGTGAGTGAGTCGGCGCGGCGCTGAGCGGCCGTCAGCTGCCACCACCCAGAGATCGCTCACCTCTTTGTCCTGCTCGTATGAGGGCTCGAGGACCGGGAACACGACCCATCGGCCGTCGGGGCTCACGACGCCCGCGCCGACGCGCTTCATCATCCACAGCTTCTCGTGAGTGATCGGCGTCTTCGCGGGAGTCGCCGGGAAGGCGATCGGTGACAACGCGAGACCCGCCAGGAGGCAGGAGATGCGCGCGCCATGGACGGCGCGCCCGAGCCGAGGTTGAGCCATGAGTCCCCTCCCCTCAAAGGCTAGTAGGATACCAGCCATGTCCCGAGGGCTGCCGCGTCGTTCCTTCCTGTCGATGGCGGCGCTCGCCGCCGCCTCCCCGCTCCTGCCCGAGGGGGTGCGGGCCGCGCTCGCCACGGCCAGCGCGACGGGCGGCGCGCGCTTCGCCGCGCAGCCCTTCGACCTCGAGGCGGTGCGTCTGACGGAGGGCCCGGTGCTCGAGGCGCTCGAGGTCAATCGCCGCTTTCTCATGGCGCTCGACCCCGACCGCCTGCTGCACATGTTCCGCGTGACGGCCGGACTTGCGAGCTCCGCGCAGCCCCTCGGAGGCTGGGAAGCGCCCAACAACGAGCTGCGTGGACATTACACCGGACACTACCTCTCGGCGTGCGCGCTCATGGGGGCACAGACCGGAGATGGGGACGTGCGTGAGCGCGGCGTGCTGATCGCCACCGAGCTCGCCAAATGCCAGGCTGCCATCGGCACCGGCTACCTGAGCGCCTTCCCGGTCGACCTCTTCGACCGCCTGCGCGTGGGTCAACCGGCCTGGGCACCGTTCTATACGCTCCACAAGATCATGGCGGGACTCTTCGATACGGCGACCCTGAGTAAGGATCCGCGCTCCCTCGACACGCTGCGGCGAATGGCGGGATGGGTCGAGCGCTGGGTGCAGCCGCTCGATGGGACTCAAATGGCGCGCGTGATCGAGCGCGAGTACGGCGGCATGAACGAGCTGCTCTACAACCTCGCCGCGCACACCCGCGATGCACGCTGGCAGACGCTCGCGCACCGTTTCGACCGCGAGCGCATCTTCGCGCCCCTCGCCGCACAGCACGACGAGCTCGAGGGACTCCATGTCAACACCACGGTGCCGCAGATCATTGGCGCCGCGCGCGCATACGAGGTGACTGGCCATCAGGACAAGCGCGCCACTGCGGAGTTCTTCTGGCACACCGTGGCGGAGCGCCGCTGTTACTGCACCGGTGGAACCAGCAACGGCGAGTCGTGGAACACGCCGCCCGGAATACTGGCGCGGGAGCTTTCCGGCTACACCGAGGAGTCCTGCGTCACCTACAACCTGCAGAAGCTGACGCGGCACCTCTTCTCATGGACCGCGGACGCCCGGCTCGCCGACTACTACGAGCGGACTTACTACAACGGCATCCTCGGCGTGCAGCACCCGGCCGACGGCGAGAAGCTCTACTACCTGCCGCTCGAGAGCGGCTACTGGAAGCTTTTCGGAACGCCGCTGTACGACTTCTGGTGTTGCACCGGCAGCATGTCGGAGTCCTTCGCCAAACTCGGTGACAGCATCTACTTTCACGATGCTGAAGGCGTCTACGTCAACCTGTTCGTGCCTTCGCACCTCACCTGGGCCGAGCGGGGGCTGCGTTTTACCCTTGAGACCCGCTTTCCCGAGGAAGACACCGTGCGCCTCAAGGTCGAGCGGGCGCCCGGCACAGCCCTCGCGCTCAAGGTTCGGGTGCCTTACTGGGCGGCAGATGGCTCAGCTTCGCTCAACGGCAAGCCGCTCGACTTTGCCGCGCAGCGAGGTGGTTATTTCATCGTGAAGCGCCGCTGGTTGGCGGGCGATGTGCTCACGGTGCGCCTGCCGATGCGCCTGCACGCGGCCCCGATGCCCGACGATGCTTCAGTCCTTGCGGTGATGTACGGACCGCTGGTGCTGGCGGCGCGGCTCGGCACGGCGGGGCTCACCGCGGAGAATCTCCGCGCCGGCCCCACCGCTGCGCGCAAGGTGCCCGAATACACCGCCGCGCCCCTCCCGGCCGCGCCGATCGTCACCCGCTCGGCCGATCCTTCTAGCTGGCTCACCCAGATCGATGGTCGAGCACTGGAATTTCGCACGCGCGGCCAGGAGCACGACCTCTCGCTGATTCCGCTGAACCGCATCCTCGATGAGCGCTACGCGGTGTACTTCAAGGTGGTGACACCTCCCTCCACGGCGAGCTGAAACGCCGCGCGCATTGGACGCGGATCAAGAACGGGCTCTAGCATAGTCACGTGCGCGAACCGACCCGCCAGGACTCCTTTACCACCTCGACGCGCGCGCGGCGCCTCGAAGTGGCGCGGGCGCTCGGGGCGGTGCTGCCCGCCGACTGCCTGCTGAGCCAGGAGGAGGAGCTGCGGCCTTACGAGTGCGATGCACTCGCGGCGCATCGCCAGCAGCCGCTGCTGGTCGCGCTGCCGCGCACCGAGAGCCAGGTCTGCTCCGTGGTGCGCACGTGCCGGCAGCTCGGCGTGCCCGTAGTCGCGCGCGGCGGCGGCACCGGTCTTTCGGGCGGTGCGATGCCCCATGCCGCGGGCGTCCTCCTGTCACTGGCACGCTTCGACCGCATCCTCGAGCTCGACCCGCTGTCGCGCACCGCCCGCGTGCAGCCGGGCGTGCGCAACCTCGCAGTCTCCGAAGCCGCTGCTCCCTTCGGGCTCTACTACGCCCCGGACCCTTCCTCGCAGCTCGCCTGCACCATTGGCGGCAACGTGGCAGAGAACTCGGGCGGCGTGCATTGCCTCAAGTACGGACTCACCGTGCACAACGTGCTCAAGGTTCGCGGCTGCACGGTCGATGGCGAGCTGATCGAGCTCGGCGGCGCCGCCCTCGATTCGCCCGGACTCAACCTGCTCGCCCTCGCGCTCGGCTCCGAGGGACTGCTGCTCATCGTGACCGAGGTGCTGCTGAAGCTCGTGCCGAAGCCGGAAGTGGCGCAGGTGGTCATGGCGTCCTTCGACAATGTCGGCAAGGCCGGTGAGGCGGTCGCTGCCATCATCGCCGCAGGCATCATTCCCGCGGGCCTGGAGATGATGGACCGCCGCGTGATCGCGGCGGTCGAGCCCTTCGTCAAGGCCGGCTATGACATGAATGCCGAGGCGATCCTGCTGGCCGAATCCGACGGCACCGCGGACGAAGTGACCGAGGAGGTCGCGGCGATCGAAGCGGTGCTGCGCGCAGCCGGCGCCACCGCACTCGCGGTCTCGCGCTCGGAGGCCGAGCGGCTGCGCTTCTGGTCGGGAAGAAAGAACGCTTTTCCCGCGGCGGGGAGGCTCTCGCCGGATTACTACTGCATGGACGGCACCATCCCACGGCGCAAACTCGGCGAGGTGCTGCGGGCCATCGCGCAGATGGAGCAGAAGTATGGCCTGCAGTGCCTGAACGTCTTCCACGCGGGCGACGGGAATCTCCATCCGCTCATCCTTTTCGACGCCAACCAGTCCGGGCAGTGGGAGCGAGCCGATCACTTCGGCACCGAGATCCTGGAACTGTGCGTCGGCGTTGGCGGCACGGTGACCGGCGAGCACGGCGTCGGGGTCGAGAAGCTCAATCCCATGTGCGTACAGTTCTCGGCAGCCGAGCGCGCGGCGTTCTTCGCGATCAAGGAGGCGTTCGACCCCCCGGGGCTGCTGAATCCCGGCAAGGCCATTCCGACACTGGCGCGTTGTGCGGAGTATGGCCGCGAGCACGTGCGCCGCGGGCAGGCCCGGCATCCGGATCTGCCGAGGTTCTGAAGCGTGGAACCGGCGCTCGCTTCACTGCAGACCGCTGTCTCGGAAGCTCATCGGGCGCGCACGCCGCTGCGACTGTGCGGGTCGGGCAGCAAGGATTTCTACGGCGAGAGCTGCGCGGGCTCAGCGCTCGACCTGCGCTCCTACCGCGGGGTGGTCGAATACGAGCCCTCGGAGCTCGTGATCACGGCGCGCTGCGGTACGCCGCTCTCGGAAATCGAGTCGCAGCTCACCGAGCACCGGCAATTCCTCGCCTTCGAGCCACCGCACTTCGGCGGCGATCCCACCATCGGCGGAGTGATCGCGGCGGGCCTCTCGGGCCCGCGCCGGCCGCACGTCGGCGCCGCACGGGATTTCGTGCTGGGAGCCGTACTGCTGTCGGTCGAGGGCACTGCGCTGCACTTCGGCGGCACGGTGATGAAGAACGTCGCCGGGTTCGATGTGTCGCGGCTGCTGTGCGGCTCGCTCGGGATCCTCGGTCCCATCCTCCAGGTGTCGCTCAAAGTAATGCCGCTGCCGCGCGAGGAGCAGACGCTGCGCTTCGAGCTGGGCGAGGAAGCGGCTCTTTCGGCTTTCAACCGTTGGGCCGGACAGCCGCTGCCGCTCTCGGCGACCGCCTGGTGGAATGGCGTGGCGTGGCTGCGTCTCTCGGGAGCGCCGGCGGCGCTGCGCGCGGCACGCGCAAAGCTCGGCGGGGAAGCAGTCGAGCCCCAGGCAGCGGCGGACTGGTGGCAGCAACTGCGTCACGCGCCGCACACCCCCTTTGGCTCCGCGCCAAGTCTCTGGCGGCTCTCACTTCCTTCGACCGCGCCGCCACTCGCGCTCGCGGATCCCTGCCTCATCGAGTGGGGAGGCGCGCTACGCTGGTACGCGAGCGACCGGCCCGCGGCCGAAGTGCGGCGCCTCGCCACCGCCGCCGGCGGCACGGCGCTCCACTGGCGCGGCGGCGAACCCGGCAGTCGCTTCCATCCTCTCTCGGCCGCCGTGCTCGATATTCACCGCCGCCTCAAGGCGCGCTTCGATCCCCATGGCATCTTCAACCAGAACCGTCTGGTCGCGGGGCTTTGAGTCTTGGAGACGCGTCTCGCACCGACGTTCGCGGGCACCACGCAGGGGGCGGAAGCCGAGGCCGTGCTGCGTGCCTGCGTGCACTGCGGGTTCTGCAACGCCACGTGCCCCACCTACCGGTTACTCGGCGACGAGCTCGACGGGCCGCGAGGACGCATCTACCAGATCAAGCAGGTGCTCGAGGGCGTGCCGGCGACTGCGCTCACTCAGCTGCATCTCGATCGCTGTCTCACCTGCCGCAACTGCGAGACCACCTGTCCCTCAGGCGTCGAGTACGTGCGCCTGCTCGACATCGGGCGCGCCCTCGTCGATGCGCAGGTGCCACGACCCGCCGGCGCGCGCATGCGGCGGTGGCTGCTGCGCACCGGACTCACACGCGGCGAGCTCTTTGGCGGTGCCCTGCGGCTCGCGCGCGCGCTCCGGCCCCTGCTGCCGGCCAGACTGCGGGCGACGCTCGGACCTGCGCGCCCGGCTGGCGCATGGCCGGAGCGCCGGCATGCACGCAGGGTGCTGCTGCTGAGGAGCTGCACCCAGGGGGCGCTCGCTCCGTCGATCGACGCTGCCACCGCGCGAGTGCTCGATGCGATCGGCATCGAGGCGCAGATCGATCCCCGGTCCGGCTGCTGCGGAGCCATTCGTCATCATCTATCCGACCAGCCCGGTGGGCTCGACGATGCGCGTCGCAACGTCGATGCCTGGTTTCCGCGTCTCGAGTCGCGCGAGATCGAGGCCATCGTTCTCAACGCCTCGGGCTGCGCCGCACAGATCAGGGATTACGGACGCCTGCTCGCGCACGATGCGGCCTACGCGACTCGCGCGCGGCGGGTGAGTACCGCGGCGCGCGACCTCGGCGAGTTCCTGGAACCGGAGCGCGCAGCGCTCAAGCGGCTGGCGGGTACGCCGTCCGTAGTCCGCATTGCTCTGCAGCAACCCTGCACGCTGCAGCACGCGCTGCGCTGCGCCGATGCGACCGAGAAGCTGCTGCGGGCACTGGGCGCGGAGCTCCTGCCGGTCGCGGACGCTCACATGTGCTGCGGCTCGGCCGGCACCTATTCGCTCCTGCAGGGCGGGATTTCGCGTGCGCTGCGCGAGCGCAAGCTCCAGTGTCTGTCCGCCGGAAATCCGCAGATGATCCTGTCCTCCAATATCGGCTGCATCGCGCACCTCGGCGGCGCGAGCGAGGTGCCGGTCTTGCACTGGATCGAGTGGCTCGACGGCGTGCTGGCCGCGGGCGCCAGAGGCTCATCGGCCGCCTGAAGGGCGTTTCAGGCGATCGGGCTCGAGGTGTAGCGCGGATCGTGCGGCGTGCGGGCGAAGATCCGCCGCACCAGGGGCTCAAATGCGCTGAGGGGCTCGGAGCGGTAGTCGGGGTCGAAGGAGCACTGGTCCCAGGCGGCGCAGAAGTGCTGGCAGGCCCCGTACCACGGGTGATCGCGATAGCGCTCGCGCGCGTTGCGATCGCCGCCGAGATGATGCACGTAATAGTAGTTCTGAAACAGCCCGTGCTGCGCCACGATCCAGGTGACCTCGGCGCGCACATAGGGCTTGAGGATCGCCGCCGCGAACTCCGAATGATTGTAAGGCGCCAGCTCATCCCCGATGTCGTGCAGCAGTGCTGCGGCGATCAACTCCTCATCGGCCCCGTCGCGCATCGCCCGGGTCGCCGTCTGCAGCGAGTGCCCGAGCCGGGTGAGCGGATACCCTTCGAGCGTGTGATCGAGCCTGGCGAGCTGTCCGAGCACGCGATCGGCGAGGCCCGCGGCGTAGGCGCGCTCGGACTCATCGAGCAGCAGGTAATCCTCGCGCGTGCCGTCCTGCATCGCGCGGAAACTCACCACACGGCTCATGCGCTGCGCCTCACGGCGCCCGCGGCGGCGCGCCGACGCCGCAGCACCCGGTAGAGACTGCGCGGGCCGTCGATGTCGATGTAGCAGCCCTGCAGGTGGCGCAGGCCCTCCGCCGGGTCGAAACCCGTGCGCCCGTGCAGCAGACGGCAGTTATCGAACATCACCAGATCGCCCGCCTTGAGCAGAAAGCGTATCTCGAAGTCGCTTCCCCGCAGCCGGTGGTCCAACTCCCGGCGCGCCCGGTAGTAGGCCTCGAGCTGCACCGCCGGATAGAGCGGCACGTAGTCCACCCGCGGACTGAAGTGAATGGCTTTGAGACCGCCCGTGACGTCGAGCTCGATGGGCGGGGCGCTGGCGGTGAGCTCGGTGTCGACATCGATGTATTTGAAGCGCACCGGGGTGCTGGACAGAATCCGGAAAGCCTCGGGCTCGCGCGCGCGCAGGGCCTGCGCCACGGCGAAACCGTCGACCAGCGTCGACAGGCCCCCGCGTGTCTCATTCACCAGGCAGTGCAGCAGCTGAATGCCGGGGACCGGCGTGCGGTAGGGGTTATCGGTGTGCGCATCCAGTGCGAGTGAGGTGTAGGCGAGATCGTTCGCATCGGGCGTCGAGCGCACGTTGAAGAGCGCCCCGAAGTTCGTCTCGCGCGTGAAGCCAAAGCGCGCGCCGACTTTGAGCACCATGCCCGGCTCGGATGGTACGCCCTCGAAAATGATGAAGCCGAGCGTGAGGAAGGACTCGAGCCACGACATGAGCTCCTCATCGCCCGGATCTGCGCGCCAGCGCGCCCGCGGGAGCTCGGTGAGCTGACTGTCCCACAGGCGCGCCTGCGGACAATCGTGGCTGTTGGGAGCCAGCGCGGCCTCTTCCAGAATGTCGGCGGCGTGGAAGCTTGCCTGGTGGCCGTCGCTGAAGCTCACCTGAAAGACGCCGGGCGAGGGCTGCGTCACTCCCGTGACCCGCAGCTTCAGCTCGAAATCCGATGGATCCTGGAGCCGCTGCTGCGTCCGCAGATCGATGCTCGCGGCATCCCGGCAGCGCTCGCGCAGCCACAGGGGGTGCAGCGGCTCGAGGCTTCCATCGGCCCGCTCGAACACCAGCTCAGTCGGTCCATTGAGCCGCACTCTCGGGGCGCGTTGGTTGCTCATGCTCCGGAGTCTAGCGTCGGCCGTTCGCCAGTGTCCACGCGCGCCTCCCGCTTTCAGAACAAGCCGCCCCGGGGGGGCGTGTGACTCTGAGTGGGGCAACCAGCCGACGCCGGTAAGCACCGGTTGAGCTGAATGCTCAGTCCTCAGGAAAACATGGCGCGCCGCTCCGGCGGCGCATCGAGTCCCGCCGCCGCAAAGCCCCTTGCCAGCTGGGTGATCAAGTGGGTACGCAATTCAGCCGCATCCGCCTGCGCACCAGGGGTCAGGCGCAGCTCGAAGACCGCGCTCGCGGCCTCGAGTGCGGTGAGCACGCAGCTGACCGGGGTGTTCGCGCCCGCGGTCTCGCGTGCAATGCGTACCGCGAGCTCACGGGCCGCGTCGAGGTCGCTCTCGCGGGCGACGCGGATGACGACCTTCACCGGCGTTGTCGCTCCAAAGTGAGTGAGATTGACGGTCACCTGGCTCGCGGCCACGCTGTTGGGTAGCACCACATAACGCCCGTCGTCGGTGCGCAGCGTCGTATAGCCGAGAGAGATCAGCTCCACATTGCCCGTCTCGGTGCCGCTCGGCGCGGTGACCTGCAGCTTGTCGCCGAGGCGAAACGGTCGGTAAAGCGTGATCGCCACACCCGCCACGAGGTTGCCCAGGGTACTTTGCGCCGCAAGGCCGATCACGACTGAGGCCACGCTCGCCCCGGCGAGCAGCGCCGTACCCATGGCGCGCAGTGCCGGGATGAGGTGCGCATAGAGAATCAGCATGAGCACCCACACGGCCGCGGTGCCCATTTGCTGCAGAAAGCTGACGGTGGTGCGGTCGATGTGCGCCGCATGGCGCTCCATGGCCGTGCCGAGCGCCAGTCGCAGCACGCGCGACAGAATCAGCGCCAGCACCAGGAAAATCAGCAGATAGACGCCCGCGCCCAGCAGGCTGTCGGGACTCAACAGCCCGAGCAGATCGTGCTCTCCTGCCTGGAGGTCGCGCATGGGTAGCGCCTCGCGTCCTTGCCTCACCAGAACCATAACACAAGCGCAACGGCGGCGATGACCCCGCCCCAAGCCATAGCCAGCGGTCGCGTCCGAGGTGTATTTTTACGGCGACTCGCAACCCACGAGAGCGCCCAAGATGCACCTGAGCCGCCGTGATGTTCTGACTGCCTCCGCAGCGTTGCTGGCAGCACCCGCAGGGGCCTGGCGCACCGCTCTTGGCGCCGCCGCCAGTGGACCCATCATCCTCTGTTGGAACGAGAACCCTTACGGACCGTCTCCGGCCGCGCGCGCAGCCGTGAGCGAGGCGATTCCCGCGGGCTGCCGGTATCCGGATGACGAGATGGACACGCTGGTCAAATTGCTCGCATCCCGCGAGGGCGTAGCGCCCGAGTGCATCGTGAGCGGTACCGGGTCGGGGGAGCTACTGCGCGCGCTCGGGATGCTGGCCGCCCGCGGCGGCGGCGAGATCGTCGCCGCCCAGCCCACCTACACCGAGCTCACCCGCTATGCCGAGGCCTGCGGCGCGCACATCACTTTCGTGCCCGTCGACAAGAGCCTGCGGCATGACCTCGCCGCCATGCACTCGGCCGTCAGTCCCCGCACACGCGCGGTGTACCTGTGCAACCCGAACAACCCCACCGGCACCACGGTCGCCACGGCTGACATCCGGGCCTTCGTGGCGGCGCTTCCCGCTCATGTGACGACCATCGTCGATGAGGCCTATCTCGACTTCGTGGTCGCCCCCGAGGTGAGCTCGGTGGCGGACCTGACGGCCGGGACGCAACGCGTCGTGGTGCTGCGGACCTTCTCGAAGATCCACGGCATGGCCGGGATCCGCTGTGGCTACGGTATCGCGCGAGCCGATGTGGCGAAGGAGCTGGCGGCTGCGCGCATGACCACGCCCAATATCTTCGCTGTGCGCGCTGCCCGCGCGAGCCTCGGCGACCAGGCCTTCCTCGCCGATACCCGCAAGCGCATCCTCGCGAGCCGCGTGCGTATCACGACGGAGCTCGCCAGGCTCAATCGCCCGTACGGCGAGCCGCAGGGCAACTTCGTGTTCTTCGACACCGGCATGCCGCTCAAGCGCTTCACCGAGCTCATGCGGGCGCGCAACATTCTCGTGGGCCGGCGCTTCGCGCCCTTCGACAACTGGTGCCGCATCACCATCGGGACCGAGCCCGAGGTCGACGCATTTCTCACCGCGCTGCCCGAGGTGCTGCACAGCGCATGAGTCCGCGGCACAGCGGACAAGAGTCGAGCGTCTTAGCCGCTAGTCGAGGATGAGACTCATGCAGGTGAGGGCGGCTTCGGCCTTCTGCAGCTCGCTCACATCGAGCGCCCGGGTCGTGACCCCGGCCTCTCGCAGGCGCCGCTCGGTTTCCGGGAAGGCTGCGCTCAAGAGCGTCACACCGCTGACCGTGAGCGTGTTGGCCGCGAAGGCTTCGCCCTCGGCCACTTCCACCACCGTTCGCGCATCGAAGGCGCCCGGCTCGACCCACGCCGGGTTCGCGAGGACGATATCCGGCGGGACGAAGGTGGCAGCGCTCTTGAGGTGCAGGCAATCGCGCATCGGGACAGCGCGCACCCGATACCCGAACGTGGCGAGGCTTGCGGCGAGTTGCGCAATACCCTCGCGGTTGCTGCGGCCGGAGTTGCCTACATAGAGAGTGCGACCGATTCGCAGTACATCCCCGCCCTCGAGCGTCCCGGGCGCGGTGATGCGTGCCAGCGGCCGATGGGCGGTGAGCCCACCGGCGGTGCTCGTCACCTCATCGCGCCGTGATGCGATCCCGGGCCGGGTGATCACCGCGACCTCCGGGAGCACTACCGCCGTATCCTCGACGAACACGCCATCGGCATGGGCGGGGAGCGGCTCGAGCCACTCGAGGCTCAAGCCGAGCGATGCGAGCTGCGAGGCATAGCGGGCGTGCTGCTCCCGTGCGCCCTCGATATCGATCGGCGCGCGGCTCATCAAGCTCAATTCGCACTCGGCCAGCCGCGGGCTCACCTCGCGCAGGAGGGCAATCATGCTTGCACTCTCATCGCTGCGGCACCTCTTTGCGCGCCAGCCGCAGGCATTCCAGCAGCGCCGTGGCAGCCGGCGGAAGCTTCCCCGGAGCCCGCAGGATGACGCCCACCGGGCTCTCGATCGATTTGAGCTTCACCGGCAGTATCGACAACAGCCCCTGCTCGACGTCATCGAGTGCCACGTGGTAAGGCATCACGCCGAGAAAATCGGATTTGCGCAGCAGTGCGCGGTTGGTGAGGATCGACACGGATTCGATCACATTGCGCGGCAGCGGCACGCCGGCCTCGGTGAAGGCGCGCTCGATCTGGCGGCGTAGCGCCGTCTCGGGCAGAGGCAGAACCCATCCCTCGTTGGACAGATCGCGCAAGTTGAGCCGCCGCCGGCGCGCGAGCGGATGAGCGCGCCGCGACACGACGCAGATCGGCTCCGCGTAGAACTCCTCGTAGACGAGGGCGCGACTGCGACCCTCCTCGGGTAGTCGGCCGAGCACCATGTCGAGGTCGCCGACGAGGAGCGAGGGCATGAGAATGTCGTAGGTGCCGACCACCACGCTGATCGCGACCCCGGGGCGCTGCTTCTTGAGGAGCGCGATGGCATCGGGGAGGATGCTCGCCGATGCCGCCAGCAGCGTCCCCACGGTCACCTTGCCGCTGTAGCCGGCGCGCAGGCTCTCGAGCTCCTCGGCCGCATGCCGCAGCTGCGCCAGCACGATCTTGGCATGCCGCGCAAAGATCTCCCCGTAGGGGGTGGGCTCGAGCCCGCGGTTGCTGCGCTCGAACAGCTTCACGCCGAGCGTCGACTCGACATCCTGCAGCGCCTTGGTCACCGTGGGCTGAGTGAGGCTCAGGCGTTTGGCGGCCTTGAGGATGCTGCGGCAATCATGGAGCTCGGCAATCAGCTCGACGTGGCGCAGGCGGAACTTGCGGGTGATCCAGCGCTCGAGCCGTGCCGAGGTCATGCCTCGATCATAACGGGTCGGCGTGCTGCGCGTTTCTCAGGCGCGCCGGCGTGCCTGCAGCGGGATTGCCGTGGCGCGGTCCCCGAGGCCGAAGAACGCGGCGGCATTGCCGTGCAGCAGTTTGTCGCGGGTCACCGGGCTCAGGCGCGGATGCGAGCGGATGAGACTGCCGACCTGCTGCTCGCCGAGCGGGTAGGGATAGTCCGAGCCCAGCATGACGCGGTCCTCGCCCATGGTGCGCACGAGGAACTCGAGCGCCTCTTCGCTGAAGACGGTGGCATCGACCGAGAAGCGGTCGAGGTAGGTGGAAGGCGGGTGCGGGCAGTCCTCGCGCACGATGTCGCGGTTGCGCCAGGCGTTGTCCACGCGGCCGAGGAGGTAGGGGAAGCTCCCCCCGCCATGCGCGAAGCACAGCTTGAGTGAGCGCGGGAGGCGCTCGAAGGCGCCCGAAAGAATGAGCCAGAGGATCGACAGCTGCGTCTCCGCCGGCATGGCCACCAGCCACGGCAGCTGATAACGGGGCATGCGCTCCTGCGCCATCATGTCCCAGGGATGCACGAACACCGCCGCGCCCTCGCCGGCGCAGTGCTCGAGGAAGGTGACGATTCCCTCGTCGTTGAGCTCGCGAGCCCCGACATGATTGCCGATCTGTACGCCGACGTGGCCGTCGGCCATCGCCCGGCTGAGCTCGCGACAGGCGAGCTCGGTGTCCTGCAGCGGCACCTGACACAGCGATTTGAGCCGCCGCGGGGCGTGGCTGCAGAGCTCGCGAGCCGCATCGTTGAAAATGCGCGCGCACTCGAGCGCCTGGGCCGCCGGACGCTCATAGGAAAAGAGCAGGGGCGTCGCGGACATGATCTGGACCTCGACGCCGTCCCGGTCCATGTGCTCGAGGCGCAGCTGCGGATCCCAACACGCAGCTCCGACCGGGCGGAACTCCCGCTCGCCGACCATCAGCATCGCCTTGCCGCCCGCACCGTGGCGCATCCAGGGCCAGTCGGCCGTGCCGAAGCGGGCCGCGAGGTCCGGCCAGCTGCGCGGCAGAAAGTGCGAATGAATGTCGATCGTGCCCATGGGTGTATGCCTCCTCAAGGCGCCGTGCGGCTGCCGCGTGCCTTCCATGCCACCGCCTTGATCTCGATGAGTAGCTGCGGGTGCGGCAGCTGCGCCACCGCCACGGTGGTGCGCGCCGGCCCGTCGACGCCGAAGAACTCGCCGTAAACCTCGTTGTATCCCGCGAAATCGTCCATGCTCA
>Ga0070735_10001866_pt1 | contig 19627 bp, 20 predicted proteins | sample Coa_R1_FD_66443 | JGI IMG/M metagenome (GOLD analysis project Ga0070735, IMG submission 66443) | Surface soil microbial communities from Centralia Pennsylvania, which are recovering from an underground coalmine fire - Coalmine... | ecosystem: Environmental > Terrestrial > Soil > Unclassified ... | reverse complement strand
CGCTGTTGCGCGTCTTTCTGTGGCTTCGACGGCAGATTCGTGATGATGTCCATTAGCTTGAGAAATGGAAGGCTCTATCATACGTGCGGTCAAGAGATCCGAAAACCATAAACACATTGACGAGAGATCCGGTCTCCGATGGCAACTGAGAACTGAATCCACGACCGAGTAGTGGCTTGGGCGGCATCACGGGCCAACTCCGCATCAAAGTTGATAATATGGAGCCTGCCTGCTGCGAGTGCAATCACGGTGGGACCATGCGGACACGCTCTTTTCCAGGCGCTTCTCGCTTCGAGCGTTGAGCTCCGCAATTACGCCCCGGCAGCGGGAGGAGAATGAATGATTCGAAAGTTCGCGGGGATTCCCGGACTCGGGATCGTGCAATCGGCCGTGCTGATAACGATCCTGGCGGGAGTCGCAACCGTCCACGCCCAACAAACCCCAGCGCAGCAGCAGCCTTCCGGCGAACAACCACAAACGCAGCAGCAACCTGAAAGCCAGCCATCGAGCGGCAGTCAGGAGTCTAGCAGCCAGCAATCGAGCAGCCAGGAAGCCTCACCCGAAGAAATCGCGAGAGAACGCAGAGCCAAGACACACAATTACAAGGATTGGGTGTTCAATGTCGGCGGTGGCGCGAGCCTGACCAGCGGCACAACAAAGGAGTTTGTGCGCAGTGGGGGCGGCGTCGGAGCAGCAGGAGTGGCGCGTAATGTCAGCAAGTACCTCGGGCTGCGGCTCGACTTCCAGTTCGACAATCTGCCTTTGCGGACTACGGCACTGCAGGCGGCGCAAGCGCCAGGAGGGCACAGTCACGTTTACTCGTTGTTGCTCGATCCCATCATCAACATTCCTATAACCAAGGACTGGGGTGCATACATCGTGTTTGGCCCTGGGTTCTACCACCGCTCGGGAAAGCTGGATTCGTCGACGGCGATCCCCGGATCAGCCTGTAATCCGTTCCAAACATGGTGGGGACACTGCTTCAACGGAAGCCTTCCGATCAACGGACACTTCCTTAACTCAAGCGAGAATGAATTCGGCTATAACTTCGGCGGAGGTGTAACCCGCAAGATTCGTCCGAACATCGACTTCTACGCTGAATTCCGCTTCATGCACGGCTCGCACGGCGGCATTACGACTGACTTCCATCCGATTACAATCGGCGTCCGCTGGTGAATGTATAGCCACGGATCGACCTAATTTCCACGGATCTAGCGCAAAATCATCTGAGCATGAGTGGGATCGGTGGCTTTACTTTTCCGTGCGAAAGGACGCTACTCTGGATTTGTTCGGTAGCTCCAAAAGTCGGCATTTGCCTTCTGAAGTTGGACGAACGAAGATGAGCGTGTCGGCAGTTGCTTGGTCGCAATCTCGTTTGCCTCGCCCACGGCGGTCTCAACGAGATGATGAGTTGGCGCGAGCGAGCACGCGGGATCGGTGACACTCGCATCCCCCGCAAGCAAGAATGCCTGGCAACGGCAGCCTCCGAAGTCTTCGGTGCGGCGATCGCAAGTTCGACAAGGCTCCTGCATCCACTGTTCACCGCGAAAGTGATTGAACGACGACGACTGTTGCCAAATCCATTCCAATGCCTTCTTGCGCACATTCTCGAATGACAGGCCAGGAAGTACTTCTGCAGCATGACACGGTAAAACCTTGCCTGACGGATTGATGAGCATTAGTCTGCGTCCCCAACCTCCCATGCAGGCCTTGGGATACTTGGCGTAGTAGTCGGGAACGACCGAGTCGATGCGAATCTTGCCTGCGAGCCGTTCATCGGCTTCGGCGATAACCTTCACTGCATTGTCGAGCTGAGTGCGAGTGGGCAGCAGCGAAGCACGATTGGCCAGGGCCCATCCGTAATACTGCGTATGAGCGATCTCGACCCGCTCGGGATTGAGTTGCTCGATGAAGGCGATCATCTCTTCGAGGTGATCGAGATTTTGGCGATGCACGACCAGATTCACGGTGAAGGCAATCTTGTGCTTTCGGATGGCGTGCGACAGTTCGATCTTGTGGGAATGCGCCTTAGCTCCGGCGATCCAGTTCGCCGCATCTTCCCGCGAATCCTGAAAGCTGATCTGGATATGATCGAGTCCAGCATCGACGAGAGACTGGAGTCTTGCTTCATTCAGGCCAATTCCCGAAGTGATGAGATTAGTGTATAGACCGGCAGCGCGTGCTGCGGTGATTAACTCTGTGAGGTCAGTGCGGGCCAGCGGTTCTCCGCCGGTAAAGTGCGCATGCAGCATTCCCAATTTGCCAGATTGCTGGAAGACGCTCGTCCATTCATCGGTCGAGAGTTCCGAATCCGTTCCAGACAATTGCAACGGATTCGAACAATAGACGCAGTGCAGCGGGCAGCGGTGCGTCACTTCGGCGATCAGAGCGAGAGGATTGGAAATCATTTAGTCATTTAGCCATTGAGTCATTGACTGATTGTGTGATTGGGTCATCGGGCCGTTGAGTGATTCTCCGAATGTGTCTACGACGAGACCAATTGACTCGATCACCCAATGGCTTAATGACTCAATTCTTCAGTAGTCCACGATTCGCTTCTTTTGTAGCTGCTCGAGGAACATGCCGATGTCGGCGCGAATCTTTTCCGGATCGGTTTTCCCGAACTCCTTCTGCAACTCTGCGATGATCTCACCAAAAGTCCGCTGTCCATCGCAGCGCTCGAGGACTTGTCGTCCAGTTCCCTGCAACTTAATCGCACCTTCGGGGAAAAGGAGCATGCGAACTTCTTGCGGTCCGGTGGCCGGAGCCCAGCGACATCCGGCGGCAAGCCGCGGTTGGCTCGCATCTGTCGGCGCGGGCATTATGGTTTGTCCCCGATCGGTTGCTGATCGATGCGAATCGCGCCTGGAGGAGGCCAACCTGGCTGCACGTAGGCGAAATACAAGGCATCGAGCTGTGCCCAGAGAATGTCGCACTTGTCGCTCAGTGCCTGGATCGCGAGTTCCTGCTCCGCACGTGTCGTCGCATGTTCGCAGACGTATTCGACCGCGAACTTCGCATCTTCTGGAGCTTGCGTCAGGCGGGCCTGGAAATAGTCAAGACCTCCGGAGAGCCAGGGATAATGCTGGCGCAGTTTCTCCATGCGCAATGAGATAAGATCCCGCGAGAACAATTCCGTCAGAGATGATGCGACGGCTTCGAGCAGGCTGCGGCTGCGAACGATATTCAGGTACTCGTTGACGGCGAAGCGGGTTGCGGGAAGGATTCCTGTTCCGGCCTGCACTTGATCGGCGCTGAGTCCGGTGGCTTCTGCAAGCTTCAACCAGCGGCGGATTCCGCCGTCGTTGCTCGTGGATGCATCTCCATCGTGATCGATGACGCGTTTGCGCCAGGCGCGGCGGAACGAAGGGTCCGTTCCGCGCGAAAGGATGATCGAGTCCTTGATCGGGATGATGCTCTGGTAGTAGTAGCGATTCAACGCCCAAGCCTGCAGCTGTCCGCGGCTAAGCTTCCCTTCGTGCATCAGGAGATGGAAAGGATGTCTGTGGTGATAGCGTTCTTCGCCCACAGCGCGAAGTTGGGCGCGAAGCTCGTCGAATGTGAGCAGGCTCCCGGGATTGGCTTCTAGAGTTCGAACTGCCATCCATCCTCCGCGATTTCCCATCCGGCGGCGCGCACTTGATGATATTCCTGCGAATCCTGGTTCAGCATCGGATTCGTGTTGTTGATGTGCACATAGATTTTACGTGGGCGGCGCAGATGAGCCAAACGAGCAAGGCTTCCGTCAGAAGAGAAGACGGGAACGTGTCCCATTTGCGTGGCAGTTTGTCCGCTGCCTTGCATGCGGACAAGTTCATCATCGCTCCAGAAGGTACCGTCGAAGAACAGGACATCGGCAGTTTCGAGTTCATTCAGTAAGACGTTGTCAATTTGGGGAACTGCGGGCATGTAGGCGAGACGTTTTCCGGAGGAGGATTCGACGATCAACCCGAGCGAGGATTCAGGAGGAGAGAGCTGCTCTCGTCGAGTTATAGAAACGTACGAGGGAAAGTGAGTTCCGAGCGGAAGCGCGCGACAACGCAGTCCGGAGTCTTCTCCTGTGGGAGCGAGCAAAGAAAACGACGCCTCGGGCACAAACCCGTTCCAACTCACTTGATCAGGAACGCGCTGCAGCATGGAGAACATGGAATTGTCTTCGGTCAGAATCCGCCGTACAGATTCCGTGGCGTAGACGCGCAGCGGCTGCAGTTCGCGCAATAAGAGGAGTCCGAGAACGTGGTCGATGTCGGCGTTAAGAAGAACGGCTCCAGCGATCGGTGAGTGACGAGTTGAGTTATCGACCGCTCGCGGATGTAGTTCGGGTGTGGCTTCGATTTGGGCGCGCAGGTCGGGAGAAGCACCGAGGAGAAACCAGCGCTCGGAGTCGGCACTGATCGCGAGTTGCGCCTGTGTGCGGGCTTTGCCGCGGAAGGTTCCGGCACGAAACGAGCTGCAGTTGGGGCAGGCGCAATTCCATTGGGGAAAGCCTCCGCCAGCGGCCGATCCGAGAATCCTGACTTGCATGGAGGGAGTGTAGCAGCGGGGTTTTTCCGCTTTCAGGAGATATTACTGATTGGTAACGGGCACCCCCCCTCCCTGCGGTCTTTGGAATCATGTGGTTAGAGGAAAAACGGGAAAAATCCTAGGGCTGCAATCGGTTAGGGGCAAAATCTTGGAAACAAACCAGTTAGGTCCCTATCGACCTCAACTCACTCGAAGCAACACAATGTTTGGGATCAAACGAAACGTTAGCGAAATCAAGAAAAAAACGAAAGAAAGAGCGAAAGCTTTCCCAATTTGGGAATTTGCTTTGACGCAATCCGCCTCTCATGGGAAGGATAGGCAATTGCGGGCGTTCGGTTAATTGCAGGGATCCTTCGACTGCGCGTCCGCTCGCTGCGCTTACGTTCGCTGCGCTCAGGATGACAACGTTGTCGGGCTTGGAGGTGGGAATCCAAGGCCATCTTGGATTGGAATCACAGGGTGATTACGGGGCGCCAACGTTGGGTTAATTGCAGGGATACTTCGACTGCGCGTGCGCTCGCTGCGCTTGCTTTCACTGCGCTCAGGATGACAGTGTTGTCGGGCTTGGAGGGGGGATCCAAGGCCATCTTGGATTGGAATCACAGGGTGATCGCGGGCGCCAACGTTGGGTTTATTGCAGGGATCCTTCGACTGCGCCTCCGCTCGCTGCGCTTGCGTTCGCTGCGCTCCGGATGGCAGTGTTGTCGGGCTTGGAGGGGGTATCCAAGGCCATCTTGGATTGGAATCACAGGGTGATCGCGGGCGCCAACGTTGGGTTAATTGCAGGGATCCTTCGACTGCGCCTCCGCTCGCTGCGCTTCCGTCCACTGCGCTCAGGATGACAGTGTTGTCGGGCTCGGAGGGGGATCCAAGGTCATCTTGGATTGGAATCACAGGGTGATCGCGGGCGCCAACGTTGGGTTAATTGCAGGGATACTTCGACTGCGCCTCCGCTCGCTGCGCTCAGGATGACAATGTTGTCGAGACTGCGTGAGCCCTGTCGACTCCGTGGTCGCTCACGCGCTTGCGTCCACTTCGCTAGGGATGACATCCTTAGCCTTGTGCTTGCGCATACCCCTTCTGCCTACGCATAAAGAAACCTCCAATGGCGCTGGAGCATCTGTACAGTCTCACTTTTTTTGAAAGCTCATCGGCCCGAGAGAAAGAATGCCTCCTCAACCCGCAGAAGACAGATCCGCTACTGGGGGAGTCAATCCTTGGCTGGTGGCCATCGCGGTAATGCTGGCGACCTTTATGGAAGTGCTGGACACTTCCATTGCCGCGGTCGCTCTTCCATATATTGCCGGAAGTCTGTCGGCGACGAACGATGAAGCGACGTGGGTGCTGACCAGTTATCTGGTGGCGAATGCGATCGTGTTGCCGGCCAGCAGCTGGTTCTCGCTGCGATTCGGACGAAAAAGATTTCTGATCGCCTGCATCGTCATCTTTACAGCGTCATCGTTCGCTTGCGGTGCAGCAACGAGCCTGGCATTGATCCTGATTGCGCGGGCAGTGCAGGGCGCGGGCGGAGGCGCGCTGCAGCCACTTTCACAATCCATTTTGCTGGAGAGCTTTCCTCCGGAAAAACGCGGTAGCGCGATGGCGTTGTTCGCGCTCGGCGTGGTGGTGGCTCCGGTGCTCGGGCCAACGCTGGGAGGCTGGCTGACGGATTCTTACTCGTGGCGTTGGGCGTTCTACATCAACATCCCGGTCGGCGTTTTCGCGGTGTTCATGATCTCGCGGTACGTGAAGGATCCGGAATACATAAAAGACGCGAAGCCAGGAAAGTTGGATGGCATTGGCTTGGGATTGTTGGCGGTATGGCTGGGCGCTCTGCAGATCATCCTCGACAAAGGGCAGGAGGATGACTGGTTTGGGGCGACGTGGATTCGCTGGGCGTTCGCGACATTGATCGTCGCTTTCGTGCTGTTTCTGATTCGCGAGTTCCGGCATAAGCAGCCGCTAGTGGACCTGCGCGTGTTTCGGCACAGGAATTTCGCTCTGGGATGCCTGCTGATTGGATTATTCGGCGCCGCGATCTACGGTCTGGTGACGCTGCTGCCGCTGTTTTACCAGGAACTAATGGGATACACGGCACTGGCGGCAGGATGGGCGGTAAGTCCGCGAGGCATTGGGGCAATTGTTGCCATGCCGATCATCGGGTACATGACATCGAAGATCGATAATCGCTGGCTCATTATGTTCGGGTTCACACTGTTCGGGATCTCAGCCATATGGTTCGGAGAAGTCAACCTTTCGATCGGGCAATGGACGTTTTTATGGGCGATCCTGATCAGCGGCTTCGGTTCGGGTTGCGTGTTTGTTCCGCTGTCGACGACCGCGATGGCGTTTTTGAAGAACGAGGAGATCGGAAATGCCAGCGGTCTTTATAACCTGCTGCGGAATATCGGCGGGAGCATTGGCATCTCGGTGGTCAATACGATCGTGTCGCGGCACCAGCAACTCCATCGGAATGAACTGGCGGCATCGCTGAATCCGGGGAGGGTTACGGTGCAACAGACAGTTCACGGCTTGCAGACCTATCTTTCAAACCAGGGGGCGTCGCCTGCCGACGCGCTGCACCAGTCTTACGGGCTCATCGGAGAGGCGCTTTCGGGACAGGCGCGCCTGTGGTCGTACGTGGATGATTTTCGTTATATGGCGTTAATGTGTTTCGGGTGCATTCCAATCGTCTTCGCTCTCAAGAAAACCGTGGGAAGAAGGGGCGCCTTGAGGGCTGGGCACTAGTCTCACGCATACGTTTTGAAAAACGCTCGGAGGTTCCGAGCGTTATTTTTCGGCTTGACATATTCCTATATAGGAATATATTTGACCCATGGCCAGAGCGGCGACAACATCGGATCCATTCAATGCAGTGGCCGAGCCGCGCCGCCGGGAGATTCTGGAATATCTGGCTGAAACGGAACTTCCCGTGGGCGATCTCGTGGTGAAAATGGGGATGGAGCAGCCTTCGGTCTCGAAGCATTTGAAGGTACTACGCGAGGTGGGCCTGGTACGCGTGCGGCGGAATGGACGACACATGATGTATCGGACAAATCCGGAGGCGATCCGTCCATTGTACGAGTGGACCAAGACGTTTGAGCGGCTGTGGGCGCACCAACTGTTACGGATCAAAGAACGGGCCGAGGGGAAAGAAAAAGAGTTGAAGGGCGAGTAAGCGGCGCAGGGGCTAAAGCCCCTCGCATCGTCGCCCCCAACGCGGCGCTAAAGCGCCGCTCTTCCACGGTTGCTCCGGCTCTTCCACGGTTGCTCCCGGGGTTCGAGAAAAATGAGCCGCAAAATAGCTGGGCATGAGATTCCGCTGGGGGTAGGACGACTCCGGTGATTTGGGATAGCAAGCGATTTCGAGGAGGAAGCATGAGTATCAGTCCGACCATGATGGGAATTGAGAGTTTGACGTTAACGGTGAACCAGGAGATCCGGGTGCAGGCGAGCCTGGAGAACACATTTGCCGCGATGCTGGAGCAGATGGGTCCGGAGAACGAAAATCCGCAAGGCAAGATGCCGATGAAGCTCGAGGCATGGCCTGGCGGGCGATGGTTTCGCGATCTGGGAGACGGCAATGGGCATTTCTGGGGCCACGTACAGGCGATCAAGCGTCCGATGCTGCTGGAAATCACGGGGCCGCTCTTTATGTCGTACGCGGTCGTGTCGAACCTGCAGTACCGGCTCACGGAAGAAGGTGGCGAGACGGTGATCCGGTTTCATCACAATGCATTTGGAGTGATTCAGGAAGAGCACCGGCGTGGCGTGGTCTCGGGATGGAACAGCTTGAATCAGCGGATCAAAGCACGGGCGGAACGGACGAGGTGAACAGTTTGCTGGGGAAACCCGAATTCCGAACCTCAGGGGCTAAAGCCCCAGTTGGAAGCAGACCGGTTTCGCAGCGCTGAAAGCGCTGCGCCACCCGAAACCGGTTTTTTCGGCAAACTGTGAGACCAATGACAGGAGGAAGTATGTGTCCAGCATGTATTGCAAGTGCGGGAATGGTGGTGGGCAGCGCGGTTTCAACCGGAGGGTTGACGGCGCTGGTCGTAAAAGTTCTTCGGAAGAAGAAGGGTGAGAAAAACGATTCGAAAGAGAAGGAGTAAGCAACATGACGACAGCAACCATCGAGAAGACAGTAGGGAAGGTGGTGAGTCCGACGGAGTGGCTTGCCGCGCGGAAGCAATTACTGGAAAAGGAAAAAGAATTCACACGTTTGCGCGATGAACTGAGCCAGCAGCGCCGGGAAATGCCCTGGGAGAAAGTCGAAAAGAAATACGAGTTCGAGGGCGCAAACGGGAAAGAAACGCTGGCTGAGCTGTTTGACGGACGAAGCCAGCTGATTGTGTATCACTTCATGTTCGGTCCGGGCTGGAAGGAAGGATGTCCGAGCTGCTCGTTCCTGGCGGACTCGTTTGACGGGGCGGTGATCCACCTGGCGCAGCGGGATACGACCTTTGTCGCGATTTCGCGAGCGACCCTGCCCGAGATTGAGGCATTCAAAAAGCGCATGGGATGGAAATTCAAGTGGATATCGTCGAACGGAAGCGATTTCAACTATGACTACCAGGTCTCGACGGGAAACGGCGAAAAGGCGGACAGCCCTGTGTATTACAACTACTCGCTGACCCATTTTCCATCAGACGAGCGGCCGGGCGCGAGCGTGTTTTTCAAGAAAGATGGGGAAGTATTCCATACGTACTCGACGTACGCGCGCGGACTGGACATCATGCTGCCGACGTATAACTGGCTCGATATGACAGCGAAGGGGCGTGACGAGGCAGGGATGAAGCCGCATGCGATGGCGTGGGTACGGCATCACGACCGCTACAGCGACGGAAAGATGGTCGACGTAGGCAAGCTGATGGCGCGGTAGGTCGAGCGTGGGGGCCATGCGAAAATCAACGGATGATACGGAGACTGACCTATTCTGGGCTTGTAGCGATCGCTGTGTTCGCAGCGGGCGCCACGGTTTTAGGACAGTCTCCTTCATCGGGCAGTAGAAAACATTCGCCGGAATATACCTTCGAGGTAGTCGCGCAATATCCGCACGATCTCACAGCGTTTACCCAGGGATTCACGTTTTACAGGGGCTCGTTCTATGAAGGAACGGGGCGGACGGGACAATCGTCACTGCGGCAGGTAGATCCGAAGACTGGAAGGGTCGTGCGGAAGGTCGACTTGTCGCCGGAGCTTTTTGGCGAGGGCATCACGATTGTGGGAAATGAAGTGATCCAGTTGACGTGGCTATCCCACACGGGATTCGTCTATGACTTGCGCGATTTTCATGAGTTGCGGACTTTCAAGTATCCGGGCGAAGGTTGGGGATTGACGACCGATGGGCACGACCTTTTCATGAGTGATGGGAGCGCCGAGATCCGTGTGCTGGATGGGAGCACATTCAGCGAGAAGCAGCGGATCAAGGTACGGGACGCAGGAAAGCCGATCGATCAACTCAATGAACTGGAATGGGTCGAGGGAGAGATCTTCGCGAACGTGTGGCATAGCGATCGAATTGCGCGCATCTCTCCGCGGACGGGCGATGTTCTGGGATGGATCGATCTCACGGGACTGCTGGGAGCTTTCTATCAACGTCAGGCGGAAGCGGTTTTGAACGGGATCGCTTACGACCGCGAAGGCAAGCGATTGTTTGTAACCGGTAAATTGTGGCCCAAGGTTTTTGAGATTCGAGTGATTCCGAAGCTACGCGGTAATTAAGGAGCAGAATGAGCGGCACCATCCGAGTCTGGATTGAGATCGCGATTCGCGTGGAGCGGATGGGGTGGGAAACGGGAATCGAACCCGCAACCGCCGGAGCCACAGTCCGGTGCTCTGCCAGTTGAGCTATTCCCACCGCAGGATCTTCATTATAACAAGGGATTGTGCCGTCAGTTGAGCCGAGGCATCCATGCAAGATCATTCGCTCGCAGCGCTTCGCTCGACTACGGCTTCACACTCCGCTAAGAACTCCGATTTCGAACCTCAGAGGCTAAAGCCTCTTTTCTATTCGCGATTCTGACGCGGCGCTGAAGCGCCGCTCTTCCACGGTCGCTCGGGCGGCAGTAGGCTGGAGTAGCAAGAGCGGTCCCCGCTCGGGATGATGTTCGCTCTAAGATCTGCGGCATCAACGACCGATCCAGCCCTGGCTGCGAGCAAGCTGCACGAGCAGGACGATCAGCGAAACTCCGAACAGGCCCAATATGGCGTTGCGCGCAATGCGCAATCGTGGGAGTTTTTCAGGCGGCACAGTAGTGGACATCAGGTCGAGCATGAAGGCTGCGATGAAGAGATCGACAGCGGTGAAGATGGTCCAGCCCATGGGGGGATGCTCAACCAGTTCCCGAAAAAGTCAGGAGTTTAGCCGCGGCCAACGCCGACGTATTCAAAGCCGAGTGCGCGCAGCCGATTGGAGTCGAGCAAGTTCTTGGTATCGACGATGACGGGGTTCTTGAGAAGATGCTTGATGCGATCGAAGTCGAGCGCCCGAAACTCAGGCCATCCGGTGCCGACAACCAGGGCGTCGGAGCCTTCAGCCACAGCATAGGCAGTCTCGCAATAGCGGACGGATCCGTTGAGGTGGGTTTTGGCTTCCGGCATGGCGACTGGATCGTAAGCGCGAACGTGCGCGCCCCTCGATAGAAGTGTTTCTGCCAGTCGGACCGATGAGGATCCGGCAACGGAATTGGTATTGGGCTTGAAGGAGAGTCCGAGAATGCCAACCTCTTTGTTCTCGACGGAGTTCAGCGCCAGCGAGATTTTTTCGACCAGGCGATCCGCCAGCTGATGATTTACGTCGCGGGCAGCACTCAAGACTTTCAGCGACACTCCTTGCGATTGGGCAAGCTGGACGAGCGAGTCCATATCGGACTCGGCGAAGACGCCGCCCATTCCGGCGCCGGGTTGCAGGCAACGCGGAGCGATTTTCTTGTCGAGGCCCAGGGCCAAGGCGAGATTGACGGCGTCGGCGTTTACGCGTTCACAGAGGGCAGCTACTTCGTTGATAAATGAGATCTTGGTTGCAACGAAGGCGGTGGCCGCCTCGCGCACAAGTTCGGCGGTAGCCTGGTTGGTGACAATCACCGGAACGCCACGCATCACGAGCGGGTGATAAATCTGCTTCAGAAGTTGCACGGCCTCACTGGAGGAAGATCCGAGGATCAGGCGGTCGGGCCAGTTGAAGTCTTCGACCGCGCAGCCGTCCGTGAAGAACATGGGCTGGGACACGATCGTAGCCTGCAGTCCAATATCGCTGAGCGCTTTCTCCAGAGCATTGGCGGTGCCGACGGGAACCGGAGTAACGATCGTCAAGATCGGGGGCTTGGGAGCAAGGCGTGCGATGCGAATCGCGATGTCGTTCAGATTCTCAGCCTTGTCCTCGGCCAGAAAGATCATGCCGGTTTTGCGGGCGAAGGACTCGATATCAGTAGAGTAGGCGAGGCGTCCAGCACGAACGTTGCGGCGAATGATTTCCTTAAGATTTTTTTCGAAGAACGGGATATTGCCCTGGGCCATTTCGACCATGCGCGAGCGATCTGGGTGGCAGCAGGAGACGGGAGTTCCAAAATCCGCAAGGCAGGCCGAAATCACTGTTCCCATGTACCCTGAACCGTAAACTCCGATCTGCATGTGATGTCTCCCGTTCGTGGCCGGAAACCCGCGTCAGAAGTGGCGTTTCGCGCGTTCTCCGGAGGATTGCCTACTCTTTATCTACAGATACGCAGTAGGCTTTTCAATGCACGGGAGTGAGATGTACCTAAAACCGACGACCTCTGACCGAGGTAACACGATACGTCAGGGAGTCTGTCAGCGCGAAACCAGGCGCCGGCCGAGCAAGACAGGCGCGAGATCGACCCAGCAATTTGGGGACTCTTCGCGGACAAAAGTCAGTCTTTCCAATAAGATCCGACGAGTTCCGGAGTATTCTTGCCAGCGCTGGCGGGCGGTCTCGTAAGCAGCCTGGGCGGACTGTTCGGCTCCCATCTTGGCGATCGTGAGATGCGGGATGTACGGCCATTCTTCGCAAAACTGCAATTCGTCGATATTGAGCTTGCGATGGAGTTCACTCATGCGTTGGGCCGCGGCTTCGATGCGGATGAAGACGGTGGGCGTTACGGGGATGAATGTCTCGACCGATCCGAGTGAGACTTCGAAGGGCTCTTCGGCGCCGCAAATGCGCTCCAGGACCTGCAGAGCGGCATGCTCCGTTCCGCGGAGGGTACGGGGAGGAAGGACGGTGAGATGAGCGGCGAGTTGTGGCAGGTCGGGATGAAGCTCTCGCCGCAGGTTCTCGACGAACTCCCCTGCAGAGCTTTTTATGTAAGCCACTAACGCGTAACGCGGATTCGCCATCCTGACTGGAGATTATACCGCTCGGCTCGAACGTGGAATAAGATGCTGCCGGGGGCGGCGGGGAGCGGGAGTGAAACCGGGTCTCATTTATAATCGGATTTAGTCGGGGCGTAGCGCAGCCTGGTAGCGCACCTGCCTTGGGCGCAGGGGGTCGTAGGTTCAAATCCTATCGCCCCGACCAATCCTCGCTCTCTGTTTTTCCGAGGGCTCCTTCCCTCCGTTCAGGATTTCGGCAGCGGGCTCACGCTCCGCTAGACGGCTCAACTTGGGGGCAGCGGGTTGTAGGTTAAAATCTATCGGCCCGACGAACCTTACTGTGCTAAGACCCAATCACATCTTCATGTTGCGTTTCCGAGCACTCTGGCTGCTAGCCGGACTTATCGCTCTGTTGCCTGCGCCACCGGGGCGATCCATGCTCTGGGCCTGCATGCTCTGGACGCAGCAGGCTGAGCCCAAACGAGAGCGGCCCGAACCGCCGACGCGGGATCCGAATAGTCCAGGTTATGTGAAGGCGAAGGAGCTAACGGACGGGGCGATTCCCCCGGCGGACGCGGACGGAAATTTCATCATCGGCCCGAGTCATCCGGTGGCTGCCGAGATGTCGGCGGACCATCTATCGAATGGAACCGTAATTGAGTTCGCGATGAAGTCGTCGGATAGCAAGATCTATCCGGGTATTGCTCGCGAGCCGAACACTTTCGGAACCGTCGATGCTGCGAACCCGGCGAAACTGGTGGTGACGACGAGTCATCCGGCTGCGTACACGAGGAAGGTTGCGGTATATGTTCCGAAGCAATACGTACCGGGCAGTGAAGTGCCATTCATTATCGGGGCCGATGGGCCAGATCACCGATTGTTTACGGCCCTGGATTCTTTGATTGTCCAACATAAAGTTCCGGTCATGCTTGCAATTTCCGTTGGCAATGGAGGCGGAGACGCACAGGGTAGCGAGCGCGGGCTGGAGTACGACACGATGTCGGGACTATACGCGGAGTTTGTAGAAACGGAAGTTCTGCCAGCGGTGGAGAAGCAGGCTCGTGCGAAACTCACGAAAAATCCGGACGGCAGAGCGACGATGGGTTATAGCTCGGGCGGCGCTTGCGCGCTGATTATGGCCTGGTATCATCCTGAGCTTTATCACAGGGTGCTGACGTATTCGGGAACATTCGTGAATCAGCAGTGGCCTTACGATCCACAAACTCCACACGGGGCATGGGAATTCCACGAGAAACTGATTCTAAACGGCCCGATGAAGCCGATCCGGATCTGGATGGAAGTGGGCGACCGGGATCTTTTTAATCCGAACGTGATGCGCGACAACATGCACGACTGGGTGGCCGCGAACGAGGAGATGGCCAAAGTGCTTGCTGCGAAGGGATACCGCTACCAATTTGTTTTTGCACGCAATGCCGTACACGTGGACCGGGCGGTGGTGCAGCAAACTCTTCCGGAGGCGCTGGAATATCTGTGGGAGGGATATCGCTCGTCGGGCGGCAAGTAGTGATCGGTTGCGCAGGCAGGCAGAATGGCTATGCAGCCTTGGTGCGCGGATCGCGCCGGCTTTCTTTGTAGACGATGTCTCGTTCGCAGAAGGCACGCCAGCTTCGCCAGATAATGTGAACGGTGGCCGCTACCGGAATGGAGAGAAAAACTCCAAGGAAGCCGGCGATTTCTCCACCTGCGAGAACTGCAAATATGACGACAAAGGGCTGCAGGTGGACGTTCTCGTGCATCAGGCGGGGAGAATTGAAGTAATCCTGCAACAGGCGCCAGCAGCCGAGAAACACGACAAGCAATATCAGATGATGAAAGCCAGTGAGGAATGCGACCGCGAAAATCATCGCTGCGGCAATCGCGGGACCAACCAACGGTATAAATTCCAAGGCACCTCCTACTACTCCGAGCACGATTCCATACTGCATGCGTGAGGCGACGAGCACGACAGTGTAGGCGGCAATTGCCAGCGCGGCCAGTGTCAGTTGTGCGCGAATGTAGTTGGCGGCCATGGAATTCACGTCCTGCAAGACGACTTCGGCAAAAGTTCGCGCCTGGGGACGCAAACGCAGAACGCTGAAAATGAACTCAACGATCTCGGGGGCATCTTTCAGAAATGGAATCGCAAGAATGGGGATCAGAACGATCCAGAAGACTTGCGCGACCAGAGCGCCAAACTGAAGGCCGAATTGTTTGATCCCAGCCAGGACGGCGTCTTTGTGTTCGGCAAGCAGGTGCTCCGCGCGCACTTGAGTCTCATAACTCCAGCCGCGTGTAAACCCTATTTTGTGTACGATCTCGCCGGAACCCAACTTGTCGAGCAAGGATGGGGCAGCGGAAATGAGTTGGCGTCCGTCAGCAGCGACCAAAGGTCCGATTCCCACGATGAGTCCGGTAACGACGAGTGCGAGGGTGACGTAAACCACGGCAATGGCCAGCGCACGCGATCCACGAGAGATGCGTTGCCAGCGTTCGACTCTAGAGACGAGCGGAGAAACGAGATAGGCGAAGAAGATTGCCATCAGGAAGGCGATCAGAGTATGACGCGCTCCGTAGACAAATGCGGCGACGACGGCAAGAATCAGGAGAGTACGGGCGACGCTAACGGTTCGGGGATCGAGAATCGGCATACGAGCTTGCTTCGTTTGAAGTGGATTGAGGCGATTCTGATGACTGGTTCGACGAGCTCGCCGGGCTGGGGTGGTAGTTGAAGTAGGTCTCATCGTCCTCAGAGTGATGGGGAACGAGGAAGAAAACTTTGGCGGATGCCTTCATCGCGTAATGTGTAGTCAGCCAGATATCCCCCTGGACGGGCGCCTTTTCGAGTTCAAAGCGGGTACCGGGTTCAACCTGGGCGAGAAATCCCTCAATCGAGACGGGATGAATGACGTGGGCCTCAACTTTCACCCATTGATAGGTGGCCTCATCGATCCAGAGCCGGCCCTCCATACCCGGCAACACTTCTGTATCGCGATTGGGAGGATGGTATCCGCGGCGGGGTGTCGCCTTGAGCGTATAGACTTGGCGCCGGCCAATTCTCTGCTCTCCCTGAAGTTGGAAATCGAAGGCCTTGGTGAGTTGTTCCAACATTTCGTGATCGCGCTTGCGATCGGCTTCGAATTTGGCAATTCGTTGCGCCCTCTGTTCAGGACTCTCAGCACGCCTTTGTGAAAGCATCGTATCGAATTTTTTCTGCTGCTCTTCCTTTTGCTGGCCGCTCAATGGTCTGCCGTTGATTTCGATCAGACGCTCGTAGGGAGTTCCTAGAACGTTGGTCACGTCATAAGTTTTGGTGCCGTCTGGGCCGCGGTCTCGCTCGAAATAGTCAAACCTGGGATCGGCGTTCCAATCGCGATCGTTCGCTTCCACAGATTTCTGGATGATGGTGGCAACATTTCTTTCAGCAGCGAGGTTTTGAGCAGTGGGTTTCTGAGCGAGGGTCCAGTCACATCCCAAGAACATGATTGCTACGGAAACGAGCTTGCATTCCAAATTGCTAACCGCAAATCGAAATCCCAAACCCAACTCCGATTGCTTCGGCGGATTATGAGTCGTTCTGTATTCTCAAATATTCAAGTCGAAGCGGTTGAACCTATGTCTTAGATGTCGAGTGGGCTATGGCTGTTTTCTTGAATCTGGTGGGGGTTAAGACTCAGCCCGGGGAGATCCTGCAGCACAGAAGCGGAATCCAGCGCATCTGGCTGGCAATAACGCCTTTCAGGAAGAGGATTGGCTACTTCCATCCCGCGGAACTTGTGCGCCTCGTCGTGTTTCATTGGAGGGAGGCCGCGCTCCGCTCAACACCAATGAGCAGAGACGGTCCACGAAGTCCGGGCTTAGCCGGTCATGCTGTATCAGGAATCGCATGTAGATCGGGCCGTAGAGGGAATCCAGGAGCAGGTCCCGATCGATATCTTTGCGCAACTCGCCGCGACGGATGCCACGCTCCAGAGTGGCATAGGCCTCCCGTCTCCGCGGCCAAAGGAAGCGGTCACGGAAAGCGGCGATTAGATCTTTGTCGCTCTGCCCTGCAGCCAAGATGGCGGCAACGATGCGGCCCCGGCTGCTGCGAAATACCTTGGCTAACTGGCGCATCTGGCGGCTCATGTCGGTGTAAACCGAACCGGTGTCAGGAAAGCGCAGTCGCCGCGTGGTGCTACTGGCAAAAGCGTCGGCGATGAGAGCGCCTTTGTTAGGCCACCAGCGGTAGACCGTGGCTTTGCCGACTGCGGCGCGATCAGCAACGGCTTCAATGGTGAGATCGGCAAATCCATTTTTGCCCAAAAGTCCGAGCGTGCTTTGAAGAATCGCGAGTCGAGCTTTTTCGCTGCGTGGGCGCCCGGGAGGCCGTTTCCCGCTGCCGTTTTCACTGGATGAGGCGGCCAACAACGTATGGCGCATAACCGTAAGCTACCATATAATTCAGCCAATGTATTTAGAATCCGATACGGCGAGTATCGAATCTAAGTTGACATTGCCGGGGTGTATTAGGCCTGCAGCGCCCCGGTAACCACGGATCACTTTCGGTTTGGAGTTGATAGTACTCAATGTGGATTGTTGCTCTAGCCCTGCGGCGTCCTTATACGTTTATCGTGATGGCGATCGTGATCCTCATTCTGACGCCGATCACGATCTTGCGCACGCCCACCGACATCTTTCCTGACATCAACATCCCGGTTGTGTCCGTGGTTTGGTTTTATACGGGGATGTCTCCGCAGGACATGGCTGACCGGATCGTGGCGAATTCTGAGCGCGGCATCACCACGACGGTGAATGACATTGAGCACATGGAATCCCAGTCGGTATACGGATTGGGAGTCATCAAAGTTTTTTTCCGCCCCGGGACGAACGTACAAGGCGCCGTCGCGCAGATCACAGCCATTAGCCAGACGACCGTGCGAGGACTGCCGCCGGGCACAACTCCGCCGCTGATCATTACCTATAGCGCTTCCACGACTCCGATCATCCAACTTGGATTGAGCAGCAAGACGCTTCCCGAGCAACAACTGTTCGATCTCGGACAGAACTTTTTGCGCACTTTTCTGGCAACAGTTCCGGGCGCGGCCACGCCATATCCGTATGGGGGAAAGATCCGGCAGATACAAGTTGATCTCGACCTGCCGAAACTGCAAGCGTACGGGCTATCACCCAACGACATCGTCAATGCGGTCAACGCGCAGAATATTATTCTGCCGACCGGCACGATGAAGATGGGGCCCATGGAGTATGACGTCGAGATGAACGGCACGCCGCAGACGATTGCAGAACTGAATGACTTGCCGGTCAAGACCACGAATGGATCTACGCTGTACATGCGCGACGTGGCGCACATTCGCGATGGCTTCGCACCACAAACCAACATCGTGCGACAGGATGGAAACCGCGGCGCCCTGATGTCGATTTACAAGAATGGCAAAGCTTCGACGCTGCAAATTGTAGCGGGCGTGAAAGACATCGTGGATCAGGCAGCGCAAGCACTGCCGCCCGAACTCAAGGTTTCGCATCTGTTCGATCAATCGCTCTTCGTGCGCGCGTCGATCTATGGCGTAATCCGGGAAGCGTTGATTGCTGCAGCTTTGACGGCTTGCATGATCCTGCTTTTCCTGGGTGATTGGCGGCCGACAATCGTCATTTCGATTTCGATTCCGCTCTCCATCTTCGTGTCGATCATTTTGCTGGGAGCGATCGGCGAGACGATCAACATCATGACCCTTGGAGGATTGGCACTCGCGGTCGGCATTCTGGTGGACGATGCGACGGTGGAGATTGAAAACATCGAGCGAAACCTGGCCATGGGAAAGGAGATGCGTCAAGCGATTCTCGACGGAGCGCAGCAGATCGCAGTGCCGGCGTTCGTCTCCACGCTCAGCATCTGCATCGTATTCGTCCCGATGTTCTTCCTCAGTGGCGTAGCGAAATTTTTGTTTGTGCCGCTGGCAGAAGCCGTCAGCTTCGCCATGCTGGCGAGTTACCTGCTGTCGCGAACACTGATTCCCACACTCGTCATGTACATCATGCGCGGCCACGAGCACCGGGCAGAGACGCCGAAGTCCGTGATGGGGCGCTTCCAGCGAGGGTTCGAAACAAAGTTCGAAAACTTCCGCCGGAGCTACGAATCTTTGCTGGAGACCACGCTGGAACATCGCGGTCTCTTTGTGATCTGCTTCCTAGTGTTCTGCGTGCTTTCTCTCGGACTGTTTTCTTTCCTTGGGCAGGATTTCTTTCCGCAGGTGGATGCAGGATTGTTGCGGTTGCATCTTAGGGGACGTCCCGGCCTGCGCGTGGAAGAAACCGCTCGCCTGTGCGATGAGGTCGAGAGGTCGCTGCGGGAACAGATTCCTCAAGGTCAGCTGCAGACGATTCTCGACAATATCGGCCTGCCGAATTCAGGCATCAACCAGTCCTATAGTTCGAGCGGAACGATTGGGAGTAGCGATGCAGAGATACTGATCGCGCTGAATCCGGAGAAACATCCACCAACGGCGGATTTGACACGGCAGCTTCGCGAATTTCTACCACACCATTTTCCGGGAGTGGAGTTCTTCTTCCAGCCAGCCGACATCGTGACGCAGATTCTGAATTTTGGAATTCCAGCGCCAATCGATGTGCAGGTGGTGGGGACCGATCTGCAAACCAACTACGAGATCGCACAGCGAATTGCGAGCAGGATGCGGCATATTCCGGGAACCGCCGATGTGCATGTCCAGCAATTGATGTCGTTACCCACGTTACACATGGATATCGAGCGTACCCG
>Ga0070735_10001865_pt1 | contig 19629 bp, 16 predicted proteins | sample Coa_R1_FD_66443 | JGI IMG/M metagenome (GOLD analysis project Ga0070735, IMG submission 66443) | Surface soil microbial communities from Centralia Pennsylvania, which are recovering from an underground coalmine fire - Coalmine... | ecosystem: Environmental > Terrestrial > Soil > Unclassified ... | reverse complement strand
AGGGAACCGATGCATATCAGACGAATCGCAGCCTGCTGCTGAGCGAGCACGCCTCGGCCTTTCCCAGTCCGAATCTGGAGATCGAGGCCAACGAGGTGCGGTGTTCGCATGGAGCGTCGGTGGGCCGGGTCGATCAGGACCAGCTGTTCTATCTGATGGCACGCGGCATCCCCCGCGAGCAGGCGACGCGGATGATCGTCGAGGGGTTCTTTACCGACGTGCTGGCACGGGAGCCGGTCGACGCGATCCGCGACAACCTGGCCGATCTGATTGCTCGAAAGCTGGACGAGCGTGCCTGAGTCGGCGGTGAGCGAGTGGGTCAGGGTGGCGGCGGCTGCCGAGATTGGGCCAGGTGAGGTCCTGCGTGTCGACATCGACGACGTGCCGGTTGCAATATGGAATGTCGAGGGCGCCCTCTATGCCACCGACGACACGTGCACGCACGAAGAGGCCTCGCTCTCGGAAGGCGACCTGTGGGGCGAGATCATTGAGTGCCCGCTCCATGGCGCGCAGTTCGACGTGCGCACCGGGGCGGTCGTCAGCTTGCCGGCGATCTTCCCGATCGCGACGTACCCGGTGAAGGTCGAGGGCGATGCCGTGTATGTTGGGTGGAGAGACGGCGCACGCTAGCCGGGTGACATGAGGAGAAATCATGGCCGTTGAGATGAGCACCGAGGAGATGGTCCGCGAGGCGCTGCGGGAGAACGTCATCGATCCGGAGATCGGCGTCAACGTCGTCGATCTGGGACTGGTCTACGACATCGCCGTCAAGGACGCGACGGCCGAGATCACGATGACGCTGACGACGCCGATGTGTCCGCTCGGCCCGTACCTCGACCAGGAGGTGCGCACTGCCACGCAGGAGGTGCCGGGCGTCGAGAACATCGCGGTAAATCTGGTCTGGACGCCGCCCTGGGACCCCTCGATGATGTCCGAAGACGCCAAGCTCGAGCTGGGGTTCTGGTAGCCGGTTGTCAGGGAGAGGCCGGGGCGCAGTGGTGCTCGTGTGCCGCCATCTCCTCCTCCGGCATGTCCATCATGGCCAGCATTTCCGGTCCGCCGCTGCGCACGAAGCGGACGACGAGCGCGGCGGCGATTGCTAGAAATATGACGTTGAGCGCACTGGTGTAGGCCGGGGAGGGCCCTTGACTGATCACGCCGACGGCGCGATGTGACGGGATGATGCCGGCGGCTCCAGACAACAGCTCAACCAGGTAGCCGGCCGCCGCCATGGTGAGGTAGAGCGTGCCCAGCAGGTAGAGCGCTACCCGACTGCCGTAGTAGCGGCGGTAGATGTCGAGCAAGGGCAGAATCAATCAGGTCGCCAAAGATGAAGCTGACCACTCCGCCAAACGAGATTCCTCCGCGCCAGAGCACGGACGCACCGTGCATCCTACTATACCCCGCCGGGGTATAACGGCAATCCGGAGTCAGGGCACAAGACGGGTCGGTGCACGGTTGGGCGGCGGAAGCGCGGTTTGATCCGGCGTTCCGGGATAGTGTGTTCCCGTGATTCCGCCCTTGCGGGCGTGCACCGTGGAGGGAGAGGCCCGGAGGACGCCTGTGTGGGGGCATCCTCCGGGCGAGAGTCGATGCGATGGGTACCAGCGTGGGGAGGGCAGGAGACTACAGGAAGGGCAGGCGCTCGAAGGAGCCGCCGAGCACCTGACTCGAGCTGCCGCCGAGCCAGCCGTCGATCACCGTGCCGTAGACGGAGCGGAAATCGATGTCGTAAACCAGATCGCCGTTGGAGTCGAGTTGACTGAGCACGGGATCGCCTCCGTACATACCCCCCTTGACCCTGTCGCCGATGACGAAGAGTGGAGCGGCGGTGCCGTGATCGGTACCGCGGCCCGCGTTCTCCTTGACACGGCGTCCGAACTCGCTGAAGGTCATCATCAGAACGTTGTCGGCTTTGCCGTGATTGGTGAGGTCCTGGTGGAAGGCGGCGACGCTGTCGCCCAGCGCCTTGAGGAGCGCGGCATGCGTGAACACTTCGGCGGCGTGGTCGTCGAAGCCGTTGAGCGTGACGTGGAAGATGCGGGTGCCGAGGTTGGCGACGATGAGCTGCGCCACGAACTGAAGCTCTGCGCCCAGCGGGTTCTTCGGGTAGGCCACCGAAGGGGTGTAGTGGGTGTTGATCCCCTGTAGGTCCTGCACCCCCTGCGTCGCGTCGCTCCCGGCGGCCCGCACGATGCCCATGTACGGGGGGAGCTTCTCGCTGGTGATGCCGTACATACGTTCGTAGGCCTGAAGGATCATTCCTTCATTGGTGCGACTCACCAGGAAACGGAAGGTATTGACACTCTCGATCGCCGTGACCTGAGCGCGGGCCGATTGCAGCGTCATCGGCAGCATGGGGCCGATAGCGATCGCCGAGAGGGGATTGGAGTTTCCGTTCAGTTCGGCGTCGAGAAAGCGCCCGAGCCAGCCGGTGGCCGTGGTCAGAGTCGGATCGGCGGTCTCCCAGATCTGGGTGCCCTGGAAGTGTGAGCGGTTTGGATTGGTGTAGCCGACGCCCTGCATGACGGCGACTTTGCCCTGCGCGTAGAGTGACTTGAGGCCGGCGAGGTTCGGGTTGAAGCCGACCGTGTTGTCGATGGGCAGGACGGACTTGGCAGGCACGGCAATGGTGGGCCGGTCATGGTAGTAGAGCGGGCTGCCGTAGGGGACGATTGTGTTCAGGCCGTCGTTTCCGCCCTGGAGCTGGATAACTACCAGGATCGGTCCGGGGCTCGCCGGGGCGGCTGATACTCGCTCGGCAAGGCGCGAGCTGAGCAACATGTGGGGGGCGATCGGCGCGGCGGCCAGGGCTCCGACCGTCGCCGTCAGAAAGCTGCGGCGGCTGTGCCGGCGCTCCGCCCACAGTCTCCGGATGTAGTCGTCGAATTCGTCGCAGCAGCGATGCGTGGTACCGTTCTCGCCGGTCATGATGCTTCCCTTCCTCACGCGATCTGGTATTCGGGCGAGACGAGGGTCAGGTGAATCAGCCCTCGAATTTTCGTCGGTCCGTCGATGCTGTCGATCAGCCGGTTGCCGTGGGGCGCCCCGAGAGATGCGTAGCGCAGCAGGGCGGAGAGCGTGTCCGAGCTCAACCTGACGCCCAGCAATGAGGTGACGTAATAGACCAGCTGGTCGATCGTCTCGGTGCCGCTGGCGTCGAGCAGCGCCGGACCGTCGATGAGCGGCATCGAGCCCGGAGCGTTGCCGGTGAGGCGCGACGCATAGTTGAAGCGCGTCAGCATGGTGGAGGCATTGATCCATGCCGGACCGCCCGCCCAGCCGCCGACGGTCGGTGGGTCGAAAAGCTGCTGACCGAGCTGGGCCAGCAGAAACGGGTAGGACGTGAGGTCCACTCCCACCAGTCCAAGCTGCTTGAGCGTGGTGACGATGAACTCGACCGGGCTCTTGATGTGTCCGGTCTTGGTCGTGCTGCTGTAGAACTCGGCGTCACTGAACATGACCCGAACCATGCTCTTGATGGAGTGCTCGTTCTCGTAGTAGGCGCGTGCCATGCGATTGATCGTGGCGGCCGGCGCCGTGTCGGAGGCAAAAAACCGCCACAGTTTGGTGGCGAGGAAGGGGCCGGTTGCCGGGTGGGCGCATAGAATGCGCACCGCGTCCTCGCCGTTCCAGTTGCCGGTGTGGCCGAGCAGCGTCTTCGGTCCTGCGTCGTGGAGGCGCGGCACGAACACGGCACTCCCGGCGGTGTCGACGATCCAGCCGGTGAAGGCACGGGCATTGGCGTGCACGTCGTCTTCGGTGTAATTGGGCGCCGACTCGGGGCCATGCCCCAGCGTGAACAGTTCCATGACCTCGCGGCCGAAGTTCTCATTGGGCGCGAAGCGGTTGTTGCGATTGCCGTCCAGCCAGATCAGCATGGCCGGGTCCTTGTAGACGGCGCTGAGCAGATCGTCGAAGCGGCCGAGTGCCTGCTGTCGGAAGATCTGGTTCTGCCGGTACATAAATGCCGGCGAGCGCACCTTGTAGTTCGCCGTCGCGAAATGGCCGTGCCAGAAGAGCGTCATCTTCTCCTGGAGGGGCCGCGTGGTGGTGAGCATGCGCCCCAGCCACCAGGTCGTCAGCGGATCGATCAGGCCGGTGCGGTCGGCGACGCTCCCGATATCGGGCGGACTGAAGTCATCCGGAACGCTGTCGTAATTGAGCAGGCGATCGACGGTGGCCTGGCGGCCCTGCCGGGCGGCGTGCAAGATCTCGGCGGGTGTGGCGCCGAAACCGGCCCGGCGGAATAGGTGGCCGACGTCGTCCGCGGTGCGCTCGAGGCGAACAGGGCGCGTGGCTTTCCTGGTCGGCTTCTTCGACATGCAGGACTCCTCAGGGGTTGCTTCGCTTCCTCTACGGTGTCCATGCTACCGACAAGTTCTTACGCGGGCCTTACCGGGGAGTTAACGTGCGGCTAAGAGTTTCTTTCCCACGCTCCGCCGCCTGGGAGAAAAGACCAAATGGCCCACCGGCGCGGCTTGCGCGCAGGTGGGCCTGAATTCGCACAATCGGATGATCAGGCGCTACGGCGCCCGGTCTGCCCCTTGCGCTCGTTGTACTCACGCGACAGTTCGGTGATGCGTTCCGACGCATCGGCCGACGTCATCGTGTCTTCCGGGTTCTCCGGTTCACCGAGAAGACGTGAAAGCTTGGCGATCGTCGCCAGCTGGTTCGCGGTCGCAGGTTTGAAGGGAGAAGCCTTCGGCGGATCAGAACGATAGTGCTCGCCGTTCTCGGCCACGGCGCTACGTGCCGAAGCAGTGCGGGGAGCGGCAACCGACTCCTCGAGCTCACCCAGCTCTTCAAGGGCGGTCACGCCGATGTTCACGGCATCGCGCAGGGCGCGAGCCTTGGCGCGAGTCTCGGCCATTCTGATGAGGTGCGGGACGATCATCCTTCCGACGTTGCCGGGCGAGGCGTCGCCCAAACCGCTGAAGGTGCCCTTGGCAGTCTCGACCTCGGCGGCAACGATCGCGACGTTGCCGTTGTCCTGATGCGGGACCTGGATAAGCGTCGTCGAGATGCGACTCAGTCCCTGCTGGTGGGCCTCGTCGAGCAGTCCCTCGTACTTGACGAAATCGCTGCCCTGCCAGTTGATGATGTAGTCCTTCTTCACCTTCAAGTCCTCTCTGTGCGTCTCCGGTGCGTTGAACATCTGTTCTAGAATAGCGCACCAGGTCCCCGGAAAGCAAATTTCAGACGCGATGAAAACGGCCAATGCAAGCCAAAAACCGGCGCTAAGCGCAGATGGAAAGCCTTTCGCCTGCCGCAGGGCCCGACTCCTCACCGGCCGCCGGCAGAAGGGGGGAAACCCGGAGTCGAGGCACGCTGCGATACGCCGGTTGGCCCGAGGATTCCGTCTACCGGCCCTCGTAGTGGTTGATCTAGGGGGCGAGCCCGGGGGCTGATTCCGGGTCGGTCCGGCCGGCACCGGGCGCGTCCGGAGCAGCTCTCGAGGACGCGGACGAGGCGGCGACGGAACCACGCAGATTGATGGCCGAATAGACGGCTGCAGCCAGGACGAGGATGCCAATGACGCTGAAGATAGTGTCGACCGGCCCGAAGCGCATGCCGAAGACCGCGGCGTGGAGGTGGCGCAGGAGGGTGCTCACCAGCAGGCCGGAAACCGCGATCGAAATGATCGACGCCAGGCTGATAAGCGGATTCAGCACCGCCGCCACTCTTCCCACCAGCTCACGAGGCGTCTCGTTCAGGAGAAGGGGAGTGACGACCACGTTCACCGCGGCCGACGGTATGCCGATGAGCAGGAGGACGACGACGGCGGGTGCGAAGCTGGTGAGCCGGGAGTACACGAGGAGGCACGCAGCAGCGGCGAAGAGCGAGAGCCAGAAGACCCGAGCGGGATGCAGGCGGCGGGCGAAGAGTGTGCTGAGAATGGCGCCCATGACGGCTCCAACGCCAAAGGCGGCGTTGAGCCAGCCGTAGAGCGAGGGAGAGGTGTGCAGGTTTCCGGTGACGAAGAAGATGTCGAGTGCGTTGAGAGCGCCCACCCCCAGCATGATGATGATGCAGGCAATCAGCACGGTTCGCAGGACCTGGTTCCGGCTAAAAAAGCGCAATCCGTCGACAAATTCTCGCCGGAAGCGGCCCGTCTGGCCCGGCACGATGCTGCGCGCGGCGGGCGGTGCGTGAACCAGCAGTATCGCCACAAAGGAGACCAGGAAGGAGGCGGCGTTGACGAAGAGCGCCCACTGGACCCCGACGTTGAAGACCAGCGGAGCGGCGATCGGTGGCCCGAGGATCATGGCAAGACTCATCGTCACCTGACCAAGCCCGCTGGCCCGCTCGCGCAGCTCGGGAGCGACGATGTCGCCGATCATGGCGACCCGCGACGGTCCGAAGAATTGCTGGGCGGTGGTAGCGAGCAGCACCACCGCGTAGATCATGACCAGCTGTCCAGCGACCGGCAGCCTGCCCCCGTCGAGAATCGGCAGCGGGATTGCGCCGCTGGTGAGGACAAGAATGCCGATAAGCGCGGCCCGTGCCGCGTCTGCGACGAGCATGGTGTGACGCTTATCCCAGCGATCGACGAAGACCCCTGAAATCGGACCTATCAGCAGAGTTGGCGCGGCGACAGCTACCAGCACGCCACTGACTGCAATCGGCGCCCAGGACTGACCGACGGCGATCTGTGCCGCGATCCAGAGGATGAGCGTTGTATCGAAGACAAAGTCGCCGACGAATGAGATCGCCTGGCCGGCCCAGAGGAGCGCGAAATTCCGGTTGATCCACAAGGGGACGCGAGTCAGAGGCGCAGCGTCGATCTCCATCGAATTCTCCGGTCGAACTGCATCTGCTGGACAGTCTCAGGCCTTGCGTTTCGCCGCCTTCTCTTCGAGTACGGCCCGTACCTCCGGGGACGCGGCAAGCTTGCCGCGATGTCGCAGCCGGGAGACCACTCGATCAACCAGCTCGGGCGGCACATCGTCCTTGACCGTCAGCAGACCAAGTACGGTGACGTCGAGGGTCTCGCCGCGGGCGTCGTAGCGTTCGAGCTCGTCTCGGCCCAGCATCATGGCGCCGACCCAGACGGCGTGATTGATCTTGAACCGGTATCCGAGCTCCGGGGTCCTCGCCGGGACCGGTTCTTCCTCTGCCGCGGGCTCCGCGTCCCGGGTGTCGTACATCAACTGGACGAACGTACGCTCGCGCTCGGCGCCAACTCCACGGGGTTGTTGGTACGGCTGGAGCGCTTCCTCCACCGCGTTCATCACGTGGCCGAACTCGTCGTCGGTGAGCCAGAGATGGATGCGCGAGAGGCCGGCGGTGCGGTGGGCCCGCTCCTCGCTCTGGCCGGCGCGCCGCAGAGCGCGCTCAAAGTTGCGGGCGATCTCCCGGATCCACCCACTGGCAGTAGCCACGCTCTCATCTGGCGGAAGGTTGTGGAGCAGCTCCGCCGGCACCGCAAAGTTGATTGCGACCGCCCGGTAATACTTTTCCAGGATGCCCCGGTTCTCGCGCGTGGACACGCGCCTGACGAGCCGGACGCGCTCCAGCTCTTTGACGTGGTAATGGATTCTGGCGGCCGCGATGCCGAGCTCCTCGCCTACCTGCGTTACGGTCCGGGCCTGCTCGGACAGGATCCGCAGGATGCGCTGCCGCAGCTCGTCGGCAACGGCCCGCAGCTGCTCGACGGTCTGCAAATCGTAACTGTCGGGGATATCATCCATGGGACTTGCACGATCAAAAAAAGTTACTCGTGCAAATCCTACCATGGTGCGGTTCCGGTGTCAACGGGCAATCTTTCGGTTCCCGAGGCGGGAAGGCACCGAGATGAAGAAGACGAGTGGCTACCGCGCTTCGGGCAACGATCCCTGCGGAATCGCCTCACGCAGCTCGCGGCTGGGGTGGAAGACCGGCTTCCGGCCGGCCGCAATCATGATTCGCTCGCCGGTGCGCGGATTCGTGCCCACCCGCGCCCGAGTCGCCACCACTTTGAAGGTGCCGAAGTGCCGGAGGCGTACCTCCTCACCGGCGGCCAGGGCGTCACGAACACCGTGAAACAGAATGTCGATCACCTGGCCGGCAGTGGCGGCATCGGTTCCCGTCGCAACCATCACGGCATCCATCAGGTCTTCCCGGGAGGCAGCGGTCTCGACCGGCTCCCGGCGCGCCGTCCGGGACGGGTGTGCGAGGACGGGGGTGGGCGTCGCGCTCCCGGGCGCCCGGACCACGATCTCGACGGCAAGCCCTTCCTCGGGCGCCACCGCCGGAGTCGCCGGCGTGCCGGCCGGTGATTCGGCGCGCGGCACCACTTCGCGGGCCGGCGGCATGAGATCGGAGACAAAGGCTTCAGTGCGCGACCTGACGCTCTCTTGATAGAGCAGGAAGGCGCGCTGCAGACGGAGCGACGATTCGAGCTGACGAGATTGCGCCTCGTTCACCGCCCGGATGCCCTGACCGAGCAGAATGAGCCCGGCACGCTGCTGCGCGTGCGCCAGGTCCAGGTAACTCGCCGCCATCTCGGCAACGAGCTCGTTCATGCGTCGTAGGGTTGGCGTGATAGTGCTGTCGGTCATAGCTGGTGCCTCCTGTCATGGGGTCATGGCAGAGCCGGCCGCGCCGGGAAGCGGAGCCCGGCCACCGCCGGAGACATAGGGTTATCCAACTCGAGCGTACCGGGCGGCGAGCGCAACGGCTATCGGGTGGTCAGCCGATTTGGCGGCGGATTCTGCCTGAGACCTGCCCCAACGGGGGCTCTCCCAGACGTGCCCGGCGACGGCGGGCAGCGCGGTGAACCACGCCACTCGCGCAGCGGCAGCGGCCGTTCTGGCGGCTCCCGGCGTCACACGACGGCGCGCGCCTGCTCCTTGAGAACGCGACGGAGGATCTTGCCGGATGGGGTGCGCGGGATGGTGGCGACGATCTCCAGTGCCCGGATCTGCTTGTAGCCCGCCACCCGCTCGGCGACAAAGGCGCGCAGCTCGTCAGACGTTGCCTCCTGATCGGGCCGGAGGACGACATAGGCACGGGGAACCTCGCCCGCCTCGGCGTCCGGCTGCGCGATTACGGCGCAGTCGAGTACCGCCGGGTGCTCGAGCAAGATCCCCTCCAGCTCTGCCGGCGCGATACTGAAGGCTTTGAATTTGATCATTTCTTTCTTGCGGTCGACGATAAAGAGGTTGCCGTCCTCGTCCTCCATGCCGATGTCGCCGGAATAGAGCCAGCCGTCTCGGAGCGCGTTGGCTGTCTCCTCCGGAGCGTTCCAGTAGCCTTGCATCACCTGAGGTCCGCGAATGACAACCTCCCCGACCTCGCCAGGCGGCAAATTTCTCGTGCCGGTTTCGATTTCGACGATCCGGCTTTGCGTATCGGCGGCGACCCGGCCGACGCTGCCGACGGGGAAGGCGGCTTCCTCCAGCGGCACGATGTGGGTCATGGGAGATGCCTCGGTCATGCCGTAGGCCTGGATGACCCGCACCTGCAGGCGCTCGGCGACGCGCCGGGCGACGTCCGGCGCGAGCGGTGCGGCGGCGCACTGGATGTAGCGCAGCGACGCAAACCGGGCAGGCTCGAGATCGGGAGCGTTGGCCAGGGCCAGCATCACCGGTGGGACCACGTAGAGCTGCGTGACGTGCTCCTCCGTGATGAGACGGACCATCTCGGCGAGTTCAAAACGCTCCATGAGGATCTGGACGGCCCCCGACGTGACGGCGACCGCCATGAGGGCCACGCCGTAGATATGGTAGAGGGGCAGGAAGATGAGAATCACATCATCCGGCGTGCTCTGAATGGCATCAACGTACTGCGTCGCGTTGCAGACCAGATTGCGCCCGGTGAGCATCACGCCCTTGGACGTGCCCGTCGTGCCGCTTGAGAAGGGCAGAGCAGAAAGCTCGTCCGGCCGCACCGTAATCCGCGGGGGTGTCGGGGACTGGCCGGCGATCATCTCCTCCAGGGAAACGGCATCGCCGGCCGGCTCGCCGATGACGACCACGTGGCGCAATGCCGGTACGTCATCCCGGACTGTCTCGATTACCGGGAGGAGCGACTCGTGGACGACAATTGCGGCGGCTCCGGCCTCGTTGAGCTGGTACCGGACCTCGCGCTCCTTGTACGACGGATTGAGCGGTGAGGGCACGAGCGCGGCGCGCGTGCTTCCAAAGAAACCAATCTCGTACTCAGGACAGTTCGGCGAGTAAAGCGCAACGCGCTCTCCGCGCTCCAGTCCCAGTGCGACCCAGGCGCGAGCCAGTTGGTTGGCGGCCGCGTCGAGGCCGGCGAACGTGATCTGCCGGTCGCGGAACACGATGGCGCGGGAGTCAGCCCAGCGTTCGGCGGCCCGCGCGAGCAGCTCGTGAAATGGAACGTCGGGATAGTCGAGGTGCCGTTCCGGCATACTGACCTCCCTGTGACCGCCGTGACCGTGTCCTCATTCTAGAGCCAGGCCCATCTGTGCGTCTGATGTACAATGCACGCGATCAAGCGCGATCTGAGGCGACGATGGAGTCGGAACGATCCACCGAACTGGCGACCCCTGACGTCGCTACCGAGCTGAAAGCGGCACTCGCGGCGCGGCGGGAGCTCTCTCCTGAGATGGAGGAGCACGTACTCGAAGCGTTCCTGACCCGGCTCGAGAACCGAATTGACTCTCGCGTACGGGAGCAGGTGAGCCGGACGAAGGGTGGAAAGGGGACCATGAAGGGCGACGGCGTGAACGTGGGCGTCATCGCGGCGAGCTTCGCCCTATCGATTCCGCTCATGGGGATCGCCGGTGGCATTGCCGAGGGTGTAGGCGTCGTCGCGGTCGTAGTGGGCCTCGTGTTGGTGAACCTGCTGTACTTCATCGACCGCTGGGTGCGAATGGGCTGACAGTCTTTCGGAAGAGCGCTGCCAGGCACGGACTCACGTCACGCGAGCTCGTCGCCCTGGTGCCGGCTGACTACCGGAATCCCGGACTTGCCTCCCGCCGACCGGAAGGCGTGATGGGCCGCTGCTCCATCACTTCGATGCACTCGGTCATCGGGAGATACCGCACTACGTCATCGCGGTCTAGGAACGGAACGGCCCCGGCTGACCTCACCGTCCATTCTTCCATGGTGAGCAGGTGATGAAACGTCCGGGAGAAGTTGTAGCGCTTCTCGCCGCAGCGCGAAGATGAAATGTCCAGAGTACTTCCCACGGAAGCAATTTGGGTATACACTTCCCGGTATGTGGTTGTCCAGCGGTTCGGACGACGGTGGAAGGGCGGAATGATCAGACTTCTCGGGGAGCTCTGGCTGGTCGGTGGGCAGCTGCTCACTCATCCGTGGGATGCCAGCTCGTACCTCATCAAGGGTGATGAGCCGACGTTTATCGACTTCGGCAGTACCGAGGGCTACCCTGCGATCAAGCGCAGTCTCGGTGCCTTCGGCTACCAACCATCCGACATCAAACGCGTGCTGGCGACACATGGCCACTGGGACCACCTGTCGGGAGTGGCCAGTCTTCGTGCGGAGAGCGACACAGAGCTGTGGATCCACGAGGCCGACCGGGCACAGGTCGAGTGTGGAGACTTCGATATGACGTCGGCGTTCCTGTATGACCGGCCATTTCCACCGCTCCGGGTCGACGGCACGCTGCAGCACGGGCAGATCATCGAAGTTGGGGACGTGCAGCTTCACGTCATCCACACCCCCGGACACACCGCGGGCAGCGTATGCTTCTGGACCGAGATGCACGGGATGAGGCTGCTGATCGCCGGAGATACGATCTCGGGTGGATACCACCCTCGCATCGGTTCAGACCTCGCTGCATGGACGCGATCGCTGGACCGGCTGCTGGAGCTCGAGTTCGACGTCATGACGATCGGTCACTATCCGCCGCGATTGATCTTCGACGCGAGGCACCGAGTGGCGCAGCTACGCGAACGATTCGCTGCCTATTTCGATCCGTGGTTCGTGCTGGCCGACGCGGGCTGACCGGCGGGATGGGGGACACGAGGGCCGGCGACGGGATAAGAGGGGTCAACCGGTCGGCGGGGCCGAAGTCGACAACGCTCGACATGATCGGCAATGCCCACCTGGATCCGGTGTGGCTGTGGCAATGGCAGGAAGGGTTCCAGGCGGCGAAAGCGACGTTTCGGTCGGTGCTCACCCTGATGGACGAGTACGACGACTTCGTGTTTACCTCGAGCTCCGCCGCGCTCTACGAGTGGATCGAGCAGAACGACCCCGATATGTTCGCCGCGATCAAGCGCCGCGTTATCGAAGGGCGCTGGGAGATCGTGGGGGGCTGGTGGATGCAGCCCGACTGCAATCTGCCGGGTGGTGAATCGTTCGTCCGCCACGGTCTGTACGGACAGCGTTACTTCTCCGAGAAGCTGGGCGTGACGGCGACGGTCGGCTACAATGTCGATAGCTTCGGGCATGCCGGCTCGCTTCCGCAGATCCTGCGCAAGAGCGGCATGCGGGCCTACGTGTTCATGCGGCCACACCCGCACGAGCAGCGCCTCCCTTCGCGGCTGTTCTGGTGGGAATCGGATGATGGGTCGCGTGTCCTGACCTACCGCATCCCGTACGAGTACTGCACGTGGGGAAAGAGGCTGCAACAGCAGGTCGAACGGACCGCGTCCGAGCTCAAGGGATCAACCGACCGGCTGATGTGCTTCTATGGTGTCGGCAACCACGGCGGGGGCCCCACGCGAGAAAACATTGACAGTATCCGGGAAATGAACGCCGATCCGGACTACCCGACGCTGCTCTTTAGCTCACCGTCTCGGTTCTTCAAGGCAGAAGCAAGAAAGGAGCGGGAGCTACCGGTGGTGCACGATGAGCTGCAGCACCATGCAAGTGGCTGCTACTCGGCACACTCGGCGGTCAAACGCTGGAATCGTCTTGCGGAGAACCGCCTGATCGTCGCCGAGAAGCTATCGGCCCTGGCAATGCAGGTCACCGGGCATCCGTACGGCTCTGACTTCGGCCGCGCCTGGAAGGACGTTCTGTTCAACCAGTTCCACGACATCCTGGCCGGTACCAGCATCGAGCCGGCCTACGAAGATGCGCGCAATCTCTACGGTGAAGCCCTCGCCATCGCGGGGAGGAACCTGAACGACGCGGTGCAGGCGATCTCCTGGCGTATCGACCTGGCAGAGGAGCCAGATTCAACCCCGATCGTCGTGTTCAACCCTCACTCCTGGGGGACAACGGCGATGGTCGAGCTGGAATACGGACGTCTCGACGGGGACGAGGTGCTGCTGGATGTCGACGGCAATCCGGTCGCGTGGCAGCGCGTGCGCTCGCTCGCGACGGTCTCGTCAGGATCGCGAAATCGGATCTGCTTTCAGGCGCGGTTGCCGGCGTACGGGTACACCGTGTACCGGCTGCGGCGAGGCAGCGGAGAGACAAGCTTCCCGGTCGTGCCGGCTGGCGACACGTGGATGGAGAACGCCCGGCTGCGCCTCGAGGTCGACCCCGTGACCGGCTACCTGCGCAGCCTGTACGACAAACAGCTCGGGTTCGAGTTCGTGCGCGATGCGGCGGCGCGGCCCCTGGTGATGGATGACCGGAGCGATACCTGGAGCCACGGCGTGCTGCGCTACGCCGATCGAGCCGGAGAGTTCCGGGCGTCGTCGGTGCGCCTCATCGAGCAGGGACCGGTCAGGTCGACGATTCGGGTGGAGAGTGCGTTCGAGGCCTCGAAGCTGACGCAGGACCTCACGCTCCAGGCGGAAGGAGGCCGAGTCGACGTGGCGGTCACGGTCGACTGGCACGAGCGTTTCAAAGTGTTGAAGCTCAACTTCCCGATCAACATCTTCTTCTCGAACGCGACATACGAGACTCCCTACGGCTTCATCCACCGTCCTGCCAACGGCGAGGAAGAGCCCGGTCAGAGCTGGGTCGATCTCACGGGCGTCGGGCGAAACGACGGGCGGTTGCTCGGGATGAGCCTGCTGAACGACGGCAAGTACAGCTTCGACCTCACCGAGAAAGAGATCAACCTGACCGTCCTGCGCAGTCCGATTTACGCCCACCACACCCCATACGAGCCGGCCGATAGGGAGGAGTACACATTCCTCGACCAGGGAATGCAGCGCTTCACCTACTCACTGCTGCCGCATGCGGGCGGCTGGGAGGATGCGGGCACGATTCAAGCCGCGCTGGAGCTCAACCAGCCGCCGATCGCCATCGTCGAGTCCATCCACCATGGACCGCTGCCACTGCGCGCGTCGTATCTGGACGTTGACCAGGAGAACGTGATCGTCACGGCCGTCAAGCGGGCCGAGGACGGCGATGACCTGGTGGTGCGCTGTTTCGAAACGACCGGCATGGAATGCGAGGCGACGCTGGCCTTCCCGTACTGGAACCGGCAGATCGAAGCGGAGTTCCGACCGAGCGAGCTGAAGACATTCCGGCTACCCGTTGATCCAAATCGGCCAGTCACGGAGTCGAACTTGATCGAGTGGGAGGACGATTAGCCCTTGAGGCCGGTCAGCGTCACACCCTCGATGAAGTACTTCTGGCCGATGAAGAAGGCGACGAGAACCGGGATCATCACGACGAGACCCGCCGCCATGATGAGATTCCAGAGTGGCGAGCCGCCGCCGGCGGCCGTTTCGAAGGCTTTGAGACCGAGCTGAAGCGTCCAGTTGTTGGGATCGCCGCCGACGTAGATCAAGGGGCCAAAGTAGTCTTCCCAGGCGCCCGTGAAGGCAAAGATACCCACGGCGGCGAGAGCCGGGCGGGCCAGCGGCATGACGATCTGCCACCAGATGCGGAACTCGCCCGCGCCGTCGATCCGTGCTGCCTCGGCCAGCTCCTGCGGGATGCCGCGATAGAACTGGCGGAGCAGGAAGATGTAGAAGGCGTTGCCGAACCAGGTGGGGACGATCAGCGGCAGGAAGGTATCGACCCAGCCGATCTTCGAAAAGATGATGAACTGTGGGATGAAGGTGACGATGCCCGGCAGCAGCATGGTGGCCAGCACGAGCACGAAGAAGAAATCGCGCCCCGGCCAGCGCAGGCGGGCGAACGAATATGCGACGAGTGATGAGGAGAGGACCGAGCCGGCTACCGAGAACACGGTGACGATCAGCGTGTTCTTGAAGTAGGTGCCGAACGGCACCAGCGTCATCGCGTCGCTGAAGTTACTGAAATACTGCGGGTGCGGGATAGGAACCGGCCAGCCCTGGGAGGTCATCGGGGGGAGCCAGCTGTTGTCGAAGACGGTCTGGATCGGCTTGAGGGAGGAGATCACCATCCAGATGACGGGGACGATGAAGGCGAGGGCGAGGATCGAGAGAATGGCCAGTGTCGCGACACGTTGCAACAGCTCCGCGCCTGACTGGGTGCGATACCAGGAGACGGTTTGTGGGGCGTCGGGTGCAGCAGCGGTCACTGTCTACCCTCCCTCGTAATAGACCCAGCGGCGGCTCAGGTAAAGCTGGGTAGCGGTGATGGCAAGGACGACGATGAAGAGGATCCAGGCGAGGGCACTGGCGTAGCCCATCTGCGAGAGGCCGAAGTACTTGTAGAGGTAGACCTCGTAGAACAGCAGTGACTTCTCCGGGTCACCCGGCTGGGCGCCGGCGCCGCCGGCGGTGGTGCTGATGACGTAGGCGGAGTTGAACACCTGGAAAGCGCCGATCACGTTGGTCAGGATGATGAAGAACAGGGTCGGCGATAGCATCGGCAGCGTGATGTTCCAGAAGCGCCGCAGGATGCCGGCCCCGTCGATCATCGCGGCCTCGTAGAGGTGTCGCGGGATGCTGTTCAGGCCGGCTAGCAGGATGAGCATGGGTGCGCCGATGTACCAGGTACCCATGATGATCATGCCGGTCTTCGCGTACTGCGGATTGAGGAACCATTCCTGCTGCGGCAGGTGGAGCGCGCCCAGGATGTTGTTCACCAGGCCGAAGGGGCTGAGCAGCCATACCCAGAGGAAGATTGCGGCGACTCCGGTGATGACCGTGGGCATGTAGAAGATGGTGCGGTAATACTTGATTCCCGGCACCTTCTGATTCATCAGAATGGCAAGGAAGAGGGAGGTGACGATCACGACCGGGGTCTTGAACGTCACGTACCAGAGCGTGTTGCCCAGTGCCTTGGTGAAGTCGCTGTCGTGCTGAAAGATGAACTGGTAGTTCTGGAGCCCAATCCAGTGTGGGGGATTCGCGATGTCGTAGCTGGTGAAGCTCACGTACAGCGAGAACAGCATGGGCCCGAGAGTGAGGGCCAGGAAACCGAAGAGCCAGGGTGACGCGAACAGGTATCCGGTGAGCGCTTCTCGGCGCCGCTGGTTGAGGAACGGCCGCTTCCGCACGGCCTCCGTCTTGGGAACGGCTAGCTCCGCCACGGTCTACCCTCCTGCCCGGTTGGTGAGACGTAGGGGCGGGCCGCCGCCCGCCCCTACACCCGATCCCGATCTACTGTCCCGGCTTGGACTCCAGCGTGAGAGCGTTCTGCTGCATTGCGTTGAGCGTGTCCTTCACGCTCTTGTCGCCGCGCCACATGGCGTTCACAACATCCGAGCTGGCGACATCGGACTCAAGGCTTGGGTCGTTGGTGTGGTAGTTCGGCTTGCCCCAGGGCATCGCCTTGAGAAAAGTCGAGTAGTTGGGGAACGATTTCAGGATCGAGTTGGTCTGGGCCATGCGTTGAACGCTGGGAATGGCCAGCACCTGCTGCGCAAAATACTGTTGGCCGACCAGGCTCATAAACTTCATGAACTCCCAGGTGGCGTTCCGCTGTGCCGCGCTCTCCTTCTTGCGCGGCATCGAGAGATCGAAGCCGCCTGTCAGGTTGTACGGCTTTCCGCCGGTATTGACCGGCAGCAGGGCAGCAGAGTAGAAGGGATTGATTCGCTTCCCGTCCTTCGTGTAGAAGCGCAGATCGTAAAACAGCCACACCGCCTCATTGGTCGGCGTGTCTACCCAGAAGATGGTGTTCTTGGTAGTCATGGGGTTGCTGGCCTGCGAACCCTGCGAGTGGGCGCTGATCGACTGATCTGTGCTGAAGCCGCCGTAGCGGTCGAGCCATCCCTTGACCCAGTTTGCAGTGTCGATCTCCCTCGCCGAGTTGAACTGCGGCTTGCCCTTGGGCGAGATGGCGTCTCCCTTGTTGGTCCACGACCAGCTAATGTAGTCGTACCCCTGGATCGGGTCAAAGGTGACAACCTTGCCGCCGTACGTGTTGTAGCCGTTCAGGCTGCTGCCCTTGCCGTCGAGCTGGTCGGCGAGTCTTTTGAGATCGTTCCAGGTCTTCGGGCTCACGTCCGGTTTCAGTCCGGCGTCGATGAAGGTTGCCCGGAGGTGGTACAGAGTGCGACAGTCGGTTTCCCAGCCCAGGCCGTAAATCTTCTTGTTGATGATTGAGTCCCGCTGCACGAACGGCCAGAAGGCGCTCATTTTGAGTCCGTCGCGCTTCACCAGATCGCTCACATCCTGGTAGAAGTGGTGTCGGGCGCCGTCGTAGTAGAGTTTCGGACGGTCAGAGACCACCACGTCAGGGATGCCGCTGCCGGCGGCGATGCGGGTCTTCATCTCGGTCCAATCGGCGGCGAACCCGAATCCCACGTCGGAGACCGACACGCCCTTGTAGATCTTCTTGAAGAGATTGATCGCCTGAATGATGCCGTTGTGGCGTATAGGCGAGCCGTAATGGTGCCACAGGACGACGTGTCCCTTGACGCTGGTGTTGGCCCTGTAGGGGAGATTGGTTTTCAGGTAGCTCTTCAGCAATCCCTCGGCGTCGACCTTCGTGAAAATCAGCGGCCCCGCTGCCGCGGCGCCCAGCAATGCGCCGCCGGTCGCCAATGCCCGGCGGCGCGATACTCGACGCCCGCCTAGCCCGATGAACTCCTCGGACGGGTCGAAAGCGTAGTCGTCCCGCCGATCCCGCTCCGGGTGGCTGCCCCGATACTCGCTGTGGTCGCTCATCTGCTCCTCCGTATCCTCCAGAATCCGGTCGACCGTCAAGAAAGCCCCGACGTCCAGCTCCGGTCGAGACTAATGCACCGGCCGAAGTCTGTCAATAACAACGAACGTGAATTCGACTGCGCAACAAGTCCGCTCGCACCCTCCTTTCACCTGTCTCCCACAGCGACAGGCGCACGGCAACATCCGCCTCGGAGTGTGATCCCCATTTCCTTTGTACACCCAGCCGGGGTTGTCTTCAAGGCGCCCCGCTGGGCGGCCGGTCGGGACCGCGGAACACCGCCCGGAGGGCGCCTGCAGCGGGCTTCGGCCTCCCCTGGAAGTCGACGATGGCGGTATTCGCGGTGCAGGGGAAACAGTCGTGTCCCATCCAGACGATGATGCCGCCGCAACCAGGAAAGCGACGCCTGCAGGCGCTCGCGGCGATGGCAAGAGCCCGGGCCTGCCGCTCCTGGCTCCAGTCGACGTACTCCGCGAGCTCGTGTGGCTCTCGGCCCAGCTCGGCCACGAACTCGGGCCACTCGATCCACCACCCGGTCCGGCGCCACAGCGGGTTGGCGGCAGTTCCGGGAACCGCCGGGAGGTCGCCACGGTACTCCTCGATTAGCTCGGCCGGGCTGGCGCCGGGAGCGCCGACCTCGGACCTGAAGAGCGCATCGTCGTTCTCCCAGTACTGACTCCATTCCCCTTCGAGCGGCCCGCGTGCGTTCCAGGGGCCGTGCACGTCCCAGTGGATCCCTTTCCCGAACTCAGCCGCGTCCGCGCCGAACCTCGGACCGCTCGGTGAGGTGGGCAGAAAACGGTGGTGTGGGTCGAGACCGCGGAAGCCGTCTTCCAGGCGGCCGATCATTGGATGCGAGCGGTCGATGGGCGGACCGTTCTGGAGCTCGTTGCCGCCGCACCAGAGGAGCAGCGAGACGTGATGGCGGCGGCGCTCGACGTACGAGGCGGCGATCGCAACCATCTCTTCGATCGAAGCGTTGTCGTCCGGCGGCCGGTTGTCGAGGCCGGAGGAGGACAGCGGGAGCTCTTGCCAGACGAGCAAGCCGAGTCGGTCGCAGAGGTCGTAGAAGATGCGCTTTTCGAGGAACGCGCCGCCCCAGAATCGCACCACGTTGCAGCCGAGGTCACGGTAGGTCTCGAGCAGCCGCCGATACTGGCTGTCCGTCGCATCGGCGAAATTGGGCAATATCGGGGTCCAGTTGACCCCCTGCAGGAAGGTCGGGCGGTCGTTGATCGCGCAGATCCACGGATCGGCGCCGGCGGGAGCGCCCTCGCATTGCCGCCAGTCTATCGACTTGAAACCGATGGTGCGGGTCTCCTCGTCGACGAGGTAGCCCCAGGCGTCGTAGGCGCGGGCGCGTAGCCTGTAGAGTGGTTGCTCGCCCTGGCCGTTTGGCCACCAGGGCTCGACTGGCAGCCCGTCCCACACGAGGCCGGTTGCATACTCTGCCGCCGACACCTGACGGCCGGCGACCCGACCGCCGTCTCGCTCCAGTGAGAGCTCGACGCGCACGATCGTATCTCCCGCGAGCGCTCCACGTACTGCCAGGCCGGCATCACCGGTGGCGTGGTCGTGGTGGGCCTGGGGGTCGAACGCGGTGATTGCCTGACCGTCCGAGATCTCCAGCCACAGGTCGTCCCAGACCCCGATCTGAACCAGCCGCGGCGTCCAGTCCCAGAAGTAGTTAAAGCGCGGCTTCCAGTCGCGCATCTGTGAGGTGTAGCCGATCTGGCCCAGCCAGCGCGGCGGG
>Ga0070735_10001864_pt1 | contig 19629 bp, 20 predicted proteins | sample Coa_R1_FD_66443 | JGI IMG/M metagenome (GOLD analysis project Ga0070735, IMG submission 66443) | Surface soil microbial communities from Centralia Pennsylvania, which are recovering from an underground coalmine fire - Coalmine... | ecosystem: Environmental > Terrestrial > Soil > Unclassified ... | reverse complement strand
ACGTTGATGGTCACGGGTTCGATTTCGACGAGGCGGTGCGCCCAGCGAACGAAGTCGTTGGTGACCGTGTCGCGCCATTTTCTCTCCAGGAAAAGCAGAGTCGGAACTTCACCCTGCAGCTCCAGCCGCATAAAGTATTCCGTGCCCTCTTCCACAAAGATAAAGCAGCAAAGAATTGGATCGGGCGGAAGAAAGGAATGAACATCGATGATGGTTCGGCCCACCATCCTGTTAATGGATCCGCACGTCTCCATCATGATGGAGACCAGACCCGATTCTTCCACTCTCTTCCGGCACCGCTCGATGGCTGTGGATTCATCCGCTGGAATGAGCTGGCGCCCCTTGAGGAATTCCAGCAGCGCCACGGAGCCGTGCCGCGCCTCGCGCAAGTCCCGAGGTTCGCGCTCCTGCGCCTGGTCGTCAATGCAGCCATTAGCTTCCTGCGGTGCAAATAATCGTCTTGAGAACATGCCCATGGAAGATCACACCCTGTCCGCGCACGCAGCCAGGGGCGTCGCTGGATTTCGATTTTCTCCAAGAAAGTCCGACTCCATTGACGCCTCTTTGTTCGACATCCAGGATCGAAAGGCGCAACAAATCAACAAAACGAGGCCGGCGCTGGAAATCGGTCCCTTCAGGAACCAACGGTCCGAATCGCGGGCGTCTGCGGAGGGCGCGAACGGTTCATCCGCCTCCGACAAAATTACCGGGAGAATTACGGCGGAGTCAGCGCTGGTGGCAATTCTGCGGATGACCGGGCGCGCACCGGTACTTCCGCGCCGCAGGTCCATCAACAAAATGCACGGGCCGCCGGAGCTTTCCTGTAACCGCGGCAGGTTCCCCGCCGAACGCTGCTGCGCCGCAGGCGTGGCCCAACTGCAGAGCGGCAGTACGACCATCAAGTCGTCTATTTCGCCCACGAATCCTTCAACAACCAACATCGGGGGCTGAACACCTGAGGTGATCCGCAGGCGCGCGGGCTCACCGGTTCTTTTTTCCTCTCCGGAAACGCCCCGGCCAAGATCGCAGAGTGAGTATTTCTTCAACTCCGGACTGAAGTAACGAAGTTTCGCTGTTCTGGTGCCCGTTTGGCGCATACTCGTCTCCTTCGTTCGAATTTGCGATGCCCACATTCACAATCGGCCTGCTCAAACCCTGCCGCGCGAAAATTACAAACCTGCGCCCTGGCGAAACCGTGTGGGCGTTGTACCGGTGATACGCCGAAATGCGCGTGTAAAGTTGTTCTGATGCCGAAATCCCAGGTCAAGACTGACGTCCAGCACGCTGAGGCTGGTGGTCCGGAGCAGCTCGCGTGCGCGATTGACGCGGCGATGGAGAATGTACTGTTGCGGGCTTAATCCCGTGCTGCGCTTGAATTGCGTGGCAAAGTAAAACACGCTCAAGTGGGCCTCGTGGGCCAGATCCGCAAGCGTAATGTTTTTATCCAAATGCGCGTCGATAAAGGCCAGCACTCGGGACAGACGCACTGCCAGTAAACCGGACTCGCGGGCCTTTCGTTCGGTGACGCGTTCGGGTTGATCGTCGTCTTTTGCTCTCAATCGTGCTGTGTGACTCAACTGCCTGACTGCGGCACCTTGACTTGGCATCAGCACTCCCGAGGCTACCCTAGCCTGCCGAAAGTAAGAAGAAACAGGGATGGCCAACTGGGCAGGTCATCCCGCACCTCCCGCAGTTCTCCGCGGCTCGCATTGCATACGAGAGCAGTGCACCCTGGGCGGCGCCCAAAGAACGACCCGAAAAGGCACAAAAACGAGCCGCCGACCGTGGCAGACCCCGTATCTACCCAGTCACCTTAACATAGGCGTTAGGGGGAGCGTTTATCCGATCTTGCGGTTTTGTTACGTTATCGCGGCGCTGTTTCCATTGAAGTATCCATGAAACCATGGAGTTAATCTTGGGACAAGTCCGCTGAACTTACGGTTGATTCAACGCGGCGTTTGGTTGCAGTTGAGGTAATTAATTCCTGGGTCACTGAAGCATGTTCACAAACAAAGACGGCCCGTTTCCGGGCCGCCCTGTTTGGAACTGAAGGAAGAATCCGCCTGCGAAGCCTTTAGGGCTTGGCAGGGGTTTCCATTTTCTTCTGCTTGATCTCCTTGGCCTTGTCGACGAGCTCGTCCGCCTGCTTCAACAGGGATGCGCGCTCATCAGGAGTGGCAGCCTCGTCCGCCTTGCGGCGCAGGAGAAGGTTCAGATACGCCATGGCATCGTCGTAATCCGGCCGGAGTTCGAGGGCCTTCTTCAGGTCATCGATGCCTTCATCGATCAGCTGGCCGTTGTCCTTAATGTATTGCGGGCGAACATCGGCCGGCATCGGGTCATCGTCCTTGAGCGGCTTGCCCGGATGTGCCAGGCGCCATGCGCCGCGCATTTCCAGGTTCGCGCGGTAGGTCAGCGTCCAGTCGATCACGCCAACCCAGTAGTACGGCTCGGGGTCCTCGGGTTTCAGCGCGATGTGTTTCATGTGATAAGTCTTGGACTCGTCGAAGCGCGACCGCGTGTACGGAGTTCCCGCCATGTTGAACAGAATCGAGCCGATTCCGTCGATGGCTGAAATGTTGTTGGGGTCCGCGGTGAGCACGTCCTGAAATTCTTTTACCGCCGCCTCACCCATGCGGACGTTTTCGTCCGAGGGAGCGCCGGGAATATATTGAGTGGCGTAGGCGGTGGCGAGATACAGGCGGGCGTTGGTCAGAGTTGGATCGTTATCCTTGGCTTCCTTGAAGAACTCGATGGCCTGGTCATACTTGCCATCGCGATAGGCAGCGACGCCCTTGTTGAGTTCGTCGCGGGCTTTCAGCCTGTCGCAGCCCGAGGCGCCGATACCGAGCGCGAAAATGGCCACCGCGAACAACGCGATCGAATTTTTGTTTTTGGAGTGCCGAAATTGCGCAAAAGGATTCATGGCAAACAATCCGTCCCCGCGAATATTTTTTATTCCCCCGAAAGGGCAGTGAAGTTACTGACGCTTGTTCCGGCCGCACTGTGACGAGAAAACCGCGCAGCACTCTTGCTCAGACAGCCAAACCCTGGCCTACGCGAGCCACAGCCGCACACTCTACACCAGCAGGCCCATGGATCAAAGCAACTTTATTCGGAATGGCAAAGAACCGGCATGCACCGCGAGCGGGCCGGGCCGGCAGCCGCTTTCGCGACAACTACCTTCCGGCTTCAAGATTGGCGGTGATCAAACCAACCTTGTCAATTCCGGAGCCGCGCATGATGTCGATCGCCCTGGCAACATCGGCAAATCGCACAGCGTCATCACCCTTGACGAAGGCGACTTTTTCGGCGCGTTCCTTGAAGACATCGGTGAGGCGCGGCCCGAGCGAATCCCAAGTGGCGTCTTCATCGTTGATCTTCAATTTTCCGGTGTCCAGGATTTGCACCACGATGGTCTTCTGCGTGATGTCCTGCTGCTGATTCTGATTTGGCGGCGCGGGCTGCGGCACCAGCGCGTCCAGACCTTTCGGCGTGAGCGGCGTGATGACCATGAAGATGATGATCAGCACCAGGAGAATATCGATCAGCGGCACGACGTTCATCGTGGCCATCGAACCGCCCTGTTTTCCTCCAACGTCCATTCCCATAGTCGTAGCTCCCTGATTCTCACTGAGGCGCCACGGCGCATCGCGTCGTGGCGGAAGGTTCAGCAAAGGCCAAACCGGGAAGCGCGGAGTATCTCCGCGCTTCCCAATGAAGCATTAGTCGCCAGACGGCGGTGGAGGAGCGGTGCGTCGATTATTTTCGGCTCGATCGGTGATCAAGCCGACGTTATCGACTCCCGCGGAGCGAATCTCATCCACAACCTTCACTACGTCGCCGTACTTGGCGCGACCGTCGCTCTTGACGAACACGGTCTTGTCCAGCTTGTTGGAGATGCGGTCCCGAACCTGATCGGCGATCTGGGTGATGTCTGACTTGGCGCTGCCAAGATAGACGTCCCCGCTCGCGGAGATGCCGACGATTACCGCGTCGTCCTTGTCGGCATCCGGCATATCGGAGGGATTCTGGACTTTCGCCAACTCCACCGACAAGCCCTTGGACAGCATGGGTGTGACCACCATGAAGATGATCAGCAGCACCAGCATGATATCCGCCATCGGGATCACATTCGGCGCTGACATCTGCGCGCCGACGCTCGGCTTGTATGCCATGGGTTACTTCTTTCCGCCTGCTCGGCGCGTGATGAAGTAGTTCACCAATTCCATCGAGGAGTTGTCCATTTCCACGTCGAACGCCTCAACCTTGTTGGTGAAGTAGTTGTACGCCCACACGGCAGGCACGGCCACCAGCAAGCCCAGAGCGGTGGTCACCAGCGCTTCCGAAATACCGCCGGCGACAGCCGACAACCCGGTCGCTTTGGTCGTTTCAATTCCCTTAAACGCGTTGATGATGCCGACCACGGTGCCGAACAGTCCGACGAACGGCGCGGTCGAGCCGATGGTAGCGAGGCCAGACAGGCCGCGCTTCATTTCGGCGTGCACGATGGCCACGGAGCGGTCCAGGCCGCGCTTGGCGGCTTCGATCACTTCGGCGTCGGCAACCTGCGAGGAGGCGGACTGGAATTCGGAAAGCCCGGTGGCGACGACCTTGGCGATGTGGCTCTTCTTGTTGCGCTCGGCGATGGAGATGGCTTCGTCGAGTTTGCCTTCGCGCAGGGCGCCGGCAACTTGCTGGACGAACACGCGGGACTGTTTGCGCGCCGCGCTGTACATCAGCACGCGATCAATCATCACGCCGAGGGACCAGGCCGACAGCAGAAACAGAATGCCGACCACGACCTTCGCGATTATACTCATGCTGCCCCACATGGCCCGCAGATCCCACTGGCCCTGCAGGAAGTACATGTTCACTGCCCAAGTTCCTAGATGACCAAGCATGTGATTCGCTCCTTTTTATTTCGTTCGAATCTTCCCGTCCGGAACCGGCATTGCCGGTCCCGGCTCACTCCCTGATTGGCTGCCTCAATTCGCGGTCCCCCGTTCTGGAAGACCGTTCCCCCAGGCCGCCGTAAAGCTCAAACTTAACCACCCATCGTAAACGTTACGGTAATCGTGGTGTCCACTTCGACCGGATCGCCGTTCAACTGCGTCGGTTTGTAGCGCCACTGCTTCACGGCATCGAGCGCCGCCTGAACCAGCAGCGGGTGTCCGGAGATCACCTCGAGTTGAGCGACCTTGCCGTCCTTGTCGATGATCGCGTGGAGAACAACGTTACCCTGAATGCGGGCCTGGCGAGCCAGCGGAGGATACACGGGACGCGTCTGGGTAATGATGGACGCCGCCGTCACGTTACCGCCCTGCTTGACGCGCGTAGGAGTCGTAGGCTTCGGGGGTGGCGGAGCAATCGCCGCGACCATGCCCTGTCCGGGAATGCCGCCGAACACGCCGCCCTGCACGCCGGTGTTGGTCACAACGTCCGGCGGAAGTTCGGCTTCCTTAAACACTGCCACTTCCTTCGGGATCGCGCGCGGCTGCACCAGTTTTCCGGATTGAATCAAGCGCGCCACCGGTTTGATCACGGTTTTGACCACGGCCGGCGGGGGAGGAGGCGGCGGGGGAGGAGGCGGTGCGATCAGCAACGTCGAGAGCATCGCCTTCGGAAGCGCCTCGGTATAAATCAGCGGAATCAGAATCAAAATGCCAAGGATCAAGGCCTGCACAACGCCGGAGAGGACAAATCCCCAACCCTTATTAGTTTTCTTTTTTTCGTTTGTAGACTCGAGCAGATCATCGAACATCGCACATTCCTCCTGCCGAAAAGCTCCCAGGCGATTTCCAAGCGTGCGCCACACAGCGCCGCTCAGCGCCTCTAGGCTTTCCGGAGTTTAGTACCGGCTGCGGTTCCGGATGCAACTACCGCCCCGCCCTGGCCTCTCCAATGGTTCCAGGCCACCACTAAGGGCGCGGCAATCCCAAAACTGGAATACGTTCCTACCAGAATACCAACCACCAATGCAAAGGAAAAAGCGCGCAAAACCTGTCCGCCCATCAGGAATAGGACCAGCACCGTCAGGAAGGTCAGGCCGCTGGTAAGAATGGTACGGGATAGAGTTTGGTTAATGGAGCGATTCACGATGGACTTGAACGGTTCGCGCCGCATCAGGCGCGCGTTTTCACGGATCCGGTCAAAGATCACAATCGTGTCGTTCATCGAGTAACCAACCAGTGTAAGCAACGCCGCGATTACCGTCAGCGAAATCTCAAAGTGAAAGATGGAAAAAAGGCCGAGCGTAATCAGAACGTCGTGGAACACCGCTAATACAGCGGCAGCACCGTACACCCACTCGAATCGAAATGCAATATAAACCAGCATTCCGGCAAGGGCATACAGCGTTACCACGACGGCCTGGCGCCGCAGTTCGGAGCCGACTTTCGGCCCGACGATCTCCACATTGATGATGGCAAACGTGCTGGTATAAAACGAGTCGCGCAGCGCGGCAATCACATTGGCATTCGCGCCGGCACCGGACAGTTGGCCCAGGTCGGTGACAATTCCGCGGTGATCGCGATCGCGAAATTGCGCCAACTGGCGCGCCAGTTGGTTATACCGATCCCCGGCGGCCGTGCCCAGCGCCAGCGGATCCTTGCGAGTCAAAACGTCGGCAATCGTATCGGCGCCGGCCGCATTGAAATCCTGCTTGCCGGCCTCGCCCGCACCGAGCGTTGCGTGCAGCGCGTTGAGAATCGCCGTCTTGCCGGCATCCAACGCCTCGGCGCCCTGGCCCTTTTCCTCCAGGTTGATGAGCACTTCGTTGCCGTTCCCAGTGGTGATGTCACTGACCGGGACGATGGTGCTGTTTCCGATTCCCTGCTGGGCTAAACCAGCGCGCAGAGTATCGATCGGCGGGGCTCCCGCAAAGCGCACGTCGACGACCGTACCACCTTTAAAATCAATGCCGTAGAACAACCCGCCGTGGGCCACGATCGACGCTACGCCGGCCGCCAGGAGCAGGAATGACAAGCCAAAGAAATACTTGGCCTTGCCCATCCAATCCAGATCCACTTGTCTGAAGAATTCCATGCTCACTCTAACCCGTTAGAGTTGGACACCAACGGTATTGGATTTGTTCCCAAATTCGAACTGATTCTAAGAAATCACCCGGGCCCGCCTCCCGCTTCGAAACAGGGTAGCGCTTCAAAACCCACGTTAAATCGGGTTAAACACGTATTCTCACCATCCGGCCCTAAGTCCCTTTGTTTAAATGCTCAATTCCGCTTCGCGAGGCATCTTGGCCAGATGCCAGTCAAAAATGACGCGAGAGACATAGACCGACGTGAACAGATTGGCCAACAAGCCGACGGCCAGGCTGACGGCGAAACCGCGAATCGGGCCCGTTCCAAAGAGGAACAAAAAGGCCGCCGAAACGATGGTGGTCACGTGCGTGTCGATAATCGTCAGGAAGGCGCGCTTGAATCCCATATCCACCGCGGAAACCGGGGCTTTCGAGGCACGCAATTCCTCACGGATGCGCTCAAAAATCAGCACGTTGGAATCGACGCCCATACCGATGGTCAGAATGACGCCCGCAATGCCCGGCAAGGTAAGCACCGCGCCGAAATAGGCCAATGCGGCCAGCAGGAGCACCAAGTTGAGGATCAAGGCCACAACCGCGTTGATTCCCGCCGAACGGTAATAGACCACCATGAAAATCATCACCACGACCAGGCTGATGATGGATGCCTGCACGCCGTGCCGGATGGAATCGGCTCCGAGCGACGGTCCCACAGTCCGCTCTTCCAGATACTTGATCGATGCGGGGAGGGCTCCGGAGCGAAGTACCAAGCCAAGGTCGTTGGCTTCCTGCTCGCCGAACTGCCCTTCGATGACGCCGGTGTCATCGATGCGCCCGTTAATTACCGGCGCGGTCTGCAGTCGGTGCTCCAGGACGATGCCGAGTTGCTTGCCGATGTTTTGTTCGGTGAAAGGTCCGAAACGGCGGCCGGCTTCGGTGGACAGCGTGAAGTCGACATCGTAGAAGCCGGGATTCTTGGTGCTGCGTACGGCAGTAGCGCTGCGCAGGTCACGGCCGGTGACTACCGGCACTCGATCGATCACGTACCAGCTTTCCGCAGCCGCTTGCCCGCTCGAAGCAGAACTCTTTCCCTGCACGATCTGCGCGTTCGGCGGCAGAATCCCGCCGTGCGCGGCCATGGCCGCGACTTCCGTCGGATAGGGGTTGGTGTCCAGCACCAGGTGCAATTCCAATTGACCGCCGGCCTGAATCACGCTCTTGGCGCGGTTGGGATCGCCTTCGCCCGGCAGCTCGACTATGATTTCATTGTCGCCTTGGCCGTAGGGAGCAACCAGAGGTTCCGTCAATCCGAGCGCGTCGATACGGCGGCGGATGGTTTCTTCCGCCTGATCCATGGTCTGCTGCTGGATGTTGACGATGCGCGACTGCTTCATCGTGACCAGGTAGCCCGACGGTTCACCGGGAGCGGGCGAAACATCCCAATCGGGGAACTGATCGTTGATTAGGTTGCGGGCGCTGCCGGCCTGTTCGGAGGCGATGTTGTGCACCAGAATCTGGGTGTCGGTCAGCTTGCGGATTTCGTCGTAACGGATGCCTTTATCGCGCAGTAGCGTCGTAATGTGGTCCAGCGCCTGATCCGTCTCCTGGCTGATGGCCTCTTGCACCTGCACCTGCAAAATCAGGTGCGTGCCGCCCTGCAGGTCCAGACCGAGCTTGATGCTATCTCCAAAATTCGATTTGATTCCGGCCCAGGACTTGGGAGGGAAATCGGGACGCCCCACGAGCCCGATCACGCAGGCGAGAATGACAGCTACGATGAACAGCGCTTTCCACTTCAGATTAGCGGTCATGGCTTAAACTGGCTCAGGACTCCACGCCGGCGAGATCTCTGCGTTTGCCCGCCGATGCGATTCGATCTTGCGATCTCATGAATGGAGCGTTTTGGTTCTCTCGGCGGGCTATCACAAAAAGGCCCGCGCGCGATCCCGGCCCTATGACTCCTCCTTACCATCTGGTTGCAGGCCGGTTACCGCGGAACGCAGGACCTTGACCTTCACTTGATCGGCGATGCGCAATTGTACGGAATCGCCCTCCAGGCCCACAATCGTGCCGTATATACCCCCGCTTGTGATCACCTTATCGCCGTTCTTCAGGGCGTTGATCATTTCCTGGGTTTTCTTCTGGCGCTTTTGCGCGGGCAGGATCAGCAAAACATAAAAAATCCCCATGATAATGACCAGAGGCAGGAAGGCCATGATGCCTCCGCCCGCAGCCTGCGCCATCAAAGACAGATTTCCCGGTGAAAACAACAGTGACATTGCTGCGACCATCCTCCCACCACGACCGGTACGGACTTAAGAGAAGTGCTGCGGACGAAAAAGCCGGCCCAACCTCGCTCGCTGCACCCGGAGGCGAGACCACTCACAGAGCGAGAGCACCCAACAGGCCGTGCCACCGGCCTGCTTTACAAATCCCCCGCTCCGATGCGCGCTTGGAACCCCGAGGAGAATTCCGCCAGTTCCCCGAACGCGATAGCCTGTCGAATCTTGCCCATAATGTCAAGGAAAAATGCAACGTTATGATGGGAGTTCAGGATGGAAGCCAGGATTTCATTGGCCTGGAACAAGTGACGCAGATACGCTCTCGAGTACGTTCGGCAGACCATGCACGCGCATCGTTCATCGAGTGGGCGCGGGTCGTCGGCATAGACCGCATTGCGGATATTCACCCGGCCCGCGCTCGTAAACAGGCAGCCGTTGCGCGCGTTGCGCGTTGGCAGAACGCAATCCATCATGTCCACGCCGCAGCGTACGTAGTCCGGCAACTGCTCGGGCAGGCCTACGCCCATGACGTAGCGCGGGCGATCCTTCGGGAGCTGTTCGGTGGCGATGGCGGCCATCTCGATGGAAAGCGCGTGAGGTTCGCCGACGGCCAGGCCACCGACCGCGTAGCCGGGGAAATCCAGGTCGACCAATTGGCGGGCGCTGTCACGGCGCAGGTCCGCATGCATTCCGCCCTGCACGATTCCGAAAATAGACTGGCCGGGATTGGTTGAAGTTTGCGCTTCGCTCCTCGGGGTAAGCGCATAGTCGCGGCAGCGCCGCGCCCACTCCGTGGTGCGCTTCATGGCGGCCGCGGCGCGGGCATGATCGGCGGGATACTCGATGCACTCGTCAAAGACCATGGCGATGTCCGAGCCCAGCGCCTGCTGAATCTCGATGGATTTTTCCGGCGTCAGAAAATGCTCGGAACCGTCCAGGTGCGAGCGGAACACCACGCCGTCATCGGAAATCTTGCGAAGGTCGGCCAGGCTGAACACCTGGAAGCCGCCCGAATCGGTGAGGATCGCTCCCGGCCAGGACATGAAGCGATGCAGGCCGCCCAGTTTGCGAATCCTTTCGTGACCCGGGCGCAAGTAGAGATGGTACGTGTTGCCGAGCAGGATCTGCACGCCGAGCTCTCCGAGCGCCTGCTGCGTCAGGCCCTTCACCGTGCCCGCCGTGCCAACCGGCATGAACGCGGGCGTATCGATCACGCCATGCGGCGTGGTGAGGCGGCCGAGGCGCGCGCCGGTGGGATCGGTTTTCAAAACCTCAAAATGAAATTCCATGATGGTTGAGTCTATCAGGACCACGTGGCGCATGCTTTAGCTTGCGCAGTCTTGGAGTTTGCAAGATTCAAACCCGCAAGCTAAAGCGTGCGTCACAGAATCTTACGCCGCCGGTAATGTGGGAATGGCGGCGATGAGCGATTGTGTGTATGGATGCTTCGGCGCACTGAGAATTTGCGCGGCGGGTCCGGTCTCGACAATCCTGCCGCCCTGCATGACCGCGATGCGCGTGGCTAGTTGCGCGACGACGGGCAAGCTGTGAGAAATAATCAGATAGGTGAGCGCAAAATCGCGCTGCAGATTTTGCAGCAGCTCCAGGATTTGCGCGCCGACCGAAACGTCCAGCGCCGAAACCGGTTCATCGGCCACCACCAGGCGCGGGCGCAACACCAGAGCGCGGGCGATGCCGATGCGCTGGCGCTGCCCGCCCGAAAATTCGTGCGGGTAGCGGGCGAGCGCGTCGTCTCCAAGGCCGGCAGCGCGCAGGATTTCGATCACGCGTTCGCGGCGCGCGCCGCGTGAAAGTTGCGGCTCGTGAATCTCCAGCGGCTCGGCGACGATCGCTCCGACGCGCATTCTCGGATCGAGCGAGGCAAATGGATCCTGAAACACCATTTGCATTTCGCGGCGCAGGGCGCGCAGTTGCGCGCCGCGCGCGGAGAGAAAATCGCGGCCTTCGACCAGCAGTTCGCCGGAATCCGGTTCGATGAGGCGCAGCAGCATGCGGGCCAGCGTCGTCTTGCCGCTGCCGGATTCGCCGACGATGGCCAGCGTTTCGCCGGCGGCGAGCTCCAGGCTCACGTCGTCGACCGCGGTGACGCGGGGCGCGCTGGCGCTATGCGGCGCGGCGTAGGTCTTACGCAGGCTGCGGGCTTCGAGGAGTAGTGGTGGCGGCGTCATCTTTGCTATGTGTGGCACGCTTCTGTAGCGCCCACCTTCAGGCGGGCAATTTGTACGCAAGCACATGCCCGCCTGAAGGCGGGCGCTACGTGCGGAAAAACCTTTTCCTACCGGGGCTTCTCCGCTATCAGCAGCAATACCGTGTGCATGAATTCCAGGCCGCTGGGAACTTTCTCCGAGCGGCGTGGGTGGAATCCGGAATTATCGTTTTCCAGTTTGCGCTCCATCTGTTCGCGCGTCCTCACGTAGACGGGATCGCCGGGAGGCTTGCCGGCGTTGCCCATCCAGACATCGAAATCATGCCAGTTGACGTGGGTATTTTCGTAGACCACGCGCAGGCCCAGGTTCTGGACCAGGCTGCGGAAACTGGCGACGCTTTGCGTAACGGTGTGCGAAGGGTCACGCACGCGCTCAACTTCATTCTGAAAATCGGCGTCGCATCCCTCGGGCACGATGATGTCGGTGACCGCGACGCGGCCCCCCGACTGCAGCACACGCGCCATTTCGGAGAGCGCACGCGCCGGATCGGTCATGTGATGAAACGCGTAGCCGCAGGAAACGATTCCCGCGACGCCGTCGGCAAAGGGCAGCGCATAAATGTCGGCGCAGGTGAATTCGATGTTGGTGATGGCGTCGCGAGCGGCTTCCGCGCGAGCCTTTTCCACCATGGCCGGAGTGAGGTCCGCGCCGATGGCGTGGCGCACGCGAGCCGCCAGCGGGCGCGTGTACGTGCCGGGTCCGCAGGCCAGATCGATGGCCAGCAATGTCTTCGCGTCGGCCATTCCCGCGGTCGCGCGCCTGGCGAGTTCTTCGGCTTCCTCGGCCCTGGTGCGGCGAACGGTGCGCGCAAAAACGTCGGCCGTTTCGGTGAAGCGCTCGCGGATTTTTTCGTGGTGCGTGGATTCGGTGCTCATGTTGCGTTGCTGCCTTTCCTGAAACTAAAGCGTTGTCATTCTGAGCGAAGCGAAGAATCTCTCCGGGTTCTGTGCTTCTACATAAATCGAAGATAGATTCTCGCTTCGCTCAGAATGACAAACAGAAACTTTTTCGCCGCAGGCTGGAGCCTGCGTGCCACTTTAACCTTAAACCAAAATGCACCGAGCGCGATGTTCTGGACCGGCGGCGCGCAATTCCGGCATTTTCGCCGTGCACTCGGAAATGCGCAGCGGGCAGCGCGGCTCAAACGCGCATCCTGGCGGCAGGGCTGTCAGCGACGGGACCGTGCCGGCGATCGGTTCGAGTTTGTGCCGCACCAGTTGCGGCGACGCGCGCAGCAGCCCCGCGGTATAGGGATGGCGCGGCCGCTGCAGGACTTCCCGCGCCGGCCCCTCCTCCACAATACGTCCGGCGTATGTGACCGCGATGCGGTCGGCAACTTGCGCTGCAACGCCCAGGTCGTGCGTGATGAACAAAAGCGCGAGGCCCAGATCCCGCCGCAACTGGGCTAGCAGATCGAGAATCTGCTTTTGCACGGTGACATCGAGCGCGGTGGTCGGCTCGTCCGCGAGGAGCAAACGCGGCGACGAATGGTTTTCGTTTGGGGACGACGCTCCCGATTCTCCGTTGCGTGCATTGGAACGATCGGTTGCGCCCGCGGCCAGCGCCATGGCAATCATCGCGCGTTGCCGCAAGCCCCCGGAAAGCTGGTGCGGAAACTGGCGCGCGCGCATGGCCGGCTCGGGCACGGCGGCGCGTTCAAGCGCGGCGGCCACGCGGCGATCGATTTCGTCACGAGAAAGTCCGGTGGTGTGCGCCTCGATCGCTTCGGCGATTTGCGCTCCGACGCGCATCACCGGGTTGAGCGCGGTCATCGGTTCCTGAAAAATCATGGCGATATCGCGTCCCCGCACGGCGATGCGCTGGCGCTCCGAGATCTGAAGTAAATTCACGCGTGCCCTGCCGCCGTTCGTGCTAATCCCTGCGTCGGACGAATCGGCAAGCCAAGCCTCGCCACGCACGCGTGCCCCGGGCGGAAGCAGGCCCATCAGCGCCAGCGCCATCATCGATTTTCCGCTGCCCGATTCGCCGACAATTCCGAGCGATTCGCCCGGATCCAGCGCGAATGAAACATCATCCACCGGACGAATCCAGCCGGCCGGAGTGGGAATCTCGACGGTGAGTCCGCGCAGCTCGATCAAAGGAGCCATGTAAACATCATAAGATGATTTCCCGGTTGCAAAGGCAATGAAAGCGGCGCGGGGTTAGATTCAAGCACTAAGCCCCGCGCGCCCGAAGCTTGCCCGCCTTTTGACGTGAAATCGAATTTGTGAAACTCCGGCAAGAAGACCCATGCATCGCTCTGTTTTTCCCACCGGGCCGGACGATCTTGTTGTATAGATTAAGCCAGCCGGATGCATATCATCCTGAAAACGATTTTGGAGGAGATCATTTCATGAAACTCAACACAATCGGTTTGAAGGTTGCAGTGCTGGGCGCAGTGGTGGCCGTGTTTCCGGCTCTGGCGCAACAGGCGGAGCCCAAGCCGACGTGCAATCACTGCTCGGCCGTGTATGTGCCGAAGAGCGAACTGGACGCTTATTACCAGCGGGCGATGGAGCACAACCTGGTCGATCAGCAAGTGCGCTCGGTGGATATCGGCAAGGTGCAGGTGGGCATCGGCAGCATTTACCGCGGGAAATTGGGGCACGCCACGGGCGAAGAAAACAAAGTGGCCGAAGCGGTGGCGGAGCACGAGCAAGTGAGCGAGGTCTACTACGTGATTGACGGCTCGGCGACGCTGATGACCGGGCCGGACCTGGTGGACGCCAAGCCCCGCCCGAGCACGCTGAAAACCGTGCGCGAACAGAATGGTCCTGGATTCAGCGCCACTTCGATCAAGAATCCGGTGGTGCATGAGCTGAAGCCGGGCGACATGATCATTATTCCCGCCGGCACCGGGCACTGGTTCACGAAGATTGACGATCACATTCATTACGTGATGGTCCGGCTCGATCCGGACAAGATTCTGCCGACGAAAAATGAGGCGCAGTCGCAGAAATATCTGGCGAGCCCTTACAGCCCGGACCAGGGGAACTTTTAAGCGGCGATTTTTCGCAGCCAAAAGCGCGACACAACAATTTCTGCTTCTGCGCTGGCGATACATCCGCAAGTCCACAGGCTGAAGCCTGTGCCACCGGAAATCATGCCTACTGTTGAATGCCCGCAATGCCGGATGCCGACCGCGAACGCCATGGGCAAGGTGTATTGCCCGCAGTGCGGGTGGAATCGCGGAGAGGCCGAAAAGCAGACGCGTTTTTTTCTGCGCCTGCTGCCGGTGCTGGTCATGGTCTTCGATGCGCCTTTGATCGTGTGGATTTTCCTGGGGCACGCGGAAATTTCCGTTATGGCTGTGCTGGGTTTTCTGGCCATCGTGCCGGCCATTCTGATGGTGCTGGTGGTTAAGGGAAAACTGCGGATCGGCGCTCTCGGCAACGGAGCCGGGAGGCAAGGTTGACGCCGGATTCTCAAAACGGCGGCGGCTCGGGCGGCCAGCCTGTGCCCGGACCGTTTGACGAGATCGCGGCAGCATTGGCGTCCATGCCGCCGCCGAGAGAAGTGCGGCTGAGCCGCCGCGGAAAAACAACCGTCACGGTGCTGATGATCGCGCTGCTGGCCGCCTTGGCTGGATATCTTGTGACCCTGGCGGTGGCGCGGCGGGCGCTCGGCGATCAGCCGCCGCAGGCTTCGCAATTTCCGTTGGACGCGGTAGCCATAGGAACGATCGCAGTGATCTCGATCGTCCTGCTGACGGTCGTGGCGCGGCAGAAGCAGTTGATGGCCGAAGGCGAAGTGGCCGTCGCTCGCGTGACGCGTCAGTGGCAGACGCATCGCGGCCCCGCCATCCGGTACGAATTCACGACGCTGCGCGGGGAGCAACTGCTGGGCGGCGCAAGCGACGGCTCGAGGACACTCACTGTGGGGATGAGCGTGCCGGTTTTTTACGATGCGCAAAAGCCGAAGAGGCAGCTGGCGCTGTGCGCGTCATTTTTTGAGGTGAACGTGCCGGGGAGGGAGTGAAGATTTGAGATTTGAGATTTGAGATTTGAGATTTGAGATTTGAGATTTGAGATTTAAAATTTAAGTCAGAGCGATCTCATCAGCGGCGAGACCCAGTCCGCGAAGCGCTTCAGGGGCTAAAGTCCTTGTTCGCCGGGGCCTAGGATGTCGCGGCTGAAGCCGCGACTCACAAACACTATTTATGACACGGCGTTATTTGAGATTGGAATTTGAAATTTTCTTGTGGCGCATGCTTTAGCTTGCGCAGTTTCATTCCGTCCAACAATTGACCTTCGCAAATCGGGTTCTTTCAAATCAACTCCGCAAGCTAAAGCATGCGCCACCGGACCGCTGATTCGGGGACCACTTTTGTTCAGAATTTGCTGCTGGCCTGCGCTCAGCGCGTTGTGTATTGCGCCGCGAGCTCTTTGCCTTCGGCGATTACGGCCTGAAAGTAACTGTTGTTTTGATCGCTGGCCTGGAAGAGTTGCTGCATCTTCGCCGCCAGGCGTTTCACGCGCGGGTCGTTGGGGTCCTGGAGATCTTTTATGCCTTTCGCCGAATCTACCAGTTGTCTGGATTCCTGCAGCACTTCGCGGGAATTGGAAATGTAGGTTTGCTTGGCGGCGATCAGTTTCTCTTCATACTCGGCGCGGCCTGGAAAATTCGGGGCGTTGCCGAGAATGCCCTTGATCAGCGTGGCGCGATCGACGGAATCGAGTTTGTCCAGGGTCGATTGGAGCTGCGCGAAACTTTCCTCGGGCGAGGGAATGGCGGCTGGCTTGCCGGCGGCGTCCGGCTTACGCGCGGACGACAACGCAGCCGGACCAGTGGCCGGGGTCAGCGGCGACGAAATGGCGGGGGCCGTGGACGGCATGTCATCGTTGGTGATGACCTTCGCTACCGGCTTGCTGGTCTTGTCTTTATTTTTCTGCGCTTGGCGCGCCAGATCGCCCAGCGAAGGCGAGTCCTGGCTTCGGCCAGGGGCGCTACAGATCAGCGCCAAGGCGCACGCGGCGATCAGATAGGAAGTACGGGGCATGGATCCCTCCAGGAGCCGGGTTCGGAACAGGCCAACGGCTGCCGGTACTCCATTCATGCTGGCCCAATGCTGTGAAACTGGATATGGACCGGGAGTACAGGCATGCGGAAAGAGTAATCCGGCGGGGCCGGGAGTTACTTCAGGCGGGCAACGAGGAGCATCAGCGAAAAAATCACCACGGGAATGATCAGCAACATGGTGTAGGAAAGAATTCTCTTCACGAAAGGCAGGCGTGCCGGCTTGTGCTGCTGGCGCGCTGCGCGGTCGATTACTTCGACGTTTTCCGGATGCGTCAGCGCGTCGGCCAGCTCCCGTGCGCTCTTGAAGCGATTCTCCGGATCGCGCTCCATGGCGCGAAACAGAATTTCCTGGAGCTGCACGGAGATTTCGGAATTGAGCTCGCGCCCCGCCGGCGGATCGTTCACCAGGCGGTCATTCATCACGGCGAACGGGTTGGGACCATCGAAGGGTGTCTTTCCGGTCAGCATTTCGTGGAGGATCACACCGAGGGCGTAGACGTCGCAGCGGCCGTCGGTGCGCTTCCGTTTGATCTGCTCGGGCGAAATGTAGTCGGGCGTTCCCATGGCGTTGGAAAGCCTGGAAAACGTGAGGCGGCGCATGCCTTCGCTGGCGGAGATGCCAAAATCGATGAGCTTGATCGCGTCACCCTCGCCCACCATGATGTTTTCCGGTTTCAGATCGCGATGAACGACGCCCTGGCCGTGAATGTAATCGAGGGCTGCGCAGACGTTGATGGCGATGCGCGTGGCGCGTTCGACGGAGAGTTGGCCTTCCGTGGTTAGTATTTCGCGCAGGAATTTTCCTTCCACCCATTCCATCACGATGCACAACTGGTCCATCTCGGCGGAGTCCAGCACCTGCACCACGCCCGGGTGGTGGAGTTTTTTGCCGATGGCCATCTCGCGCTGGAAGCGGCTGTAAAACGCCGGATCGCATTCCAGTTCAGGATGCGGGATTTTAATGGCAACGAGCTGGCCGGTTCGCAGATCAGTGCCCCGGTAGATGGACGTCATGTGCGTGCGCACGACGAACGCTTCGATCCGGAAGTACTCGAAACGCTGGCCCGCCTGCAGTTGTTCGGTCAACATTTTGACGCGTTTCTCCACGCCCAAAGACCTGCAACTTACTACTGGCAGGATAGGATTTTTGAGCTAAGGAAGGCATAAATAGATCATCGTTTGTGAATCAACAGGGGTAACACCAGCGGTGTGTTGGAGGTGCGGCGCAGTCGGGGCTCGGAAGGGTGCCAGTTGCGCGCTGGCGCGATTCATTTTCTTGGACCTCAGCCAGCATTGCCGCTAAACTGGCCGCAGATGCCGAAGAGTGGCTTTTCTGATTCTGAAATGGTCCCGGAACTTCAGTCCACCCCAAGTTGGAGAGCGCTGTTTCGCGTTCCTGGATTTCCCTTTTTCTTTCTGGCCATGCTGGTGTCGCTGTTTGGCACGGGAATGAATTTTGCCGGGGTCACCTGGTACGTCCTGGGCGCGACGCATTCCACGGTGAAAGTCAGCCTGATCGTAATTCTGGTGACGCTGCCGGGACTGGTGGTGCCGCCGTTCGGCGGCGTGTTGATCGATCGCGTGGACCGGCGTTATCTGGGAATCACGATCGATGCCGCGCGCGCCGTGATTGTGCTCGGGACCGCGGCGCTGGCGTTCACCGGGCATCTGGCGATGTGGGAACTGTATTCGATGGTGCTGCTGCTGGGCGTGGGCTTCGCGATTTACTGGTCGACCACCAACGCGCTGATACAGGAACTGGTGCCTCAGGAAAAATTGATCACCGCAAATGCCACCGTGCTGATTGCCGTCCAGGGGGGAATGGCCGCTGCCGGCGCGCTGGTCGGATTCATCTACGAACGCGCCGGGCTCGGCGGAATTCTGGGCATCGATGGAACAACGTATCTAATTTCCGCGATTTGCCTGCTGATGCTGCGGCACGGATATTACGCGCCGCACGAAATCCAAAAAGCGGGCCTGGCGTCCGGATCTCCCACGATCGAAGCGCCGCCGGAAATGTCCGAGCCAACGCTGCTTCGTTCCGAAGCGGGAGCGCCCGGGATCCTGGGCGTGTTCGCCGACATTTCCGAAGGTCTGGTCTACCTGCGGCAGCAGCCGCGGGTCTTGGCACTGGGATTCACGTATGCATGCATGATGGCTGGTGTGATCAGTGCCAACGTGCTGGTGGTGGCGCTGGCGAAGGATTTACTGGCGGTGGGAGCGCGGGGTTACGGATACATCGAAGCAGGATGGGCGGTTGGCGCCATTGCTGGAGGACTCGCGGCCACCACGCTCGCGCGGCGGCATCCCTACAGCGTGCTGGTGGTGGCGCTGGCGACTCTGGCTATTGGCCACACGCTGTTTCCCTATGCGCACCTGCTCGGCGTAGCCGTGGCAATGAATGCGCTGTTCGGAGTCTGCCGCGCGCTTGGCGGAGTGATGACGCAATCTTCAATTATGGCCTCGGTGCCGCGGCATCTGATGGGGCGAACGCAGTCCGCCTTTTCCGTCATCGCAACCATCTTGCAAGTGTCGATGAGTTTCACGCTGGGCTGGTTCGCCGAGCACGTCACACTGTCCGTCGCGTTCTTACTTCTGGGCGCGATTTACGGAGGCGGCGTAGTGTCCGCGCTGAGGGTACGCGCGCTTTCGCTCGCGGCGGGGAAGACGCCGACCCCCGCAACGTAGTTTCCAGAAACCAGATTCCCATCCGCAGGTTGCTCCGCGTAAGCAAACTTCAACCCCAGCTCCTCAGAATGTGCTACTAAAGAATCAGGAGGCGCGTGTCGATGCAGGTGTTCATCGCGGGGGCTTCGGGAGTTCTGGGCCGGCGCATCGTGCGCCAGTTAGTGGCGCGCGGACATTCCGTGATCGGCCAGGTGCGCAGCCCGAAAGCGGAACTGGCTGTGAAAGAGGCGGGCGGCGAACCGCGCAACGCCGACCTGTTCGATGCGGAATCTCTGGCGCGGGCGGCGGAGGGTTGCGACACCGTGATTCACGCGGCCACCGCGATCCCCGTGAAGCAGAAGACGAATCCCGCCGACTGGGCCATGAACGATCG
>Ga0070735_10001863_pt1 | contig 19632 bp, 12 predicted proteins | sample Coa_R1_FD_66443 | JGI IMG/M metagenome (GOLD analysis project Ga0070735, IMG submission 66443) | Surface soil microbial communities from Centralia Pennsylvania, which are recovering from an underground coalmine fire - Coalmine... | ecosystem: Environmental > Terrestrial > Soil > Unclassified ... | reverse complement strand
GCACGATCGAGACGAGGAGCATCCCGACGATGAGGTTCTCGAGCACCGTGTGCGTCGTGAGCTTCACCAGGTTGCCGCGGTCGTAGTACGGCTCGATGTCCATGCCCGGCGGCAGGATGTGGTTGTCGCGGATGTACTGCAGCTTCTTGTGCACGCCGTCGAGGGTGGGCTGCGTCTCGCCGCCGTAGCGCATCAGCACGATGCCCTGCACGACGTCCGGCGTGTCGTTGAACCCGACGATGCCGAGCCGCGGCGCGAACCCGATGTCCACGTCGGCGACGTCCTTGACCCGCACCGGCGTCCCCTTCTGCTCGGCGACGACGATGTTCTCGATGTCGCGCTCGGGCGAGACCTGCGGCCCCCGCGCGCCGAGGAGGCCGATGCCCCGCACGTCGTACGATTGTTCGCCCATGAAGAGGCGCTGGCCGCCGACGTTCTGGTTGGCGTTCTGGATCGACGAGATGACGGACGTGAGCCCGACCGCGTGGCCCCGCAACCGGTACGGGTCGACCTCGACGTGGTACTCCTTGGTCTCACCCCCGTAGCTCGTCACGTCGATGACGCCGGGGACCTGCTTGAACTGCCGCTCGAGAATCCAGTCCTCGGCCGTCTTCAGGTCCTTGAGGGTGTAGCCCTTGCCGACCACCCGGTAGCGAAAGAGCTCGCCGATGGCGTTCCACGGCGAGAGCCCCGCCTGCATCCCCGACGGCAGCGTGACGAACTGGATGCGGTTGATGACCTCTTGCCGCGCATCCTTGTACTCCGTATCCCAGCTGAAGTAGCACTTGACGTCGCTCAGGCCGAAGAGCGACTGCGATCGCAGGTGCTCGAGGCCGCGGATCCCGAAGAGGCCGATCTCGAGCGGGATGGTCACGTAGCGCTCGGTCTCCTCGGCGCTCCAGCCCTCGGGCTGCGTGATCACCTCGACCATCGGGGGGACCGGGTTCGGATACGCCTCGATGTCGAGCGCCTTGTACGCGCCGAGCCCCGCGACGACGAGGATCACCGCGACGGCAAGCACGACGAACGGCATCCGAAGCGCCGCGGCAACGATTCGCTGAATCATCGCGGGTCGCTCAGAGCTTCTGCGAGAGGAGGATCGCGCCGCTCACGACGACCTTCTGCCCCGCGTCCAGACCGTGCTTGACCTCGAGCCACTGGCTCGATTCGCCCTCGTCCACGTCGACCGGGAGACGCTCGAACCGCACCTTGCCGTCGCCCTCGCCGAGCTCGACGAAGACGACCTTGTACTCCCCGAGGCGCAGGAGCGCGCTCCTCGGTATGGCGAGGGCCCGCTTCTGGTCCACCGAGATCTGCACGGTCGCGTACATCTCCGGGCGCAGGAGCTTGTCGGGGTTGTCGAAGGTGCAGCGCACCTTGGCCGTGCGCGTGTTCGGGTCGAGCGCGCCGCTCACCCAGTCGACCTGCCCGGTGAAGACTTTGTCCTTGTACGTGACGACGGTGACCTGCGCGGGCGAACCGACGTGGACCCGCGCGAGGTCCATTTCGTAGAGGTCCCCCAGCACCCACACCTTGTCGAGCTCTCCGATCGTGAAGAGCTCCTGCGCCGTCCCGCCCCCGTACTGGCCCTGGACCTCGATGCCGGGGTTGATGTTTCGCATCAGCACCTCGCCCTCGATGGGCGACGCCAGGGTGTAGGTCTGCGACACCGAATCGAGGTTCCCGGTGCGAAGCAAGAACGATTTCTGCCTCGCGCGCTCCACTTCGGCCTTCGCCTTGCGCCAGTTGTCCTCCGCGGTCTCCAGGTCGGCCGCCGAGCCGGCCTTCTGCTCGAACAGCTCCTTCTTGCGCTTGTAGTCGTGCTCGGCCGCGATGACGTCCGCCTCCGCCTTGTGGACGTCGCTGACGGCGCTGCCGATGTCGGGCGACTCGATCACGGCGAGCGGGGCGCCCTTCTTCACGCGCGCGCCGAGCTCCGCGCTGATGCGCGCGACGCGACCGGTTACGGGCGAGAACACGTGGGCCGAGCGGACGTCCTCGAGGGCCACGCGTCCGCTCGTGAGGATCGTGTCGTCCACGTCCTGGTCGGTGACGGTCTGCACCTCGATCTTGGCGTCCTTCACCTGCTGCGGCGTCAGCCACACCTCGCCGGGCGGCGGCTCCGGCCCGGAAGGCTCCGGCGCGGCGAGCGACTTGTGACACGAGACCCCCGTCGCCGACAGCGCGACCGGCAAAAGTAGCGAGAACGTCTTCATCGATGCAGCTCCATGCCGACCGCCTGCTCTAGCTGAGACACCGCCGTCCAGTAGTTCGTCAGGTCCTGGAAGTACTCGACATTGGTCGCGATGTACGTGCGCTGCGCGTCGAGGAAGTCCATGAGGGTCGTGGCCCCGCGCTCGTACTGGGTGCGCGTGATATCGCGAGCCGTCCGCGCGCTCGCGAGCAGCCCGCCCCGCTCCATGCGCTCGACCATCGCGCGCGAAGTATCGAACGCCGAGAGGGCCGCGGACACATCGCTCACCACTTGCGCCGTCGTCTTCGCGTGGGTGAGCGCCTGCGCGTCGCGGTTGGCCTCGGCCTTCCGGATCTCTCCCTGCTGCTGGTAAAAGAGCGGGATCGGGGCCGACAGCGTGATCGTCGCCGTCGGCGGCTGCAGCGGCGCGTTGGTCCCCTGCCCCCCCGTCCCGGTCTGTGTGTAGCCGAGGGTGACGGCGATGTCCGGAAGGCGCTGCCGCCGCGCGAGGGCGATCGCGGCCTCGGCGCTCTCGCGCTGGTAGCCGAGCGCCAACAAGTCGGGCCGGTGATCGAACGCCGTGCGCAGAAGTCGATCGAGGGTCGGCGTGGTCAGGGCCGACGGCACCGAGAAGTCGAGGACCTTGTCGTCGGCCGCGAACTCGGGCACCGGACCGCGAGCGCCCAGGAGGAAGGCCAGCGCGAATCGCGCCTGGTGCACTCCCTCGGCCGCCGAGTCCACCGCCTGGTCGGCCTCGAGCTTCTGCGTCTGCACGCGCGCGAGGTCCCCTTCGTTGATGGCGCCGCTGCGCAAGCGCGCCTGGAAGAGCTGCAGCGTGCGCACGTTGGTCGCGAGCGCCTGCTGGGCGAACGTGTACGCTCGTTGCGCCTGGGCCAGCTGCAGGTAGGCCGCCTTGACCTGGAACTCGAGGTTCCGGAGGGCGTCGTCACGCGAGAGGGCCGCCGCCGAGAGGGCCGCTCGCGCCACGCGCAGCCGAAGGTCGCGCTTTCCGGAGACCGAGTCCTCGATCGCGGCCTGGTCGGAGATCTGGGCCGCGTACTGATTGAGGTCGCAGAACGCGTCGCTGGCGGGACAGCTGCTCCCCGCACCGCCGCCGTTGGGGCTGTACGTGAAGACCCGACCGTACGTCAGGGCGACCGACGGGTTGGGCACGGCGCCGGCGACCGACACGTCCCCTTCCGCGCTGTGGACCTGCGCCTCCGCGATGAGCACATCGAGGCCGCGCGTGCGCATGAGGGCGAGCGCCTGGTCGAGCGACAGTTGTTGGGGCAACGCGGCGGGCTCCGGGATCGCCTGCGCGCGAGCCGTTGGCAGCGCGAAAGCAAAACTCAAGAGAAATGCGAGTCCGGTCGCAAAGCGGGCGCCGCGGACGCAGGTCATCTCCGTAAACTCGCGCATAGCAAGCCTTGCACCACGCATCGATGTCATGGAAGAGACGCTCCTGGGCGTCTCGCTCTAGGGCATCTTGGCGGCGTGATCCACGATACGTGAGACACTGTGACCCGCCGTCGATTCGATAAATACTTCATAAACACCGAAGGGTGTGCGCGCCGGTCCGAGCGGGACGCGTTTGCACGCACCGCCCGCTCCGAGGGCGCAAGATGGACGCCGACGAGCACGCCGCTTGCCTGAGGCACCCCCATATGCCCCGAGTCTTGGCCATCACCGCCGCGGGCGTCCTCTCGGCTTGCTCCGCGGGCACTGTCGCGGCGCCCCCGCCGCCCCCCGTCGACTGGCACGCGTTCGAGGCGCGCCCCGCCCCGCCGGCGAACACGGGCCCGACCATCAAGGAGCGCGCGGTGGCCGAGACGTACGCCGCCGCGCTCGAGGCGCCCACGTTCGCGCAGCTCGCGAGCCAGCTCGACGAAGACCCCCACTTTGCGTTCCCCGGGATGTCCGACGTGCGGGGGCGAGACGCGGTCGTGGGCGCGCACGCGATCCTCTTCGGGGCGTTCGACCATCGCAAGGTGGTGACGACGCGCGTATGGCGGACCGACAGCGCGCAAGCGGTCGAGTGGACGATGGCAGGGACGCAGGAGCGCGACTGGATGGGGGTCGCCGCGACGCACAAGCCGGTGACCTTCCGCGGGCTGACGCTGCTCTTCACGAAAGACGACGGATCGGTGAACGACATCCACGTCTACTTCGACGCCTCCACGGTCAAGGCGCAGCTCGGCGCCGGTCCCAAGGACCTCGCCTCCTTGCCGGTACCCTCGATGCCCAGCGGACCTGCCCAGATCCTCGAGCAGACCGGCTCGCCGGAGGAGACGGCGAACGTCGCCGCCGTGCGGTCCGAGCTCGACGCCCTCGAGGTCCCCAACGAAGCGGCGTACCTCGCCGGGATGACCGACGACGTCGAGCTCACGCTTCCTTGGCGCGCGCAGCCTCTTCGCGGCAAAGAGGACGCCGCGCGGGCGCAGTTCCGGGCGCTGCACAAGGGCATCGCGCAGCTCGACACGACGATCGCGAACGACTGGGGCGTGGGCTCCTTCGCCGTCGTCGAGTACTGGATCGCAGGCGAACAAGTGGGGCCCATCGGCTGGGTGGCGCCCTCGCGCGCCCACGTGGTCCGGCTCGACGTGGTGGACGTCACGGAGGTCCGCGCGGGAAAGGTCGCGCGGGTCTGGCGCTACGACAACCTCGCGGAGCTCTCGACGCTGGTTCCTTGATTTACTGCAGGTAGTCGCGGTCGCGAAGCTTCTTGGGCAGGTATTCCTCGGTGATGAAGGAGATGCTCTTCGTGAGAAAACCGTCGACCTCCATCTTGAATTGGTTGCTCAATAGAGCCTGGATCTCACGCTGCCACTTCTTGTCCTGAAACCACTGATACGCCTTCATCTGCTCGGCGCGCGTCACGTCTTCCTTCGTGAGCTTGATCTTGACCGCCGGCGTGAGCTTGAACTTGTCGTAGTCGAACGAGCTCATTCCGAGGAACCTCACGTCCGGCACGGCCATGCGCATCGACTCGTAGGCGAGGTTGATGCTGCCCTGCTTCAAGACCGAATAGATGTAGAGACCCCACGGGTCGTTATCGACGAGGACGTAGATAGGTAGCTTGAGCTCGGCCGCCACGCGCTGCAGAAGGCGCCGCGCGCCTCGTGTAGCTTGGCCGAGGCTCGTCATCAGGATGCAGTTGTGCTTTCGCCAGAACCCGTCCTCGTTGAGACGCGTGAAGACGGCGTCTTTCTCGACGAAAAGTACGAACTCCGCTTTGCACTCGACGAACTTGAGGACTTCGGGCTCGACGATGCTCGGGATGCTCCAACCGCCGCGACCCATGCGCGCCAGATCGATGCGATCGCCGGAGTCGTCGATCACGAGCTTGCCGACGACGCTTCCCTTGCGGTTTGCAAAGAGGTGAAGCTCCTCCCGGAGCGCGTCGATCCCGACCTCTAGGTCTTCGATGATCGGATCGCTCTCGTTCTGGTCCTCGAACGTGTTCTCCGAAGACCCGGGGAGCGTGTGCTTCGACATGTAATACATCTGGCGGATGCTGACGGTCTTGCCCTCGTCGATAAGCGTCTTGCATTTGCTCGCGACGAGCATGGTCTGCATGAACTTGCGTACCATCCCGGTGTTGAAAAACTCGCGCGTCTGCGTCTTGTCGCCGAGCTCGATGATCTTCTTCTTCTTGTTGAAGCTGACGTTGGACAGCGTCCGTGTCCGGATGTCGACGGCCGGATTCTCGCCCTTGGTCGCCTGACCGAGCGTCTGACGCGCGAGCTTCTCGATCTTGGAGAGCGTCGCGACGTCGCGCTGCGACTTCTTTCCTGCCTTCTCGGGATTCTTCTTCTTCGCGGCCATCGTTTACTCCACCAGGGTGAGCTGCTGCGCGCGGCCCTTCTTGCCCTTTGCCTTCGCCTTCGGCGGGTCTTTGGCCGCCGTCGGAGGCGCGGGGGGCGGTGAGGCGTCCTTGCCGTTCGCGTCCTCCACCCCGCCGACGAAGTTCGGCAAGGCGCTGAAGAACGGCTTCTCGACCTTCTCCTGCGCGACGCCGAGGATGGCCGAGATGGCCGAGGCCACCTCCGGGATGTACCTTTCGAAGAGGCCCCGACGCTTCATCTCGCGCTCCGCGTTCGCCCGCGCCCGCAGGTGGGCGGCGAGCTTGCGCCCGCACTCCTTGACCGCCAGACGCATCTCCTCGAGAAGCTCGTCGTAGTGGGCGACGGCCTCTTTGGCCTCGCTCGTGAACGGCACCCAGACGCTCGCGATGTGGACCGCGATCGCCATCGGCGCGACGGGGAGCGACCCTTTGGGCTGCTGGAGCTCGTAGTTGCGCCAGTTCGTCTGGTAGACGCTCTCGCTGATGGCGCACGCCTTCGGCTGATACTGGAGCGGCACGCGGTTGGCGAAGCGCATGATCTCGGCAGGCTCGTCGAGCGGCAGGTCGCCCCCGTAGGCGAGGCCCACCTCGACCACGAACGGGTTGCCGCGGTAGACGGACGGCGGGCGCGTCGTCGAAACCGAGAAGTCGGCGCGCGGGAAGCGGCGGCGCAGCCCCTCGATGAGGAGCTCCTCGCCGATCGGCACGACGGCTGTCGCGGGCGGGGCCATCACCTTCACTTGACCTAGGGCCTTGTGCAGCCGATCCAGCTCGTCGCCATGAACTCGATCCGCGGGCGTCTTCGCGCTCACCTTCGCGACGTCGCAGATCTCCTGCGCCACCGCCGGCGAGACCCGCGAAAAATCGTCCATCAGGACTTGCTTCACCGTCTTGCCGGGCGAGTCCGAGAGCATCGTCTGCAGCATCCCAAGCTCGACGCCGTGCGGGTGCGGTTTGATCTCCTGCGCCTCGCGGGGGAGCTCGGCGGTGACGCGCGGGAACTCCAGGCGCTCGCCCTTGGGGGATACGTACGTCAGACCGAGGTGCGGGTTCGCGACCACCGTCTGCTCGAGGTACTCCTGCACGCCGGTGCGGCCGCCGCGGTACGCCGCGACGAGCTCGATTTCGACGCGCGTCCCGTGCTCCTTGTCGCTCCAGTCGACGGTGTCCTCGTGAACGACGTCGGGCTGATTGCGCTTGGTGTCGATCCGTAGCTGGATGCGGAACGCCGGGCGACCCTTGCCGGTCTTGCTCGTGATGAGCACTGGCTTGCCCGTCGTCAGCTGCCCGTACAGACCGGCGGCGCTGATGCCGATGCCCTGCTGACCGCGCGACTGCTTGAGCCTGTGGAACTTGGAGCCGTAGAGCAGCTTGGCGAAAATCTTCGGGATCTGCGCCTTGACGATCCCGGGACCGTTGTCCTCGACGACGACGCGGAACTTGGAAGGCTGGTTGGCCGCCGGCGCGGAGGCGATCTCTACGATCTCGACGAGGAGCTCCGGCAGGATTCCAGCCTCCTCGCAGGCGTCGAGTGAGTTGTCGACCGCCTCCTTGACCGTCGTGAGGAGCGCCTTGGCGGGGTTGTCGAAGCCGAGCAGGTGACGGTTCTTCGTGAAGAACTCGCTCACCGAGATCTCCCGCTGCCGCGACGCCATCGATTCGGCGGTCGCACGGCGCGCGGGGGGCGGCTTGTCGGCGGGCGTGTTGCTCTTGGCCATCGCAGGGTCTCCGGCTAGCCGTTGGGGTGAACGGGTGTCAAGCGCGCGGGGCGGCTCGCTGTTATCGTGGCGGCGGTGATTCGCCGGCCCGCGACCCTTCTCCTCCTTCTCACCTCCCTCAACCTTCTCAACTACCTCGACCGATTCGTTCTGTCCGCGGTACTCCCGAAGGTGCAAGACGACCTCCACCTTTCCAACGAAGAGGGCGGCCTCCTCGCCACGATTTTCCTTATCGGCTACTTCGCGACGAGCCCAATTTTCGGCAACCTGGGCGACCGCGTGGCCCGTGGCGGGCGCAAACGCCTCATCGCCCTCGGGATCGGCGTCTGGAGCGCCGCCACGGCGGCGTCGGGCCTTTCCCGTACCGCCGCGACGCTCGTCGCCGCCCGGGCGACCGTGGGCGTCGGCGAGGCCAGCTACGCCACCCTCGCGCCGACCCTCGTCGACGAGGTCGCCCCCGAGGGGCGCAAGGGCCGCTGGCTCGCGGTGTTCTACGCCGCCATCCCGGTGGGCTCCGCCCTCGGCTACATCGTCGGCGGGGCCGTCGAGAGGGCCTACGGCTGGCGCAGCGCGTTCCTCCTCGCCGGCGGGCCCGGGATCGCGGCCGCCCTCCTCTGCTTGCTCGTCGTCGAGCCAGAGCGCCCGGTCGCGCCGGCCCGTCCGGACGTGGCGGGGTCGGTCCGGACGCTCCTCGGGATCCCCCTCTACCGAGGCGCGCTCGCCGGCTACTGCGCGCACACGTTCGCCCTCGGCGGGTTCGCCTACTGGGCGCCGACATACCTCAGCCGCCGCTACGGGCTGGAGGTGGGGACGGCGAGCTTCCGGTTCGGCCTCGTGTCCGTCCTCGGGGGCGCCGTGGGGACGCTCGGCGGCGGCTGGCTCGGGGACGCCTTCGGGCGGCGGTGGGCTCGCGGGGCGACCGGCGACGCGCGCGTGGACGCCGGGATCGCGGCCGGCAACATCTCGCTCTGCGCCCTCTCCGCGGCGCTCGCGGCCCCGCTCGCGGCGGTGGCGATTTTCGCGTCGACGGCGGACGCGTTCCTTCTCGCGGTGTTCCCCTGCGAGGTCGCGCTCTTCGTGGCCATCGGCGGTCCGATCAACGTCGCCACGCTGCGGAGCGCCCCTCCCCGCCTCCAGGCGAGCGCCATGGCCCTGAGCATCTTCGGCATCCACGCCCTCGGCGACCTCTGGTCGCCCCCGCTCATCGGCCGGCTCGCGGATCGCGCGCCGTGGCAGGTCGCCCTATTGCCCGTGCCACTGATGTTCGCGCTGGCCTCGGTACTCTGGTGGCTGACCGCGAGGGCCGCCCGGCTCGGGGCCGATCCGCCCGGTTGACCGGAACGCCACGCGTGCGCTAGGCAGCGAGGACTTTTTTCGCGCGCGCCGGCGCGAACGATGCTTCGCGAACGCGCCACCCCGATGCGAACCGCACGCTTGCTCGCCGTCCTGGCCGCAGTGCTCTTCGCCTTGCTGCTGCCGCGCGCCGCGTTGGCGGCGGGCGCCGACGCAGGGGCGCAGGCGGTCGCTCCCACGGACGCCGGGGCGCCGACGGCGACGCCCGAGGACGCCGGAGACGGGGGGGACGCCGCCCCCTCTCCGACGACGGGCGGGGCAACGTCGGCCGCCGCCGCCACCGCCCTGGCGGCCGAGCCCACCGTGCGCCTGCCGCCGACCGTCGCCGAGCAGGCGGAGGGCCTGCCGATCGCCGTCATCGAGGTGGTGGGCAACCGCCGCGTCTCTCGCGACGACGTGACGTCGTACCTGCGCGAGAAGGCCGGTCAGCTGTTCAAAGTCGAGAACCTCACGGGCGACGTTCACTCGCTGTGGGACTCCGGCTTCTTCGAGGACATCCAGGTCGATCTGACGACGCGGGATAAAGGGGTGGTCCTTCGCTTCGTCGTCCGCGAGCGGCCCAACATCAAGGAGATCGTCTACGAGGGCAACGACGAGATCGAGAACGACAAACTCGGCGAGGCGGTCGAAGTCAAGGTCAACACCATCCTCAGCATCCCGGCGGTGCGCCGGAGCGTCCAGAAGATCAAGGACGCGTACTCCGAGAAGGGGTACTTCCTCGCCGACGTCGAGTACGAGGTCGAGCCGCAGCGCGAGAACGAGGTCATCGTCAAGTTCAAGATCACCGAGCACAAGCCGGTGACGGTCCGGCGCGTGACGTTCGTGGGCAACGACCACGTCCCCGAGTCCGAGCTGCGCGACCAAATGCAGACGGGCAATGGCGGCTTCTTCGCGTTCGGCTCGGGCGGGTCGTACCGGCAGGACGTGTTCGAGCGCGACGTGCTGATGCTGAGCGCCCTCTACTACGACAAGGGGTACCTCAGCGTCCAGATTGCGACGCCGCGGGTCATGCTCACGCCGGACCGGGAAGGGATCGACATCACGATCGCGATCCACGAGGGGCCGCGCTTCAAGATCCGTCAGCTCCGCGTCTACGAGCGCGACAACGAGGCGCGCGAGGTCGAGCCCCTCGGCGGGCGCCGTGCGCTGCGCGAGATGATCGGCGCCCACTCGGGGGACTTCTTCAACCGCGCGCAGCTCATCAAGGACCTGCAGGCCGTCCGGACCCTTTACCGGGACGCCGGCTACGCCAACGTCGAGGCCGAGCCGGAGACAGAGCTCGACCCGGTCCACGAGCAGGTGGACATCGTCATCCCGATCCACCGCGGTGAGCTCGTCCACGTCGAGCGCATCGAGGTCAAGGGCAACACGAAGACCCGCGACAAGGTCATCCGGCGCGAGATGGAGATCGAGGAGGGGCAGCTCTTCAGCGAGACGCGCCTCGAGACGAGCAAGCGGCGCGTCACGGCCCTCGGCTACTTCGATCGCGTCGACGTCTCGACTCAGCAGGGGTCGACGCCCGACAAGATGATCATCAACATCGAGGTAGCCGAGAAGCCGACCGGCACCTTCCAGATCGGCGCGGGCTTCAGCTCGATCGAGAGCTTCATCGCCACCGCGCAGATCCAGCAGGCCAACCTCTTCGGCAACGGGCAGGCGCTCGCGCTGCAGGCCCAGGTGTCCGCCCTGCGGCAGCTCGTCACGCTGCGCTTCTTCGAGCCGTACTTCCTCGACAGCGACTGGAACGCCAACGTCGAGCTCTACGACACCCTCTACGTCTTTCCGAACTTCGCGCGGCGCTCGGCGGGCGGCGCTCTCACCTTCGGCTATGCGCTCATCCAGCCTTGGCTGCGTCTGTCGCTCACGGCGACGACGGAGTGGGACTCGGTCGACACGAACCCGACCAACACGTTCTTCGGGGCGAGCCCGGGGTTCGTCAGCGTGTTCCAGCAGCTGCCGCTCGCGAACCTGTTCAACTCGGGTCGCGTCTTCTCGATCCGGCCGAGCATCACGTACGACACGCGCGACAACCGCCTATTCCCGACGTCCGGCATCTACCTGCAGGCCTCGACCGAGCTCGCCTCGGAGGCGTTCGGCAGCGAGTTCAACTACCTGCGCCACCGCTTCACCGGCCGCTTCTACTACCCTCTCGGCGGCAACACGGGGCAGCCCGGCTCGGGCTTCGTCCTCAAGCTCAACACGGAGTGGGGCCTCATCACGAGCCCCGATCCCGCCGGGGTGCCGATCTTCCAGCGGTACTTCCTGGGAGGCATCCTCGACGTCCGGGGGTTCTACCTCCGGAGCATCGGTCCGCGGCTGCCGCTCACCTCCACGCTCGATCCGAACGCACCGCCTATCGCCAACGGGGCCAACATCGGGGGCAACATGGAGGCCTACACGAACCTCGAGCTCGAGTTCCCCATCATCGACAAGGTCGGCATCCGGGGCGTCGTGTTCTTCGACGCCGGGAACGCGTGGAACCTCGAGGATCAATTCTGCAAGACGACGCCGGCGCCGCAGTTCGACCGGGTCGTCAGCCCGTGCTTCACCTTCCCGGACAGCCTCGGCTTCGTGCGCACCTCGACCGGCTTCGGGATTCGATGGTTCTCGCCCCTCGGGCCGCTACGCTTCGAGTGGGGCTTCCCGCTTTCGCCGCTTCCGTACGAGAACGCGAGCGATTTCGAGTTCACAATCGGCAACTTCTTCTGAAGTCCGCACGCTCGAGCGCAGCGAGAGAGCGGACTCAAACACCGGGCACGCACGCTCGAGCGCAGCGAGAGAGCGGACTCAAAACACCGGGCACGCACGCTCGAGCGCAGCGAGAGAGCGGACTTAGAACACCGGACGCGGTCGAACCGGGCAACTGACTCTCGACCGCCCCGGGCGGACCGACTACACACGCGTTGTAGGCATGGCCGAAGATCCGCCCAACCCCCCGGCGCCCGCCGGCCCCCAGCAGAGGGTCCCCGTGTCGATCCAGGAGGAGATGCGCACCTCCTACCTCGACTACGCGATGAGCGTCATCATCGGGCGCGCCATTCCGGACGTGCGCGACGGCCTCAAGCCCGTCCACCGGCGGATCCTCTACAGCGCGTTCGAGCAGGGCATCCTGCCGACGGCCGCCCACAAGAAGAGCGCGAAGATCGTCGGCGACGTCCTCGCCAACTACCACCCGCACGGCGACTCGGCGGTCTATGACGCGATGGTGCGCCTGGCCCAGGACTTCTCGATGCGCTACCCGCTCATCGACGGCCAGGGCAACTTCGGCTCGATCGACGGCGACCCCGCCGCGGCCTATCGATACACCGAGGCGCGCCTCACGCGCCTCGCCGTCGAGCTCCTCAACGACATCGAGAAAGAGTGCGTCGATTTCGCCGCCAACTTCGACGACTCGAAGCAGGAGCCGACGGTGCTCCCGGCGCGCGTACCCAACCTCCTCGTCAACGGCACGAACGGAATCGCCGTGGGGATGGCGACCAACATCCCCCCCCACAACCTCGGCGAGGTCATCGACGCCACCGTGCACCTCATGCGCGCGCCCGACGCAACCATCGACGACCTCATCCGCCTCGTGCCGGGCCCGGATTTCCCCACGGCGGCCCTCATCTACGGCCGCGCGGGGATAGAGTCGGCGTACCGCACCGGCCGGGGCGCGATCGTCGTCCGCGCGCGGATCGACGTCGAGAAGTCCCACGGTCGCGGCGAGAGGGAGCAGCTCGTCGTCACCGAGTTTCCCTACCAGGTCAACAAGGCCCGCGTCGCGGCGCGCATCGCGGAGCTCGTGCGCGAGAAGAAGCTCGACGGCGTCGGTGAGGTGCGCGACGAGAGCGACCGCGACGGGATCCGCCTCGTCATCGAGCTCAAGAAGGACGTCATTCCCCAGGTCGTCATCAATCACCTCTACCGCCAGACCGATCTGCAAACGACCTACGGCGTCATCAACCTGGCGATCGCGCAGGGCCGCCCCGCGGTGCTCGACCTCAAGGAGACGCTCGAGGCGTTCATCGCCCACCGGCGCGACGTGGTCACCCGCCGCACGCGGTTCGAGCTACGCCAGGCGGAGGGGCAGCGCGAGATCGTCGAGGGCCTCGGCGTGGCCGTGGCCGACGTGGACCTGGTCGTCAAGACGATCCGCGAATCGCCCGATCCGGAAGCGGCGCGGACAGCCCTCATGGCGCTGCCCCTGGCCGGGCTCGAGTCGTTCGTGCGGCGCGCGGGGCGGCCCCAGGTCGAGATCGACGAGGCCGCCGCGAAGCGCCCGTACACGCTCTCGGAGCGCCAGGCCAAGGCGATCCTCGAGATGCGTCTGTCGCGGCTCACGGGCCTCGAACAGGAAAAGCTCGCCAAGGAGTACGGGGAGCTCTGCGACGCGATCGCGCGATTGCGCGCGATCCTCGCCAGCCCCAAGCTCCTCGACGACGTCATCGTCATGGAGCTCGAGGAGATCCGCACCAAATACGCCGACAAGCGCCGAACGGAGATCGTCGAGAACGAGGCCGAGATCCAGGAGGAAGACCTCATCCAAGAAGAGGACATGGTCGTGACCATCTCGCACGCCGGCTACATCAAGCGGACGAGCCCCAAGGATTACCGAGCGCAGCGGCGTGGCGGCAAGGGACGCATCGGGATGGAGGCGCGCGAGGAGGACTGGGTCACCCAGCTCTTCGTCGCATCGACGCACGCGTACGTCTTCTTCTTTAGCGACAAGGGCAAGGTCTACGTCAAGAAAGTCTACGAGATCCCGCTCGCGGCGCGCACGAGCAAAGGCCGCGCGATCGTCAACTTCATCGGCATGGAGTCCGAGGAGAAGGTCGCGGCGATCGCGTTCGTCCCGCGGATCGAGAAGGGTCAATTCGTCGTGACGCTGACGAAGAACGGCCAGATCAAGAAGACCGAGGTCGACGAGTACCAGAACTTCCGCGAGAAGGGCATCATCGGGGTCAAGGTCGACGACCAGGATCAGCTGCTCTACGCGGCGCTGACGGACGGGACGCGCGACCTGCTCATCGCGACGAAGTCCGGCCAGAGCATCCGGTTCCCCGAGGAGCAAGTGCGGCCGATGGGGCGCGCGACCCACGGCGTCAAAGGGATCGACCTCGCCGATGGCGACGAGGTGGTGGGCCTCGTCGTCAGCGAGGACGGGCGGCCCCACGTGCTCGCCGTCTGCGCGCAGGGCTACGGCAAGCGGACGAGCATCGAAGAGTTTCGAACGCAGAACCGCGGCGGCAAGGGAATCATCCTCATCGACGCGAGCGAGCGAAATGGCCCGGTCGTGGGCGTCAAGCTGGTCAAAGACGGCGACGAGGTCATGCTCATCACCGACCGCGGGCAGACCCTGCGCACGCGGGTCGACGAGATCCGCGAGACCGGCCGCAACGCGCAGGGGGTCAAGCTCATGACCCTGGGAGACGGCGAGCGAATCGTCGCGGTCGAGCGCCTGGCGGAGAGCGAAGCGGGCGACGACGGGGGCGGGTCGATCGTGCCGCCGCCCAACGGGGAGACCCTTCCCCCGTCCAACGGAGGAAGCCTGCCCCCCTCGAGTGATCTCAACTAAGCCGATGATCACGATCAAGGAGCGCCGCGACCGGGCAAAGCGGGCCCCGTCGATCGCCGCGCGCACCCTCGCGCGCTTGGCCGAACAGCATCCCACGGCCCACTGCGAGCTCAACTACCGGTCGCCGTTCGAGCTCATCGTGTCGGTTGTCCTGTCGGCGCAGACGACGGACGTGGGGGTCAACCGCGCGACGCCTACGCTCTTCGCCCGCTTCCCCGGCGCGGCGGCGCTCGCCAAGGCCGAACCCAAGGAGGTCGAGCCCTACGTGTCGACGCTGGGCTTCTTCCGGGTGAAGGCGAAGTCCATCGTGGGGCTGGCCAAGGCCCTGGTCGAGCGCCACGGCGGAGAGGTGCCGCGCTCGATGGAGGAGCTCGTGCGCCTGCCGGGGGTCGGGCGCAAGACCGCCAACGTCGTCCTGGGGGTGCTGTGGAACGCGCCGGAGGGCGTCGTCGTCGACACGCACGTCCTTCGGCTGAGCCAACGGCTCGGCTGGTCGAAGGAGAAGGACCCCGACAAGATCGAGAAGGACCTGTGCGCCGTCCTGCCGCGGAGCGAGTGGGACCACGCGAGCCACGTCCTCATCTTCCATGGCAGGCGCTGCTGCTACGCCCGCAAGCCCGAGTGCCCGCAATGCTCGGTGAACGACGTGTGCCCCGCGGCCTTCGACGCCGAGCACGTGGGCCGCAAGACGCCGCCCGCGGCGAAGCCGGGGCGAGCCAAGCCCCGCCTCGCCAAGAAACGAGCAACGAGGAAGAAGTAGCTACGTGGCGTCAACGCGCGCGGAACGCGGCGACGAGGTCTTCGATCGCGGTGTACGGGTCCACCGCGCGCGTCTCGACTTGCTCCACCGCCGCGTCGATGCGGCTGGCGAGATCGTGCACGGCGGCATCGATGAGGGCCTCGCGCAGCGTGTCGCGGAGCTCTTCAACCAGCCGGCCCCGGCGACGGGCGCGCCCGGCTTCCGTCTGCTCGAGCCACTCGCGGTGCCGATCGAGGGCGGCCACGACGTCCGTGACCCCTTCGCCTCGCGTCGCCACGCACTTGACGATGGGCGGCGTCCAGCGGTCGGCGGTCGCGTCGCCGGCGCCTCGGGAGGGCACGTGGCCGTCCGCGGCGCCGTGCGTCGTGTGCCCGCGCGAGCGCGAGAGCGCGCGAACCGACTCGTTGCCAAGGGCGATCATGAGCTCGAGATCGCGCACGGTCGCGTCCGCGCCCTCCCGGTCGGCCTTGTTGACGGCGAAAGTGTCGGCACATTCGAGGATCCCGGCCTTGATCGCCTGCACCTCGTCTCCCAGTCCGGGCGCCATGACCACGAGCGTCGCGTGAGCCGTTCGCGTGATCTCGAGCTCGTCCTGGCCCACGCCGACCGTCTCCACGACGATGACATCGTAGCCGCACGCGTCGAGGACCCGCACGACGTCGCGCGCGCTGCGCGACAACCCGCCGAGGTGTCCGCGGGTCGCGAGTGACCGGATGAAGACCCCCTCGTCGGTCGAGTGCCGCGACATCCGGATGCGGTCCCCGAGGATCGCCCCGCCGGAGAAGGGGCTCGTCGGATCGACCGCGACGACGCCCACGCGACGATTCCGCGCCCGATACGCCGCGATGAGGCCGTCGCAGAGGGTCGACTTGCCGGCGCCCGGGTTGCCGGTGACCCCCAGCACCCAAGCTCGCCCGGTGTGCGGCCACAGCGCCTTCAGCAACGCGGCCCACCCGGGACCGCGGTCGTCGACGAGGCGGATCGCGCGGCCGATGGCCCGCATTTCGCCCGAGAGGACGCGCGACGCGAGGTCCTTCACTGCAGGGTCGCGAGCCGCTTGGCCACGGCGGCCTTGTCGACCGCACCGTCCGGCGCGACGAGGGCGCTCCGATACGCGTCGCGCGCCAGACCGCGTTCACCCTGCCCGGCGAGCGCGTCGCCGAGGGCCGCCCAGCCGGGACCCCACTTCGGGAACTCTTGTGTGGCCCGGACCGCGAACGCCCGCGCCGTCGTGTCGCGACCGGCACCGTGAGATGCCACGCTGGCGTGCACCAGCGGGGTCGGGTCCCGGTGATCGAGCCCCCATGCGGCCTGGTAGGCCTCGATCGCCGCGTCGATCTCGCCTTTCTTCGCGTTCGCGTCCGCCACGAGGAGCTTGGCCGCCGCGCTGTTGCTCACCACCTTGAGCGCCGCCTCGCCCTGCTTGATGGCGTCGTCGGCTCGCCCCTGCGACAGGGCGACCTTGCCGAGCAGGACGCGCGCCCCGACGTCCGTCGGGACCGAACGCAGCACGGCCTCACCCGCTATCCCGGCCTGCGCCACGAGCCCGCGCTCGAGCTCGAGGCCGCCGAGAGCGAGCCAGGCGTCGGCGAACGACGGCCGCTGGTTCGTGGCCTGCTGGAGGAGCGCTTCGACCTCGCGCGCGGCGCCGGGGCCCCCGTACTGCTGCAGCGCGGTGGCGAGGGCGAACGCGGCGTCCGGACCGTGCGGGTCGAGCGATACCGCCTTGCGAAGCTCGGTGATCGCGGCGGGCCCCTGCCCCTCTTTCACGAGGACGCGCCCGAGCGCGAGGTGCCCGTCCACCCCGTCGGGTAGCATCGCGATCGCTGCGCGCAGCGACGACTCGGCGTGGACAACGTCGAGCTCGAGGTCGTACGCGCGCCCTTCGGCGACTTTGGCCTCGTAGCATCGAGGGTCCTTCGCCAGCGCCGTTGCGGTCTCGTCCAGAGCCTCGGTCGCTCGCTGCCGCACGAGGTCGGCGTCCGCCAAGCACGCGTGCGCCTCGGCCGACGAGAGCGTCTCGAGGGGCTTGCAGGCGGCCACGGACTGAAAGAAGTCGCGCCGATCGAACTCGACGCGCGCCGCCTCCCACCGAAGCCCGCGTGCAATGTCCGGCGACGCGACGCCCACCGCGATGCCGCGCCGGATTTCGCGCTGCGCGTCCCCAAGGTGTCCCGCCCGCCGGAGCGCGCGACCGAGGGCCAGGGCAGCCGCCGGGTCGGCGGGCGACGCCCGGACCGATGCCCGAAGGGCGTCGAGCTCTGACTCCTGCGCGCCCGAGGTGATGCTCGCGGCCATCACGAGAGCCCCCCCCAGGATTGCCAGGGTCCGCTGGGTACGTGCGAAGCGGACGACTCTCATCGCGTAGAATCCAACGCACTTGGTAGCATATCGTCGAAGCCGATCACGTCCTTATTGAACCGAGAGGCGCCTTGTGGTCCCTTGAGCGCTCGATTCACCGCCTTGGCGCACGTCGCAGCGCATCCTTGCCGCGACGCCGCTCGAAGAGGGACCCGTGAACAGATTGACCGATCTCATCGTCTTCAATGACCGCAAGCTCGCTGCTCGCCATGCGGCCGGAAAGATCCCGATGACAACGCTGTTCGAGTCGTACCTCGACGGCGACATCGACATTCCCGACATGGACGCGTTCCTCGACGCGCGGCAGGACCTCGTCGCGTTCATCCTCACGAAGCAAAACTGGGAATTCTTCTTCACGCGCTTCATTCCCGAGGTCGCAATCCACTCGAAGGCGCAGGACAAGCGCATCGTGCGCGAGCACTACGACCGCGGGGACGATTTCTTCGAGGCGTTCCTCGGCGAGCGCATGGTCTACACGAGCGGCATCTTCACCGACGAGCGCGAGACGGTCGAGCAGGCCCAGGACAACAAGCTCGACCTCGTGTGTCGCAAGCTCATGGTGCGCCCCGGGGACGAGATGCTCGACATCGGTTGCGGCTGGGGGACGCTCGCGATGCACGCGGCGCGCAACTTCGGCGCGAAGACGACTGGAATCACGATCAGCAAGAACCAGACGGCGTTCGGCAACGGCCGCATCTCCCGCGCGGGCCTGTCCGATCGCGCCCACATCGAGTGCCTCGACTACCGCGACATCCCGAAGCGACAGTTCGACCGGATCTCGAGCCTCGAGATGGTCGAGCACGTCGGCGTGAAGAACCTGCAGAAGTTCTGCAACTTGGTCTACGAGCGCCTGAAGGACGACGGGATCTTCTTCCTGCAGTGGACTGGCCTGCGGCGCGGAGCAAAGCTCGGGGTCCCGGTCATCGGCCTGCGGCCGGAGGACCTCATCTGGGGCCTCTTCATGAGCAAGTACATCTTCCCGGGCGCGGACGCGTCGCTGCCCCTCGGCGACGTGGCGACGCTGCTCGAGAAGACCGGCTTCGAGATCCACTCCGTGGAGAACGTGAGCATCCACTACGCGGTCACTATCAAGAAGTGGCACGACAACTGGCAGAGGAGCCGGGCCGCCGTGCTCAACTCGTACGGCGAGCGCTGGTACCGCCTCTGGCACCTCTTTCTCGCCTGGTCCTGGCGGATCGCCGTCCAGGGGACGGGGCAGTGCTTCCAAATCGTCGCTCACAAGAACATCGACAGCTTCGACCGTAAGATCTTCATCGGTCGTTCGTTCGATGGGTCGCGCATCGGCGCGGAGCGAGAGCGGGAGCGGGCGCCCGTCGCAGCCCAAAACGGCACCGCCCACGCGGAGTAACCCCGGCCGTCTTCAGCGCTCTTGGATTCGTGCCGCGGCCCATGCGGCCGCGTCCCGGACGATGGGGTCGGGGTGATTCTGCGCCGCCGCCCCCAGCGCCTCGAGGGATGACCGGTCGCCCCGGTTGCCGAGGACGATGGCGGCGTTGCGCGCGAGCCCGCCCCGCCCGGCGCGCTTGAGCGGCGTTCCCTCGGCCAGCACGTCCCAGCTCGCGTCGTCAAGCGCGAGGAGCGCCTCGAGGCGAAGGCGAGACCAGCGCTCGAGAGGTACGAAGGGGTCGTCCTCCGCGAGCGGCGCCTGCGCCCGGCCCCCCGCGTTGAACGGACAGACGGTTTGGCAATCGTCGCAACCGAAGAGGTGCTCGCCGACGGCTTCGCGCAGCTCCGGGCTGATCGCGGATCGATGCTCGATGGTGAGGTACGAGACGCATCGCCTCGGATCGAGGACGAACGGCGCCACGAACGCGCGCGTGGGACATG